>AMWB02025287.1_pt1 | contig 23274 bp, 35 predicted proteins | sample 200311 | NCBI WGS metagenome assembly AMWB02 (sample SAMN02737377, study PRJNA173069) | bioreactor metagenome | biome: anode biofilm in microbial fuel cells | place: USA: California | collected 2010-12-16 | reverse complement strand
ATTTAGATGTTCTTTGTAAATACAGTAAAAGATTTAAAGAATTAACGAAGCAAGAACTAAAATATTTGCATGATAGTAAGTTAAGTAATCGTAAAAGATTATTAAAAGAAATGAAGCTATATTACTCGAAATTTAACGAAAACAGTCTAATTACTGTTATCTGGTTTAACATTGACAAATAACAATTAGATATGTTATACTTAATAAAAGGAATAAAATATGATAGAGTGTGATAGATGTAAAAAAGAAATAGCAATCAATGAAACATTAGTTGAAGCTGTTCAAGTTGAAGTAACTTCAGAAAATTTTACTGAATATTTATCAGAAAGCTATGTTCTAAGATATTGCGATAAATGTTGGGATGAAATAATTGAATTTCTTTTAGCGGAAGGAAAATTATAATGAAAGAAGATAAACTTCTTCCTTGTCCATTTTGCGGAAGCGAGGCAAGAATAATCAGTTGGAGAAAAGGACTGTTGCGACACAATATCGGGTGTTCGAATGAATATTGTATTATATGGTTACCGAAAGATATTGCTTGGACAAATCGAGCAAATTATACTTGTGGTGTATGGAGATTTAAGCAAGAAATGATTGATGCCTGGAACAAAAGGCACACATCTAAACCAAAAAATTTAAAAATCGATCCTCTAAAACTAAAAAAGAATGACATTCTAATTGGAGAAAAAGAATAATGAAAAGAATAATGATTTTACTAGCATTGATTGCGTTTATTTGTACAGTTGGTTTTGCTCAAGAAACAGAAGAACAATCGAAAATAAAAAATCTACTTTCAACAATATATGATTCTTCTGTCAGTATATTTTCGATAGGAAAATCCGGAAGTGCTGTTTGTTCAGGAACCATTATTCGAAATGAGAAAAATAATACTCAAATATTAACAGCAAAACATTGTTCTGACACATTTGAAGAAACTTATGTTGATGGATTAAGAGTATCGTATATCATTTCTTCCGAAAATGAGGACTTAGCGATTTTTATTCTTAAAGAGTCAATTCCTGATAAAAAGCGAGCGGTTTTTGCAAAACAGAACGAAAAAAGAAATAAAATTATCTATCATATTGGATTTCCTGAAATAGATGTTTATACCTCTGTAGGAGTAACATATCTAAACGGTATCGATAATTCTTTCGCACTTATGAAAATTATTCCAGGGTGTAGTGGTGGAGGACTATTTAATGAGAACGGAGAGTTAATCGGCGTTGTTTTTGCCTCAATTGGGTTTGGAGAAGGACTAACAGTTTATGAACCGATATCCGATGTTCGAAATTTTTTAATTACAGTTCAGGACTATCTTCGATAAATGCACGAAACAATTGNNAATATCTTTGGTATTCTCTTAATTATAACCGGAGTCTTTGATGCGGCTAAATACGCACTACAAGGTCATAAAATAGCAAAAGCAAAATCTGCAAAGAACTTCTCAAGACGCTTCATCAACTACGCTCTGACAAATGATATTGTTAAATTAGTTTATGGATTTGTTATCACAGATATTTATATTGTTCTAACAAGTATTTTAGCTCTTGTAACAATGATTTATATGTGGTATCAAATTTATTTATGGTATCCTTACAGATGTCGCAATTTATTAAACTTTAAGCGACCAAACATATTTTTATACACAATTAATAGCATATTGCCAAATAAAATTAGAAAACATCTTTAGGAGAAAATTATAATGCAAATTTGGAACAAGGAAAAGATTGCACTTTTAAAAGCGTATTTAGAAGGCGGATTATTAACAAAAGATATTTCTCTTAAATTAAAAATTTCGCCGGATTCAATTGACGGTGCAATTAGAAGATATGATTTAGCGAAGTTTAGAAAAGTTGAAAATACTCTTCCTATTTTAGATTTAGAAGAATTGAACGATAAGAATTTTGATGAACTAAAAAAAGAAGCAATATTACAATGGAAAGTTCCTCAGACAAAGATTAAAGTAAATGAGAAGAAAGCGTTTAAGACTTATGTTGTTGTTTCAGATATTCATGTTCCAGAAGAAAATAAACCCGCTGTAAATTGTGTATTAAAAGTAATGAATGATATTAAATTCGATGGCATACTAAATTTAGGCGACTATCTTAATCTGTCTTGTATTTCTCACTGGGATAAAAATAAAAGAAAAACATTAGAGGGAAAAAGACTAAAACAAGATTATATAGAAGGCAATGCTTTATTAGATGAGTTTGATAAAAGACTTTCAAAAAATGCGGATAAGAGATATTTTAAGGGCAATCACGAAAATTGGCTTGATGATTTGATTGAAGAAAGTCCAGTTCTCGATGGTCTCTTTGATTTAGATTCAGCATTAAAACTAAAAGAAAGAGGATATAAAGTATATTCATATAATCACATTGAAAGAATTGGTAGATTATGTCTAGTACATGGAATGTACGCAACAGGTAATTCAGTTAAAAAGCATTTAGATGAATTAAAAGTTAATATTCTATTTGGACATGGACATACGCCAGAAATGAAATTTTCTGCCTCTCCTGCTCGTGAAATTGCATTGGCGGGATATGAGGTTGGCTGTCTAACTAATCTCGACCCAGATTATGCCAAACATCGAGCAAACAATCATTCTCATGGGTTTGCAATTGTTTATTTCTACGCTAATGGGTTTTTTGATGTTAATTTAATTCGAATAATTAATGGAAAATGTATTGTAAATGGTAAAGAGTATAACGGGAACAAATGATAATTAAAAAAATACAACTTATAAATTGGCAAGCTCATAAGCATTTGATATTAGATTTTGTCAGTGATATCAATGTTATTACCGGATTAAGCAATGTTGGTAAAAGTTCAATTAGACGTGCAATTGATTGGTTGTGTTTCAACGCTAATATCTCAGAAAGCGATTATAGAACTGAAAATACTGATGAAACTTCGGTGAAGATTTGGTTAGATAACGAGTTTGCTATTGAAAGAATTAGAAGCAATTCAATAAATAGATATATACTTTCTAAAGAAGGATGTGAAGATAAAGTATTCGATAAATTTGGTATTAATGTTCCTGAAGAAATTCAACAAGTTATTCAAGTAAAAGAAATTGAAATAGAGAATGAGAAGTTAAATTTAAATATTGCTGAACAGTTGAGTTTGCCATTTCTTTTAGATAAATCTGCTACTTTTAGAGCAAAGTTATTCAATAAATTAACAGGCAATGAATTATTGGACAAATTATTCAAGGAGTTTAATAAAGAGAATCTAAGAATTAATAGAGAAATAAAAGAGACAGAAGAAAGTATTACAATTCAAGAAAATCAATTAGCGGATTATTCAAAAAATTATAAAGCATTAAAAGAGAAACTTAATTTAGTTAAAGAGCAATATAATAAATTAAAAGAAGAGATAGTTATTTATGAGAATTTAAAAGATTTAAGTGAGAAATTAAAAACTAATAAAGAGAATCAAGAATTTGTTAATTTTAAAGCATCTCAAATAAAAATAATAAGTGAAGATAAAATAAAAGAATTGAAAGCAAAAGCAGAAGAGTTAAAAAAATTACAGGAATTATCTTATGAGTTAGAAGCGACTAATGAAGCAATTGAGAAGTTGCTATTTCAAAAAAGTAAGATTAAAATAGTAGATGCTAATTTTGAAGAGTTAAAAAAGTCGAACGAACTATTACAGAAATTACAGGAAATAAATAATCAGTTCACTCAGAATAAAACAGATCAAGAAAAAGTTATCATACAACTTAGTGAATTAAAGATTTTGTTAGATAAAAGTGAAAAAGAATTGAAAGAGATATGGGATAAAAACCCAATCTGTCCGCTTTGTGGGAAAGGAAAAGATCAATGTCATACGAACGAAACAAAATAATATCCTTAATATATAGAATTTTTCAAGCAGAGAATTCTCGATTGTTTTTAGATAAGCAAATGCAAAAAACAACATATTCAGACATAGAAAAAATAGTAGAAGAATTAGAAGAAAAAGCTTATGAGATTAAAGGAAGTTGTGAATCGGGAAGAATAAAAGTTGCTTGGAATAAATCAGCTAACATGTACGAATATTATCTTAATCTAGGATTAGCTTAATGAAAGAGACAAACAAAAGACATCAAATAACTGTTAGTCGATATAACGGGGATAATTTAGTCACAAGAGAAAATTGGAAGGATTTAATTTCAGCTCTTGTGCTTGCGGGATATGAAGTCTATGGGGATGAAGATAAAATAGTCTATCTTTTGGGTTATGATGACGAGATAGAGGTGATTGATGAATAAGTGTCTAGGATGTCATTGTGATGTAGATGACAAATATCATTTTTGTAGTTATACTTGTGTCGCTTATGCTGGATATTTTTCGGTTCGCAAAGGATGGTTAAAATCTCCTTCAGAAATAACTCAAGAAGTTATCGATGAATTTTTGAAAAAACCGCCAAGAGTTACTAGAAAAGAGAAATATTTATGAAATTTTTATATTTCCAAGATGCTCACTTCAAGGGAATTAATAGTCGAAATCGAAAAGGAAATTATTTCGAAGATTTATTATTAAAGTTTGACGAACTTATTTCTATTGCTAAAGATAATAAATGTAACGCTATTTTAGATGGTGGAGATTTGTTCGAATCAGACAAACCTGCATATAGTGTTTTAGATGAATTGGCAGATAGAATAGAGAAAGCAGAAATTCCTATTTATTCTTTATTTGGAAACCATAGTATGCGTTTCGCTCACGTTGAAAATAGTAATAATACTGGCTTAATGCATCTAAGAAAAAGAAGTAAATATTTTAGATATTTAAACGAAATTCAAAATCATACTTTTATTATTCAAGGAATTGATTATACATTTGGAATAGAAGATGAACTAAAAAGTAAAGAAATTATATTAGCTTCAACAAAAAAAGAGGGAGACAAGACAAATGAATTTAAGATATTAATTCTTCATGCTCTTGTTACTCCCGATAAATTCTTTGATAATGTCAGTTATTTAACGCCAGATCAAATAAAAACTAATGCCGATCTAATTTTACTTGCTCACTATCATCACTCGTTTAAAAAAGAAATCGGAAATAAAACTTTTTTAAATATAGGTTGTTTTGGTAGAGATAACATAAATGAAGCTAAGGTTACTCCTTCTGTGTTATTAATAGATACAGATAAGAAAAGTTATGAAATCATTAAATTAAAATCAGCAAAGAAAGCAGACGAAATATTTGATTTAAGCAGATATGAAGAATTAAAAGCTAACAAGAAAGATATAAAAGAGTTCATTGATTCTTTGCGAGATATTGACTTACAATCAATGGACTTGGGACAGCAAGTAGTAAAAATAGGTAAAGAGCAAAAAATAGAGCAATCAGTTATTGATTATATTTTAACTAAATTAGAGGTAGTTAAAAATGACAAATGATCCAATTAAATGCCCACATTGCAATAAAATATTCTTTTCAATAGAAAGCAATATTTGCCCTTTTTGTAAAAAAGATATAACCAAATTTCATTCAGAAAATGATATTCCCGATTTTATGAAAGATCTATTTGGGAATTTTAATAGCTAGGAGATAAAGATGAATTACGTTCAGATTATACAAGATTTACAAAATAAAGCTCAGAAAAATAAGGAAGAATTAATCAGATTAGAGGAAAAAAGTAAGAATTTAAAAGAAGAAAAAGAGAAGATAATTCTTAAGCTAAAAGAATTAAATATTGAAGAAAGTTCACTTGATAAAAAAATTGTTACTTTAGAAGAAGATTTAAAGAGTGAAATTACAAAAATAGAAGAAAGTTTAAAATGATATATCGAGAAATCTGTGAAGATTGCGTTTTTGATGGAGATTGCAATTATCAGAGAACAGATACAGTCGATATATGTGTTCATATTCTTTTAGAAAATTTCGTAGAGGATGAAAATGATGAATCTGAATAATTTAGATATTAAAATAGATGAGTTAGATAATCAAGTTAAAGAGTTATCCGGCTCTATTAAAATTCTTGAAAATCAATATGCTGATAACACAAAAAAACTATCTGATTTAAAAGAATTACAGATAACTAATTTAAAAGGAATTGAACTTCTTAATTTAATTCAGAAAGTAACAAAAGATTTAATTAAAGATACATTTGAAACAATTACAACAAAAGCTCTTCAATTTATTCATCAAGATGATAATTATAAATTTGAACTTGAATTTGGTCGTAGAGGACAAATACCAGAGCTTAATTTCAATATAAAGACACCTGATATGCAAGAATCACATGATATTTTGCAAACATTTGGAGGTGGTTCAAATGACATTGTTTCATTAGCATTGAGATTTGTACTGCTAGAGGTATCAAAGACTTCTGGATTTATCTTTCTCGATGAATGTGAAAAGCATCTTGATAGTCCAGAAACATTACAGAAGATGATTGAATTCGTTAAAGAAATTCAAAAAGAAACAAAGAGACAAGTTTTCTGGATTACACATAAGCAAGAAGTAGTAGATAGTGTTTTAAATCCAATAATTATCACTCTTAAAGACTCTAAAAGTGCAACGATCAAATGTTCAATAAATAATGAACAATCTCAAGAAATGAACATTGATAAACCAAAAAGAGGAAGGAAATCAAAAAATGCTACAAAAGATTAAGTATTTTATTGCAAAAATAAAAAGAGAGAAAATTCAAAAAGAAAACATGAAGAAAGCAAAGAAATATTACGAGATTCTTAGAGCTGGTGCCGCATTTTTAAAGTATATTCACGAAGATTTAATTAAAGAGAGAAATTCAATACCTCGAAATCAAAGGCGCAGAATAGAAGATTCTATTATTAAAAAAGGACAGTTCACTAAAGAAATAGTTAATCGTTACCAGGAAAAAATTGATAATGTTTTGGAATACATTAAAATACAGGAGAAGAAAAAGAAATGATCGAATCAAAATTTAAAATTAATGAAGTTGTCTTTGTTGTTCAAGAGTATAAAGTAGTTAAATGCAGAATAGAGAAAATTGTCGCTACTAAAACAATAAGTGGAGAAAGTTTAACTTACACTGTTATTCCATTAAATTTAGAAGCACAAGGAAAGAAAGTCGAGAAATCTTTTTCTGAAGCATATATTGTTAAAACATTTGCAGAAGCCAGAAAATCAGCTTTAATTAATTGGGAAACTATTTACAGTAAAGTTAAATCTCAATTAGAAGCATTAACAGATGAGTCAACGGAAAATGTCGATTCCTAAGACTTGTTTTATATTAGCATCAGGTGCTAGTGTACGAGACAATCTCTGGCATATTCCTATTAAGTATCTTCCTCTTTGGCAAGCACTGAGAGATAAGTTTGTTGTATCAATTAATTGGGGATATAAATTTATCAATCCTACTTTAGAAATATTTGTCGATTATCGTTTTTATGCTACTGAGAAGGAAAAACTTGATAAATTAAATCTAATAATTGGAAAAGATGATCCTTTTTATATTAGAGAGAAAGATAATTATTCGAGTCGAATAAATGATAATCTTTTTCTATTAAAAGACGCAGAAGGAAAGAATGTTGATAATAATGGAATGAGAGCTTGTTATTGGGGAGAAGAATCGTGGAAGAAAGGTTTTTATTGCGGCCAACTTAGTGGCATTTGGGCTATCTCGATAATGCTTCAATTAGGATGTGAGAAGATTTATTTGCTTGGCTACGATGGTAATGAAATCAATGGATATACTCATTTCTATCAAGATGATGGAGTTACAGGACATATTGAGTGGAAAGGTCAGAAACAATGTGGGGTGGGCAAAGACGAAAGAGGAAATTATAGAACCGGAACTTATAATAAAGATATAAATTGGTGGTTTGATCCTTTAAAAGTAGAAGCAAATAAAATAATTAATGTTAATCAAAATTCAGCAATTAACACATTTAAAAAAATATCATATGAAGAGTTATATAAAATATTAGAATCGGAACAATCAATTAATTATTTAGAAGTTCAAAATGAAATTAAAAATATTATTAAAGAAAAATCATGCAAGTAACTGTAATTTTATCTACAATATTAATAAGTGTCATTTTAGCTATTTTATTATTACCTGTATTTATTTGTTATGAAGTATATAAAAAACTAGATTGGAAAAAAATTAGACAACTTTATAAAATTTGGATAGGAAAACTATGATTGATTTATCTAATGAATTAACAGTATTTTTTATTACAACCGATAATGATCCTAATTCAAAAATGTGTTTGAACGCATTAAATAATCAGAACTGTAGATTCAAGCTAGATATTATAAAAAATTATTATCCGCTTTCTCATGCGTTTCAACAAATGTTAATTCGATGCACCACAAAATACTTTATTCAATGTGATTCCGATATGTTGCTTCACGCCGATGCAGTTCAGATTATGTATAATCAAATTATTAAGTCTGATATAAGTGAATGTATGTGGTGTTTTCCTCTTATCGATGCACATCTGAAAATGCCGATCATAGGAATAAAAATTTACAAAAATGAAATATTTCAAAAATATCCGTTTAATATTACACACCCAAGTTGCGAGATAGAACAATTAGATAGAATTAAAAAAGACGGATATACTTATGGAACGTCTGAAGAAGTATTAGGAGAGCATAGTGTATTATGGACTGATGAAGGAATATTTGAAAGATACTTCAATCTCATGCAAAAATTTAGACTGTATCACTATAGCTGGATTGCTAAATTACCCGAAAAGTTAATGAAGATTTATAAAGAAAATCCCACTCATCAAAATTTTTACGCTGTTGCAGGATTACTTTCAGGAATGTTTACAGATGATATTATTGTAGAGGAGAAGGATGTAAGAAATAAAAGAAAAAGTTTTAGCAGATTACGATCATTCTTAGAGACTCCAACAAGTGCAACTCTTTATTTAAATAATCGTTGTAATTTTTCTTGCTCTTGGTGCAGGAGACAGAATGGAACATTAGAAGATTTTCCCGATATGAAACCTGAATTAGTTCATACATTACTAAATAAATTCCCGACGATAACTGGGCTTTGTATTTGCGGGTACGGATCGCCTTTATTATCTCCAAATCTCTTAGAAATAATTTCAGCAATTAAACAACATAAAAATAAATGTATCGGTATAATAACAAATGGCTCTCTTCTAAAGCAAAGACTTCCTGAATTAATTAGTAATCCGCCTAGTTATATATCCGTTTCATTAAATGCTTCAAATGCAGAAGATCACGAGAGAATAACGCAAACTAAAACTTGGGATGATGTTATTGAAGGAATAAAAGCAAGTGTAGCGAGTCCTATTCCAACTTATGTATCTGCTGTAATTACTACCGAAAACTTAAATGATATTCCGAATATAATAAAATTAGTTTATTCTTTGGGAGTGAAAACACTATATCTGCACAACATGTTGCCAAGCGAGGATCATGTAAGTGATGAAGATAATTTTTGGAAGTTAGTATTACAAAAAGAGCATGAGACAATTATTGAAGAGTTTAAAAAGATCCCTGAAAGTAGTATAGTAGCAAAATGGCCAGTTCTCATTGATAGGACTGGTGGAACTTGGGATTGCGAATTTCCTTGGCGTTCTATAGCTATTGATGGAAGTGGAAGTATATCCATTTGCAACTCGGTGCTTCCATGTCATTCTAAAAATGGAAATATTAAAGATTCAACTATTTTACAAAATAATTATTGTATGAATTTTAAAGACAGTTTTTGTAAGAAGGATTTATCTTTACCCTGTTCAAAATGCTTCCGAAATTGGAGCTTTATGTAATGAATGAAAAATTATCTATATTGCGATGTGGCGATCAAATTTGGGCATACAAATTCATTTCTGATGAACATTCTCGTTATTCTAATCATAATATTTCTTACGCAAAACATGATGAAGTAGATTTATCAAATAAAGATATTATTTATATTCATTCTCCCGATATCGCAAATTATCAAGCTACTACACTTCCACTAGAGGCTAAGGGACTTGATATCAAAGTCGTTGGGGGATATGCTGGTAATCCTGCATATTGGTCAGAATATGTAAATAACATGTATTCTTTTGCAGATTTAATTGTGACTATTTCCCCTCAAACATATTCTTTCGCTAAACATCACTATAAAAACATACCCGTTATTTTTATGCCGGAGTGTGTAGATACGACTTTCTATAAATCTGATCAAAACGAAAAAGATTCATTTATTATTGGATGGGCTGGAGGGAGACATAAAAAAATTAAGAGATTTTATTTAACTGAAAAATTAAGATATCCCGTCACCTATAAAGATGATTGGCAAAAATTAAGAACATCAAAAACAAATAATACAGCCCAAGAAGAAATGAGAGATTACTATAAAGATATAGATGTTCTTTTAATTACTTCACTATCAGAATGTATGCCTAGAACTTGTTTAGAAGCTATGTCAATGGGAAAAGTAGTTATTTCAACCAATGTAGGTGCTATTAAAATGTTACTACCTAAAAGTTGTATTGTTTCTACTTTACCCGATGATAAAGTTATTGAAGAAATGAATGAAAAATTAGATTGGTTAAAGAATAATCCTCAAATTCGAAAAGAAATTGGTCAAAGAAATAGAGAATGGGTTTGTAAATATTTTAGTTGGGAATCTCAAAAAGAATTGTGGGATAATATGTTCTCTGATTTATATAATAATAAATTGGAAGACATAATAGAAAGAAGCGAAAGTTATTTAAAAGTATTTGAAGATTTATTTACATCTGAACTATTAACTGAAAAACAATTAAAAGAAAATAATATATCTTATTCTCTGCTGATCATGAATCTATGGCATAATACTCGTTATCTTATTAATGATTATGCTATCACCAATGGATATCCCTCCGCTATAGCTATTAATATTGAGAGAGATTCAGATACACTACAAAATCTATTAAAACTTGACAAATAGTGTAAAAATGTGTTATACTGTCATTATGAGACAGTTTCTTTCATATTTGCGATTATAGACACGATAATTAAAAATACATATACAGAGACGTTTTAAATAAAATCGTTTAACTAGCATTAAATTTATAGAGCAAAGTGAGCAGTATTATGTCACATTCTGATAAAAAAGTTGCATTTTTAATAACTACCTATATAAGAGACAAATTACTCTTTAGAAGCGTTGAATCTTTACTTCCTTATTTAAAGTCAAATTGGATTATTTTAATTGGGGATCAGGGAGAATCATCTGTTGAAAAAAGCAAATGGTTTCTTGATTTAAAAACTAAATTTAATGAGCAAATACATCTAAGAGAACTTCCTTCAAATTGCGGACTAAGTTATGCAAGAAATCGATTGGTTGAATTAGCAAAAGAGAAGAATTGTGAGTATTGTGTCTTGAGTGCAGATTCGATTGAGTTTAATGAATCTATCTCTGATTTAGAGTTTATTATTTCTCAAATGAATAAAGAAAATTATAATCTTATTGGAATTAATTTACTAAATCGAATTTCGTGGGAAGGTTGGTTGACTCTTAAAGAAAAAGAATCATTTGAGTTAGAATTTATTTATACTGAAGAAAAAATGAAGAAGCTATTTACTGATTGTAGTTGTGTTAGAAATTTCTTTGTTGCAACCACTAATTCACTTTCGTTATCAAAATGGGATGAAGAATTAAAACTGGGAGAACATGAAGATTGGATGTTTCGCTACGCACAAAACTACAAAATGGGATGCACAACTTTTATTAATGGAAATTACATTGGTAAAGAAATTGTCAATGAAAAATACAATAGATTAAGAAGAAAGAATTTTCAAGAAGGAATTCAGAAACTATTAACAAAATATAAAATACAATCATGGATTATTTATAAAAATCAATCAGAGAAAATATGAAAATATTAGTAACAGGCGGATGTGGATTTATAGGAAGTCATATAGTTCTTAAATTACTTGAAAATAATCATTCAGTAATAATTCTTGATAATTTATCTACTGGAGATATTGAAAATATTCGAACATTAAATATTGATAATGTTGATCTTAATATAGGCGATATTAGAGATAAAGAATTATTAGAATGGCTAATAAAGGATTGCGATGTTGTTTGTCATCAAGCGGCCAAGATTAGTGTGTCAGAATCATTTAACAAAATATTAGAATATCGTGATGTAAATATAAATTCAACTCTTGAATTATTGCGTCTATGTTCAAAATATAATAAAAAAGTTATATTGGCGTCATCTTCAGCAGTTAATTATATGACTTCTCCTTATGCGTATTCTAAAAAGATGAATGAAGATTTCGCTTATCATTTTAATAAAATGTACGGATTAGATGTTACTTGCTTAAGATATTACAATGTTTTTGGTGAAAGACAACGATGCGAAGGAGATGGTGCAGTTATTCCAATGTTTATTAAAGGAATATTGAATGATAAAACTGTAACTATCTATGGCAATGGAGAACAAAGAAGGGATTTTATTTATGTAGATGAGATTGCGGATTATAACGTAAAAATAATCGAAGGAAAAAATGAAAATAAAGACATTGTTCAGCATTTAGGAAGAGGAACAAGTTATAGTTTATTAGAAATTTTAACATTATTAGAACATATTCACCAGAAACGATTTACAGTTATTTTTAAGGATGAAAGACCAGGAGATATTTTAGATAGTAAATCACCAGTTATTAATCGGTTTCACCAAGTGTGTGATTTCTTTGAAGAATTAAAACAAACTTATAATTACTATAAAAATTAATGAAAACTTTATTTCTAACAGTTATCGGAGCTTCAATCGCTAATATAATAACCTGGATTCTTTATCAAGGTTTTATTAAATCTTATTGGGGAAAAAATGCTGTTGAGGAAGTTACTAGATGGGTTAATTCTTTTTGTAAACACTATAAAAAGATGAAACAAAACGGAGAAGTTTAAATGTGTAAATGGAATACTTGTGTAAAAGTTAAACTTTATTATCCAAGAGAATTTTCTAAAACAACAGAAGTTTGGGTGGATAAATGTATCGCCAATGTTATTCAAAAACTAAACAATGAAAAAATTCACACTGAAAGTTGCTGTTGTGGTCATAATAAGGCTGATCCTTCATTGGTAATTGCAGATGGTTATAATGATAAAGAAATTAAAAAAATAATTAAAATGATAAAACAATGGGATAATAGAAATTGGAATATAAAACAGTGGAGAATAAAAACAGTAGCCACTACAAAATTAGGAATAATCGAGGAAAAACATAATGTTTAAAATCACTCTTGCAAATAATCAGATATTTACTGAAGATAAGTGTTCTTGGGTAATTCTTCCACAATTTCCTATTATTAAAATCGAATACCAACTTTATCCTGGTAAAATGATAACAATGAGTGGATTTGAAAATTATATTATTATAAAAGAATTTTATAGTTTTCTTCTAGGAAAAAAAGGCACAAAATTAGACACAATTAATTTATTGGGAAAATACAATAACTATGTTTATCAATTTTCTTTTAATGTACCTCACAGAAAAGCACTACAACGAAAAGGTGTTTGGGGAAAAGAATTCTGTTCTCTAAAATACAATCCCTTCATTAAAAAATTTGAATTTGGTAAAGAGCAAAAAACCAACCATGACCTTTGGCATAAAGGGATTCTTACTAAGCCTATCGTCCAACTCTCTTAACGATAATCTCTAGGATTTATAAAAAAGATATTTAATTTCGCTTCGTAAGGATAAGAGACACTATAAGCAGATAAATATAAGGATACTACACATTTAACTCTTTTATAATTAGAAGAGTCCTCTGTATTATAAATTAAAAATGATTTTCCGATATAAGGAAAAGGATTAAAATTATCAATCGTATTTCCGCTATTTAATCTATATAATACTTTTATATCAATAAACGGCAATAATCGTATATCGAAATTATTGAGTTCTATTTCCCATGTTTTATACTGATAAAGAGTTGAATCAGTTATATCTAAAGACTCCCAAGAAGTAGAATAACTTAATTCCTTTTTGAATAGATATGAGCTTCCTAAATTAATAGATGTTTTTTTAATTTCAACATCGTTAATTGATTTTTGATTTGTAATATTTTGTTTATTTATAACATTTTGATCATAAATAAACTTTAATTTGTTTTTTGAAGATTGAAAACTATTCATTTATTTTTCGATGTCGCTCTCTATGAAAATTTAATGGATTATTATAACTTAATATCAATTTAGCTTCAATTTGTTGTTCCTGAGGTAAATAAAGAGGCATAATCTTATCATCTCTATTAATAGCATCTCTTACATAAGTTCCTCCTGATTGACTGTAAGATTCATCAACAAAATCAACTGTTGTAGATGTTTCTTTAAGAGCAGGACTTGATAAAACTATTGTTCCACTCATTCTGAAGCAATATTTATTGTCATTTATTTTTGTCCAAACAGAACTATCGTAACCTGGAGTATATATAATTGAGCTATCTAATTCAATTTCAGGATAACCTTCTGGATTCAAATCTACATATATTTTTGTATACGGCAAGTTTCCGCTCTGATAATTAGTATTTACGGGTAAACTTAAAAATAAATTAGTAGAAACATTAAATAAAAACCAACTGGCTCGATTGGAGTCAAAAAATAATCTCCACACTTTTTGAGTTTCCCAATCGTAATCAAAATCAACTAAAGTTGCGTTTCCACCATTTATTGTGCCTGTAAATGTTACTGTTAATGGATTTATAATTGTATGATTTCCTTGATATCTATTGTTAAAGTATCTTAAACCGGAAACTTGTAACGATACGGTATCTTCAAACATTGGTGCGGTTTGATTAGAGTTTTTTGTAACCACAGTTGTAACGACGGGATTTCCTTCAACTTCTGTTGCTGTGACAACAGTGTATGTACCCGTTCCAGTTATCGACGAGGAAGAAATACTATCAATAGCAATAGCTTCGAATTTTTTATAACTATAGTATCCTGGATGACCGAATAAAGGAACTACATCATAGTAAGTTGTTGCTTTTACAATATAACTAGATCGCATTTCATAGTTTGGTGGGCTACTCACATAATAAGTTAATTTTCCCCAATACCATTTACTTGCAAAATTAGTGTTAAATTGACCAGCTAATCTTTCAACTTCAGTAAAAGTATATCCACCAGCATTGTATCCTTTATATATTAAATTAGCGTCTCCGTAAAATTGATAGTAATTTGCTCCATAATCATATATTTGTAGTTGATTAACACCTTCTATATTTATATCTGGTGCATCTTTAACAAATACAACCGGCTTAATAAAAGGAATTTGTTCTTCGGTTATATCTAAAATTTTATTAAACGAATAGTTCAAAGAAAAAGGAAGTCTTTGTCCTCTTTTAGATGTATAATAAATTGTCGATATATTTAAAATATTGCTATCTATCATTATCCACCTTCATTAGTAATAGCTATAATCCAATCAGAGTCATATAATATCTTAGGAACTTTTAATCCTTCTGATGAAGAAGATAAATCATCATAGTCCTGTTTCTTCTTATTTATTTCTGTAGAAGTATTAATTACATTATCAAAAATAGTTTTTAATTTATTCTTTTTAGAGTTATATTTCATGTGCGAGAATTCGTTAATAAATCAAATAATTTATTATTTAATATCTTTAGTTTAATAGTTGCGTAAATAGGTGCTAAATCAGAACGTGATACTTCTGAATCATCTGTTATTAAAATATATCCCATTACTCTAATCTTAAGAATTTTAACATCAGAAATCGAAGATATTGAATAATTTTCCCACCAGTTAGATGTTAAATAAACCCAAGAATCTCTATTAGCATTTCCATCACTGGTTGATAAAACAATATACGGATGAATAAATTGTAGCTGAGAATCGCTTAGTCCATTGAAAGTATATGTTTCTTCCCATAATGATCCTAATATATATCGATTCTCACAAAGAATAATTTCTCGTCTCTGTTTATTAAAAGAAAAATCTTGATCGATAATTGAAGGAAGAATTAATTTTTTAGAATCATTCTTATTTTCTTCCGATAAATTATAAGAAGACGATAGTTTGTTTTTTAAAGAAATAAAGCTACTCATTATGTTGGATATTCCCATTTATTTGGATCAAATTTAGAATAAATTTTATTCTCTTCTTTTTCAAAGAAATATGCATCATCCTTCTCATTTGGGTATGTATCATCTAAGGCTTCTAATTCTTCTTGGGATTTCTGATTATCACATTGTAAACTAACTTTCATTGTATCTGAACTAATCGTAATCGTTTTAACACCAACTGGAAACCCATTAAGAGAATTATATATATTTGGTGTTGTAGTATTCGTTATATTAATTCGAGACAATAAATGAATATTATAATAGTAATATGCGTCTAAACTAATATCTATCGTCGCTGATGTAATTGGAAGAATAGTTCCGTTTATATTTTTAATCTTATCATATTCGATTCCAGCAACTATTTTAGCATAATTGACATAATCGTAGCCTTCATCTTTTACTTCATATAATCCATCTTTTCTATCTTCCCATCTTTCTTTAGTTATTTTTTTACCATTAGTAACAGCAACCTCTTTATAAGGTGCAGAACCCAAATAATAACCTAATTTATTTTTAACAACCTCATAGATTAAATTTTTTTCATTAGTAGTATAAGGAATATCTAAATCTACATAAGATTGTAATTCTTTAAATTTAGTTAAAATATTACCGCTTCCATCTATATATGAATTACTTTGCAAAGCAGAGATAATCGCACTGGTATTAGAAATTTTTGTATCAATAAAATCATCAGCCTCAACTGAACCATCTCCTAAGAGAGTAAGAATATCGTCATATTGTTTTTGATATTTATAAGCCACCCCATTTATTTTCCATGTATCGGTTGACATAGAACTTAAAGAAGTACCTAAATATCTTAATGTTCCCCAATATCTTCCTGTTACAAAGTTTTTCGCTAATGCTAACCAGAAATATGTCCAGTTTTGTTTAGGTATAAAATCTCCACTTTCAATATTCTCGGCTAAATCTGTAACGCTTCCAAGTGAAGACAATCTTAAAATATTTTGCTCAATTTGTTCTCCTAAACTAACCTTAATCCCTTTATAGTATCTTGCTGATTTATCGTTTGGATCTAAATATGGGTTTGATATACTTACATTATTCATTAAACAATGATAAAGATGAATTTGCTCGTTAATACTAGGTAAAGGAATTGATATATTATTTTTATATGAGCTTGGTTTTGTACCATAAGCTGTTATATTTACAGTTTCAGTTTCGCTATCGACATTTAATTCAGCGATTTTTCCTGTAAATTCAGTGACTCCATTCACTAAAATAATAACATTATTTTGATTTGTTATTTGAGAAGCTGATCCTAGATTATCATAATCGAGTTTATCATGCCTGCGATTTAAAATAAAAGTAGCAGTGCTTCCATTATATTCTTCGTCAACATTATGAACAATTTGAATAGATTTCATATTAACATCGTTTAATGGAACTAAATCTGTTCCATTTATTTTAACTTGCCAATCGGTATAGTCAATTCCACCATAGTTTATATCTGTATAAGAATCTTTTAACCAACGAAAATCTGTCTTAAGGGTTTTACTTGTTTCAGCAATAAATCTAAAATCGGTATTAAGTAATTTTCCTAAAATAGTATTTAATTGCGTTGAAATTACATAATTAAGTTCTTTAATAAAACGAAAGTCCGTATTTATTTTTTTAATATCAGCTTCATCAATCATAACCAATTCACCATCGGAATCATCTGTACTTGCAAATAATCGCAAATAATCGCTTAATGAACCTGCTATCTTTAAAATATCGGTTTCACCAGTATTAATTATCGTCTGGTTGTCTAAATCTGCTTTTTCTATTTTTACAATCTTACCTTCTGCACATAAGACATAAAAATAATCGCTCGTATCATTTAAAATGACATCTTTGGCGTTTTTGCATCCTGTTATTATGCTCGTCATTTTAACTGGTGTTGTTGGGTCTGCTATGTCTATCTCGACAATTAAAGCTGGGTCTGAGTCCGTTACTAATATTAAAGGATTATAAGAAATAATTTTACTTGGGTAGTCGATGTTTTCATCTATGGTTACACTCCACGAATCGGATAAGTTTACTATTTCACTTAACGATTGATTATCTGGATTTAATTGAGCTAACCAACTATCTGAAAGATTGATTGTGTCATTAATTTCAACTGTTTCGGGATTAGTTAATAGTTCCCAACCATCTGATAGAAGTAGTGAATCAGATATTTCTTGATTATCTGGATTTGTTTGGAAATTCCATGTGTCATTTATATTAATAGTTTCTTCAAATGATTGAGAATCTGGAGTAATCAAAAGACTCCAATCATCGTCCATTGTTACTTCTTCAGAAAAATCTATATCAACACTTTCTTCACTACCATAAGTTAGTAATTGATCAATTTGAGAATAATATTGAACTTGAATATAATCAGCACTTCTTGCATATCCATTACTAAGTCTAACTTCGTCTAAAATACCAGCAAACCAACCAGCAGATTCTCCATCAGTAAAGAAATTTAAAGACTGAGTTGTATTTGGAACTGACATTGAATTTGATACATTACCAAGAGATACATTATTTACATAAAATGTCCAAGTATTCCCTAATCGTTTAAGTACACACCAATAATCTGTATTAATAGAAGGAGACCAAGTCCATGTAACATAATTAGAATTATCAACATAAAACATTATTTTTCCAGCTTGAAAACTATTATAGTTAATAATCCATTTTGGATTTGTACCTCCTCCTTGTGACTTCCCAAAAATTGATCCACTACCAAATGTTGTTGGACATCTTACGAAAAATTCAAAAGTAAAATCTCCAGTTAAATCTAAATCATTGCTATCTGGTACAGTTAATTTTCCTGGATTTCCAGTAGATCGTACTCCTCTATAAATTCCTTCTAATCTTGAATATAGAGAAGTTGGAGAATTAACTCCTGTAGCATGATGGGCATTAGATGTAGAATCTATTAATTCATTTGAAGTTCCATTTATAGTTTTATTTTTTAAATGCCAAACAGCTTTATAATTACTATCCCATGTTCCTGATGCGTTAGAACCATCTATATCTATAGTTTTTCCATAATACATATAAAAATCAGTATCAATAGAATTAGAAATAGATGGAATTTTAACATGATAACTAGCATAATTACCAGCACCAGAAATAGTTCCTTCAAATAACTGAAACTCTAAAATTTGAACATAAGTACCACGACTTCCAGTAAAATAAATTCTATAATATCTATAAGCAGTAGAATTTGTAATATCGTAATAATATGTGCCATTTCCTAATTGAACAGATCTCGTATCAAGAGTTGTTTGTTCTCCAGAAAAATTACCAGTATTACTAGCTTGTAAAGACCAAGCGTTAGGTTGACCATTAGAATCTCCAGTAGTTTGAATAGAATATCTCATTACTGTTCTAGAATTTCCAGAACCTAAATCTACTTTCCACCACTGTGGCATACCAGCTCCTACAGTAGAAGTCCAAGCAGTAGCAGAATCATCTAATGCATAACTTGCAGAAGATCCTGAACTAGCTGTAGCAGTTTTAGATGTAGTTAAATCAGAACTGTAAGTTATATCTCCGGTATCAACTCCATGTACTTCTCTATCAAAATTTAATAATGTTTCTCCATCATCTGAAGTAAAACGAATATCATATCCATCAGATCGAGCACTATTAAAATCGAAATTTAAGTCGGAAAGATTAACTAAAACTGGTTCATTAGTTCTAGCAGATGGAACAAGACTATGATCAATAGTCATTTTCCTTCTATATTTATATCCAGATAACCAACCGCTCATAGTAATTATTCTCCATTATTATGCTATTGTAATTGTAGCTGTTACTATCAAATCTACAATGCTTGATACTGCTTTTGCACCAAAAGTTGTTCTTGCAAGCATTGTCGATCCAGAAACAGTTGCACTATCAAAAATAGCGGCTTCAGTGATAGCATAATCTCCATCGAACTCAAATGTCTTTGAAAATATCGCTGTATATGTTCCATTTGTTAAAGTTGCGGTTGCTCTTTGCTGTTCTGTTTCTAAAGTCGTATCTGATGTTGTTGCACCAGTCGTTCCAGTTCCTACGCCAATTGCTCTAAAATATGTAGAGCTATTGCCGTTTAGTAGTAAGGCCACTCTAGTTAATCCGTTATTGACTATTGTATTGCATTTTTCTTCAACAGAAAGAATTTTTCCTGTTTTTCGATCAACTCTTTCAAACTTCCAATTCTCTAAAATCTTGAATGTTCCTGCTTTAATTGTTCTCATATTATTCTCCTTTAATACTTAATAATTTACTGTGTAATGCCAGCTTCCATCGTTATAAACTCTTACAAAAGTAGCTGGACTTGTATATGTGCAAATCCAAATATCTCCTGTTACACTATCCCTTGTAAATGACTTTGCATGAGTTATAGTAGGTAAATCAATTGTTTCTACAAATACTCCCAATGTGGTCATTTTTACTATTTTTGCATTTGTTCCAACCGCATCCCCTGGTATTAAAAAATAAATATATGTGCTAATTAAAATTTCAACTGGTGCTTCCGTAATACCTACTGGAATTGAAAAATAAGCAGGACTAATTAATGGATTGCTTAATGAGTATCTAGCCCCAATATAAGTTTCATCATCAAAAGCGGTATATAAATATGATTCATTTATAACACCAGCCTTTATTTCATCAACAGATAAATCTATATCATAATAGACTTGTAAAGGATCATTGGCTGATACTTTCTGTAACGCACATGTGGTATCATCTATTTTAAATCCAACCCAAAGAAACTGTCCACCAGTCTCGTCGGAAACAACCATTGATATTTCTTTTTCTGTATAGTTATAATTCTTTATTAAGCTCATGTTTATCCTTTAAAATTAAACTGTTGCAAACTTAACTGCAATAACTGGAGCTGCTGCACCTGCATCAACTTGAGTTGAAGGAATAATAATCTTTAATTGGCAATAAAGTGTATCTGCCACTGATAAAGCACCATTTCCATCATTTAACCAGAGAAAATAACCATCGGCTGAACCTGCTAATCGGCTTCCTGTCCAACCAGCACCAGGTAATGCAGAAGTAGTAGTTATTCCTCTGAACCACGAACTTGATGCAACTCCTTCACCTAAACAAACCAAATCAATTGAATCCATACCTGTATCATCCCATATTTCAAGGACTGGTTCGGAAGCAGTTGCACCATTAAAATCAAAAGCTAAAACATGTTGATAATTACCTGCACCCATATTATGAATTTGTCTCAATTGGTTTAGTGAAGTATCATCAAGAAAATATTTATCTACTACAATTTCTTCACCAGTTAATAAAACTCCAGCTTGGTTTAATTGGGTATCACTTGGACTTGCTTCTCCATCAGCAATACTGTCAGAACCAGCCGAAAAAATCAATCTATCATTATCAATATCAACTAATGCGAAATTCGCACCAGATGTACCTAAATCCGAATCTGATGTAGATACGTTTACATAAATATTACATTCCGTACTCATATTTAACTCCTTTATAAATTTCGTTTTCTATTATATACTTATAGAAAGCATACCAATAATCTCTGTTAAAATTTGCTAAGGTATTGCATTTTAAACAGGTTGTTATTAAATTATTTTCATTACAATTCTCTTTATTATAATTTATATGATGAACTGTTAATACTCGACCTAATAACTTTAAATGATTCCCTTCGGTCATACCACAATTTTGACATTTAAAATTATCACGTTTACGAATTTGATATTTTAATCTATTAGTAAATTCTATTGAATAGGGAATCAAATATAGTCCATGAACATAACAGTGATGATTTTTTCCTATTCTGCATTTTGAACATCTCGTTGCATTAGGCTTACTTAATCTTGCACCACAAATATCGCAGTTGGGAAGATTATTTTTCCATCCACCTTTCCAATTAGGATGATTTATTCCTTTAAAATCTAAATCACGATTTTTCATTATTTCACAATATTCTTTAGACATTAATTTATTTTTATTCCAGGGAATATTACCCTTTAAAGCATTACTAATTTTATTTCGAGTTTGTTCAGACACAATTTTTCCAACTTGAGATTCTGTTTTATCTCTTCTCGGTATATTATAAATATTCAAACATTCTAAAACAACATTATGAAAGGTTTTATATAATTTGGCGATTTTATGAGTAGATAATCGCTCAATAATATATTTTTTAATTAATATTTTTCTTGTTAATATATCTTTTATTCTTTTTCTCATAGTTCTACCAGGAATTTGCAAGAAACTCAATAGTGAAATATTGAATCTTTGTTTTTCTATCTGGCCCTTCCCATATAATAGGGCTTATTCTTTTGACATTTATACTATCACTTGTACTAACTGAAGTATCTATTTTTAAAACATAAGAGGTATTATTATCAATTGCTGATTTTAAACCATTAATAGCCGTCATTAAATCCGTAAAATTTGCAGCAGTTAAAACACCTCGAACTCTAAAAGTATAGGATTTATCTCCACCTGGAATAACAATAGCTCCTTTACTTCGTAAATTTTCTAATGTAACTGAACCTGGATTATCATTCGGCCAGTCTGGTAAAGCTAAAACATGTTCGAATGTATAAACAGGAGTAGTACCATCGCTTTCATATAATTTAATAGAGGGAATCCACGTCATATTATTCTCCTTAAAAAGTATTCGTCTGCTTATCGCCAGAAATCATTTGAGCGAGAGCTTTTTTAACTTGTGGATCTTCAAATGCTTTAATTAAATAACTCTGAATTTCTTTTGGGTTATTGGCAATAATACTAAACGTATTTGTTATATTATTATTTTGTGTTAAATTATTAACTGCTTGAGCTGTATTAGCTGGTAGAATACCTTCTCGACTAGCCGTTTTTAATAAACTAGCTCTATTAATACCCGTTCTACTTAACTCCTCTTCAATACCGATATTAGTTCCGCCTCTTAGAGTATTTAAACCAGGAGTAATATTTCCTTTAAAAAACTCTAAAGCTTGTTGTTGCTCAAATAAATCAGCAAATTCTTTTTTAAATACATCAACAGCTTCTCCACCTTTTCTAATAAACGTCGAAAAATCAACTTCTCCAGATAAGGCTTCGCTAATTTGTCTAGCGATATCTGTTCCTTGAGCTTGAGCAATTTTGAATAATTTTATTGAGTCTGAACCTAAACGAGACTGTAGTTTTTTCTCTTCTGCTACAGCTCTTTCTAATTCTAATTTATTTTTTAATATATCTTTTTCTTCTCTTGATA
>AMWB02164679.1_pt1 | contig 23321 bp, 17 predicted proteins | sample 200311 | NCBI WGS metagenome assembly AMWB02 (sample SAMN02737377, study PRJNA173069) | bioreactor metagenome | biome: anode biofilm in microbial fuel cells | place: USA: California | collected 2010-12-16 | reverse complement strand
CAGTTCAAACTCTGGTAAAATTTGTTCGATTGGTCGCATTGACACATATGAAACGAATTGGGCGATTTTCCATTTACCGTTGGATTGCATTGGGGTTGATTTTTGCCGCCGTGGTGCTGATCGTTTTCCAATTGGTGGTATTTAGCCGGTTGAGAGCGTCCTTTACCACAGGTACAAAGATTGCCGGTGTCGATGTGACAGGCTTATCCATGGAGCAGGCAGCGTCCCGTATCACCCAGGCATACTCGATCCCCATCGAGCTGCGCTACGCCGAGAACGTTATCCAGGTCAGACCTTCCACCCTGGGGTTTTCACTCGACCTGACTGCCCTGATGACCGCGGCCGATCAGGCGCGGGCAGCCCAGCCATTCTGGCCATCTTTTGTAGCCTACCTGTTCAACCAGTTGCCACCTTCTGCGGAGGTACCCTTACGGGCAGATATCGACCTGGACCGTATCAGGGCTTACCTTGAAAATGAGATCGCTGCACGTTATGACACAGGGGGTTCTTCCTATCAGCCGGTTCCCGGCAGTGTGAGTTTTGAATCCGCTGACCCGGGGAAAACCCTGGATGTGGACCGCGCGGTCAACCTTGTCAGCGCTGCGTTACGTTCGCCTACGGCGCGAGTGGTCAACCTGCCGTTGGTGAGGGGTGAACTGTCACGACCATCATTGCAAAATTTGCAACTGCTTTTGCAGCAGATCGTGGATGTAAACGAATTTACCGGTGAGGTAGAAATTTACATGCAAGATCTGAATTCCGGAATGGATATGCAGGTCGCGTATCGTGATGGCGAGGTATTGACCCCGGGAATCGCTTTTTCCGCGGACAGCACGATCAAGATCGCCGTCATGACCTCTGCTTACCGTGAGATCGAGGAACCAGCCCCTCCAGCGATCTCGGAACTGGTACAGGAGATGATCGCCATGTCGGACAATGTTTCGACCGATGCCCTGATGGTCGAAGTGCTCGATCCGACCTTGGGACCCCTGGATGTGACCAAAACCATGAAAGCAATTGGACTGGAAAGCACTTACCTGGATGGTATGTTTTATGTCGGTGCACCGTTGCTTTCGGGAGGAATTAACACGCCGGCCAACACACGTCAGGACGTGAACACAGAGCCAGACCCGTATAACCAGACCACACCAGCAGAGATCGGGATGCTGCTTTCCGATATCTATCAATGTGCCCAGTATTCCGGGGGTAGCCTGATCGCAGCTTTTCCAGGTGAGATAACTTCCGGAGAGTGCAAATCGATGATCTCCTACCTGACGCAAAATCGCATCGGTGTCCTAATCGAGGCTGGTCTACCGGATGGGACACAGATCGGGCACAAGCATGGTTGGGCGATTGATCCGCTGGACGGATTGATGCACACAGTCGGTGATGCGGCGTTGGTGTACACCCCGGGTGGCAATTTTGTGCTCGCAATATTTATTCATAATACGAACCAGATCATCTGGGATGACGCCAATCAATTATATGCTGATCTTACGCGCGCGGTTTACAATTACTTCAACCTTGCTGCACAGTAAAGTATGACGCCAAATCCAAATTGGCTAGAACGTCGAATCAGAAATATCGCCTGAATGGGATTTGTTTCTTCAAATCATGTTAAAAGGTAGTGCTCAAAATGGAAGCTGCCGTAAATCCTGACTCAAAGAATTCGTGGTTGCATAAACCGGTTACCCCGCTTTTTCCCGGGGTCACTGTTGAACACTTGCTGGTGACGTTGATCATCATCGCCGCGGTCATCTCAAGGTTTTACGCGGTCGGTTTGCGGGTGATGAGCCACGATGAGGTCAACCACGTGGTGCCTTCTTATGAACTATATCAGGGCAGGGGATACGCGCACGACCCCGTTACCCACGGCCCGCTGCAGTTCCACCTGTTGGCAGCCAGTTATTTCCTGATGGGTGACTCGGATTTTGCCTCGCGTGTGCCGGCAGCGTTGTTCAGCATCGCTGCTGTGGTGTTTGTCCTATTCGCCTTTCGCAGGTACCTGGGCAGGACAGGTGCATTATTGGCTGGATTATTCTTCACGGTCTCACCTTACATGATGTTCTACGGCAGATACACGCGTAATGAGGCGTTTGTCGCGCTGTTTGGCGTTGTGATGCTTTACGCGGTGCTGCGCTACCTGGAAACCGGACGGCACAACATCCTGTACCTGTTTACTATTGTTTTGGCGTTGCACTTTGTGACTAAAGAGACCGCGTTTATTTACACCGCCCAGTTGCTCATCTTCCTCGCCGTGTTATTCCTGCGGGATGTGATCCGCAAGCAGTGGACCGTTCCTGCGCGGCGGGATTTGTTCTTGTATGCCATGGTCGGTGTGCTGCTATTCCTGGCGGTTGCATTAGGCGCGGCGATCATGTATTCAGACCTCGCGGTAGCTGACCCTCCTCCTGCGCAAACCGAGACTTATCATATCCTGATGCTGGCCAGCCTGGGATTAGCCCTGGCGGGGTTGGTGGCGGCAGCGTTGGTACTGATTCGATCGTTGAGCTTGGCGGTTGTGAAGGAGATGCGTTCCTTTGACCTGCTGATATTAACCATCTCGATGATCCTGCCGCAGTTGATCGCTTTTCCGATGAACCTGGCCGGGTTAAACCCGCTGGATTATTCAGAAACCGGGTTGGTCAGTACTTCACTCTTCCTGCTCGGTGCTGTGATCCTCTCGCTTGTGTTGGGGTTGTTGTGGAAGCCGCGGCTGTGGGCGGTCAACATTGGTATCTTCTATGCCATTTTCACCATTTTTTACACCACGTTTTTCACCAACGGGCAGGGATTCTTTACCGGCCTGGTGGGCTCGCTTGGCTATTGGTTGACACAACAGGGCGTGAACCGCGGCTCACAACCGTGGTTTTTCTTCGCTTTCCTGCAAGTGCCGATGTATGAGTTCCTACCGCTGGTCGGTACATTTCTCGCGTTGTTCATTGGATTGAAGCACAAATTGTTTTCGACCGTACCCGGCATCCAACCACACGCACAGGTACTTGCCCAAGAAATGTTCGTGCAGCCGGTAGAACTGCCGGTGCTGGAAAACAGGGTTGACCAGCCAGTTACCCGGATTGTGAAGGAGGTTGAGGACAAATCCGGGGATGAGCAGATGGCGTTCTCAATGGAATCAAACAGACTGGATAGCGGTACTGATGGAATGGACATCCTCTTCGAGACGCAGACTGCAGACCAAACCGAGGAGATTCAAGATGAAGCACCGCAAAAACAGCCTGTTCTGGCATTGTTATTGTTCTGGTCAGTGATGAGCCTGCTGGCTTACACTCTGGCAGGTGAGAAGATGCCGTGGTTGACCGTGCACATCACCCTGCCGATGATCCTTTGCGCCGGGTTTGGTTTCGGGTACCTGGTGGATTCCACACCTTTCCGGCAGATGGCTGGAAAGAAGGCTGGATTGATCCTGCTGGTGTTGCCGGTATTCCTTGTAAGCCTGGGTGCGGTTGCGGCTGCACTAATCGGTCCGGAAAGGCCGTTTTCCGGCAAGGAACTGGATCAATTACGCACGACCAGTACCTTCCTGTTTTCATGCATCGCCCTGGTTATATCAGGCTGGCTGCTGATGAAGTGGCTCAATAAATGGCGGACAGGTCAGATCGTAAAATTATTGCTATTAGCCCTGGGAGCAGTGCTGCTCGTCTTCACCGTGCGCTCTGCGTTCCAGGCCAATTTTATCAATTATGACAACGCGAAAGAGTTCCTGGTCTACGCTCATTCTGCCCGAGGTCCCAAAGATGTGCTGGAACAGGTAGAAGATATCTCGCTGCGTACAACCGGGGGCAAGGATGTCAAAGTCGCCTACATCGGTGATGCACTTTACCCCTACTGGTGGTATTTCCGCGATTACCCGAACAAGGTATGGCTGCAAGATAACCTGACCCGCGATTTGTTGAATTATCCGATCGTTATTGCGGACGATGAGCGTTATTCCAAGACCCAGGCGATCCTGAAAGACGGTTATTTTGAGACAAAATACACACGCCTGGTCTGGCCGATGCAGGATTACTTTGGTTTGACCTGGGACCGCATCTGGAAAGGATTAATCAATCCGGAAATGCGCCAGGCAATCCTCGATATCTGGCTGTACAAGGACTATACGTTGTATGCGAAGGTTTCGGGAAACAATAATTTGCGCCTGGAGACCTGGCAGCCTTCCCAAAACATTCACTTGTTCATAAAAAAAGACATCGTTTCCCAAATATGGACCTACGGCGCGTTGCCCGTGCAGACTGAGGTGGTCGAAACTGATCCTTATGAAATCAACCACATCGAACTAACGCCGAATAAAATCTTCGGGTCAACCGGTAACGGTGAGGGACAGCTTTCAGCGGTGCGGGGTATCGCTATCGCCGGGGATGGATCCATCTATGTGGCTGACTCTCAGAATCACCGTGTTCAGAAGTTCAGTTCCGAAGGCGAGTTCCTGTTGAGCTGGGGCAGTTATACCACGGTGGACAGCGGCAATGCACCAGGCGGGACGTTCAACGAACCCTGGGGAATCGCGATCGGTCCGGATGACCTGGTGTATGTTGCGGATACATGGAATCATCGTATACAGGTGTTCAACGCGGACGGAAAATTCATCACCATGTGGGGGATGCCGGGACTGGCCGAACAACCGGATCAGTTCTGGGGGCCGCGAGGAATTGCAGTGGATGATAATGGTCTCGTGTATGTCACGGACACCGGTAACAACCGTGTAGCTGTGTTCAGCAGTAATGGTGAGTTCCAGACGCAGTTTGGCACAAACGGGATCAACCCTGGAGAATTTGATGAACCAGTGGGGATTGCGGTGGACGGGAACGGGCTTATATACGTGGTAGACACGTGGAATCAGCGCATCCAGGTTTTTGAAAGAACCGATGAGAATTACGCCGTTGTAAAGGAATGGTCAGTATCCGCCTGGTTCGGGCAATCGATCAACAACAAGCCCTTCATTGCGCTGGATGCCGAAGGAAATGTGTTCGTGACGGACCCGGACGGGTACCGCGTACTTGAATTTGACCCGAGTGGAAACTTCATACGCGGCTGGGGTGCGCCCAGTTCCGGCATCGATGGCTTTGGATTACCAACCGGTATTGCAGTTGACGCGAGCGGCAGGGTCTGGGTGAGCGACGCGGAAAACAACTTCGTGCTCCGGTTCAGCCTGCCCGCCCGGGTGGCAGAATCAGTACCGGTTGAGCCGGAAAATCCTGTGCTACCAGCGGGGGTTACGTATGATGCTGACACCGGTTTGGTGGTTAATGACATGGAGATGCCGGTTTATCGCCTGAGCACGGATGGTACGGAGTGGGAGCCGCTAATCCCGGACAGCATAGCTGAATTACTTCCCCTTGGAGTTCAACCGGAAAAAGATGCACAGGACAACTGGGTTTTGCTGCAGCAAGACGGAACAACAGTTTTTGAGTGGGATCCAGTTACCTTTACTTGGATATTCACTGCTGCAACACCCTAGATAAAATAAAGCGCCCATGAGGGTGCTTTATTTTATCTCACAGACGGTTCTTAATCTTTTCCGACAAATATCCGGTTGCCGATGAAGCTGACGAAGCTAACGATGAGGGCACCAAGGAAGGCATACCACAGGCTGTTTTCCGGGATGACAAAACCAGAATTCACCACCGTACCAAGCCAGCCGGTCAGCAGGAACAACACCGTATTCACCAGCAACGTGCCCAGCCCCAGGGTGAGGAGGATGAGCGGACAACTAACAAACATCACGATGGGTTTTATCAGGGTGTTCACCAAGCCAAAGATCAGCCCCAATACAATGTAAGCATACCAGGCGTTTTCCTGCATAACGATATTCGGCCGTAACAACCAAATCGCCAGGTAGAGCGCACCAGCATTGATCAGGACCTTCCAAAAAAAGTGTTTCATTTGTATCTCCTCTGTCACTATTTACGGAAGCATGATCGAAAAGTTGCACTCAGATAACCGGAGAGTAATCCAAAGGGATCTCTTTTTTCATCCAGACGAGTGTGTTCAGTTCACGCATGCCGCATTCGGAGAAAGCAGCACTACCCCTGGCAACCGGGTAATTGATCATCAGCTTTTGCGGCCGGAATACACGCGTTGTGATCACCGGAACCAACGACCGGATGGCATCATCCTCCCAGGCAGGCGAGGTAGCCAGCCAGACATAATCTGAACCTGTGAACCCGCTCTCCCAGGTGGCCACACCGATCAGACGATCGTCCTGCCTGGCAGACCAGGTGCGGGTCGAAAATCCGTTGAGAAAATTTTTGAGGTTGTTGAACGGGTCCGGTTTGAGCCGATCCAGACTGAAAGGCAGGTTCCACGAGATCTCGGATGGATAGGTCTGGTTGAGCCATTCCTTCTGTTGTGGCCAATCTGCCCGGTTTCTACGTGTCACTTTGGTCCCGGAAGATACTGCTTCGCCAATCCGCCGGTGTTCGGAAAAAACCCAGGTGGTCCGGCAGGAAAAATCTTCAAATCCGCTGCTGCGATAGATGTGCTGCGCGATGTTATTGTCTGCCCGAACCTGCAGGTAGATCCGCCTGCCCTGGTGGGCCTGGACGTGAGCGATGGCGCGGTCAGTCAGTTGCCTGGCAATGCCCCTGCCGCGGTGTTCGGGCAGCACCGCCACGTTGGCGATGAAGTAGGTGCGGGATTGCTGCTTGCGCACCAGGATGAGGGTAAGATTCCCGATGATCCGCCCATCCTCCTCCCAAAGGTAGCCCTGGAAAGGGAGCTGTGAGGTTTCGGGGGTGGTTCCATCCATGATGTAACCGCCCAGGCTGCGGGAAACCTGGCGGATATGGTGCAGGTACTCCCTGCCTTCCACGTCCATCTGACCCGCAAAGGCAACCTCGATCAGATCAGCAATAGCCACCAGGTCGCGGCGCAGGTTAATCGGACGGATATGGGGATCAAACACAACCGGAATCATAGCGCTTATTTTACACCTGCAACACAAATATCATCTTGTTGTTGACGCACCACGGTCGTGGCTATACAATGAAGGTGCAGATCATGAAAGAAAACCGTATTCTATTTACTGATGCCAGGGTCATCGCGTCAGAGGGGGTGCTGACCAGAGGATGGTTGTTAACCAATGGCAGGAGCATAGCGGCACACGGTAAAGGTGAACCCCCGCAAGACATTCGAACAAAAGCCAATCAAGAAATTCGGGTAGAAGGACACTACCTCCTGCCGGGGTTTATCGATCTGCACACGCATGGAGCGGCTGGGGTGGATCTCATGACCGCGACTGTGGATGATTTTCAACGCGTCTCCAGTTTTTTCGCCTCTCATGGTGTAACAGGTTTTCTAGCCACCACCTGGTCGGCTTCGGCAGATGTGATCAGGCAAACACTACAAACGGCACAGGAGGTGATGGGTCGTGAAGAGGGGGCTGCTCTGTTGGGCATTCACCTGGAGGGACCCTTTATCAATCCTATGCGAGCCGGGGCGCAAAGCCCACAGCAGATCCGCCCGGCCCGACCGGATGAGGTGCTGCCTTACCTGGATTCCGGATTGGTAAAGCTTGTTTCACTTGCTCCTGAGATCGAGGAAAACCAGTGGCTGATCCATGCCTGCGTGGAACGGGGGATCGTTGTCTCAGCCGGACATTCAGATGCAACTTATGCGGATATGCGGAAAGCCGTGTCAGCCGGCGTACGGCACATCACACATTGTTTCAATGGCATGCGTGCCTTCAATCAGCGTGAGCCAGGAGTAGTGGGGGCTGCGCTTGAGCTGGACGACCTTTCCTGTGAATTGATCGCGGATAAGGTTCATGTTCATCCTGCGGCGATGCGCCTGTTGCTGCGCGTAAAACCCCAAAATAAAGTGGTGCTGGTTACGGATTCCATCGCCGGCACCGGTATGCCTGAGGGAATCTTTAGTGTTCAGGGCAGGAAGTTCCGTTTTACACGGAACGAGGTGCGCCTGTTGGACGGTACGCTGGCTGGTTCGGTGCTGACGATGGACGCGGCACTGCGCAACCTGATCGAAATTTCCGCCAAACCGCTTGAGCAGATCTGCGCGTGCGCATCCACCAACCCCGCCAGGGTGATCGGCATCGACCGTCACATGGGGTCAATCAACGCCGGAATGGACGCTGACCTGGTGCTGCTGAATGACGATCTGCAAGTGCAGATGACCATTGTACGCGGTGAAATGGTGTACAAACGGGTGGGCTAATCCTGCACGAATTCTTATATAAATCTTTGATTCCTTTGGTATGCTTATTGCAATAGACAATTAGTCTAGTATTAATTTAACTGGAGTCAATAATGATGCGATTTGATCGATTTACCGAAAGAGCACAGGAAGCTGCGCAACGGGCAGCCGAGATCATTCAGCGATATGGCCATAACCAGATCGACACTGAACATATCCTGCTGGCGTTGATCGAACAACCGCAAGGTGTTGTACCGCAGATCCTTGAAATCCTCAAAGTCGATCCCCAGATCCTGGAGGAGCGCCTGGATTATATTTTAAAGACCAGCCCTAAAGCCAGCATTTACGGCAGCGGCGCGGGACAGATCTTTATCACTCCACGCGTAAAACGGATCATTGACCTTGCTAATGAGGAAGCCAGCAAACTGAAGGACGAATACATATCAACGGAACATCTCTTCCTCGCCATCCTCAGTGAAAAGAACACACCGGCAGCCCGCTTGCTCGAAACAACCGGTTTGAACCGCGAGCGTGTGCTGGACGCGATCAACCAATTGCGCGGCGGTCAACGGGTGACCGATCCGCAGGCTGAAAGCCGTTACCGGACACTGGAGAAATATTCGCGGGACCTCACCCAGCAGGCGCGCGAGGGCAAACTTGACCCTGTGATCGGGCGTGACAACGAAATACTGCGTGTGATGCAGATCCTTTCCCGGCGCACAAAGAATAACCCGGTGCTGATCGGCGAAGCTGGGGTCGGTAAGACGGCCATCGTGGAAGGTTTGGCACAGAAGATCGCCTCGAATGATGTCCCCGAGATCCTCATGGGGAAAAAGGTGATCTCGCTTGACCTGGGTGCGATGATCGCCGGCTCACGCTTCCGTGGTGAGTTTGAGGAAAGGTTGAAAGCTTCGATCGAGGAAGTGCAGCGTTCTGCAGGTGAGATCATCCTGTTTATTGATGAATTGCACACCGTGGTAGGAGCTGGCGCGGCGCAGGGCGCAATGGACGCATCCAATATGCTCAAGCCGGCACTGGCACGCGGCGAACTGCAATGCGTAGGTGCGACGACGCTGGACGAATTCCAGAAGCACATCGAGAAAGATTCAGCACTTGAGCGGCGCTTTGCCCCGGTTTTTGTTGATGAGCCAACGCAAGATGACACTTTGAAAATGCTGATGGGGCTACGTGATCGCTATGAGGCGCACCACAAGGTGCATTTTTCGGACGATGCGCTGTCAGCCGCAGTGAAATTAAGTTCACGCTATGTCACCGATCGGCGTCTGCCGGATAAGGCAATTGATCTTATGGATGAGGCAGCTGCAAAACTACGTGTAGCCTTATATTCCATGCCGCCTGAACTGAAGAAGGCCAAATCAGAGCTGGACCGCCTGAAAGCGGAAGAGGAATTGGCTGGTGTGGAGCGTGATTACGAAAGGGCGGCGCGCATGAAAGCGGAACGCTTGCGCCTGGAGGAACAATTCAACGCTGATCGCGATAAATGGGAAGAGGAACACAAGCTGGACGAGGTGGTCGATGTGGATGACATCGCCCAGGTGCTGGCGCAATGGACCGGTATTCCGGTGAGCCAGATGATGGAAGCCGAGAGCGCCAAGCTGCTCAAAATGGAAGACCGCCTGCACGAGCGGATCATCGGTCAGCAGGAGGCCATCCACGCGATTTCGGATGCCATCCGGCGCGCCCGCTCCGGATTGAAAGATCCCCGGCGCCCGATCGGCTCCTTCATATTTATCGGACCTTCAGGGGTGGGAAAGACCGAGCTGGCAAAAGCACTGGCTGAATTCCTCTTCGATGATGAGGATGCACTTGTTCGAATGGACATGAGCGAATACCATGAACAACACACGGTCTCACGCCTGTTCGGTGCACCTCCGGGTTATGTGGGTTACGAAGAGGGCGGACAGTTGACAGAAGCGGTAAGGCGCCGTCCGTATCGCGTCATCCTGTTTGATGAGATCGAAAAGGCCCACCCGGAAGTTTGGAACGCTTTGCTGCAGATCCTCGATGATGGCCGGTTGACCGATGGTCAGGGCAGGGTGGTGGACTTCCGTAATACCGTGTTGATCATGACCAGCAACCTGGGCACTGAATTTGTCCGCCAGGGCGGTACACTGGGCTTCCTGCAAAAAACGGATACAGATGAAGATCGCCTGGCAAAGGAAAAGATCGAAAAGTCACTCAAGAGCACTTTCAGACCGGAATTTCTCAACCGGATCGATGAGATTATCATGTTCTCACCCCTCACCACCGATCAGATGCTGGAGATCGTTGATCTGCAGATGAAAGAGGTGCGGACCAGGCTTGAAGAGCACGGATTGCAGGTGGAATTGACCGCGGCTGCCCGCGAGTGGCTTGCCAAGGAAGGTTTTGATCCTTCATTTGGCGCACGCCCGCTCAAACGAGCGTTGCAGAAGTACGTTGAAAGCCCGTTATCGATTGCATTGCTTTCTGGTGATTTTGTTTCCGGTGACACCGTCCTGGTTGACCTCAACGAGGAAGGAACGGAAATCACCTTCAAGAAGAAGTAAAGCTGATTAGTCTGATCTTCCCCCGGTGATACTGAAAACCCGCCGGGGGATTTTTTACGACAAAAACACCCTGACCTTTTCGATTATAATTTTGCTTACCTGTAAAGAAAATCATTGGAATGGAAAACGTTGGCGTAAGATCCGCCAAGGAGGTAATACATGAAAAAGGCTTTGATCACCGGTATCACCGGTCAGGATGGATCCTATCTGACTGAATTGCTGCTGGACAAAGGTTACGAAGTACACGGCATCATCCGCAGGGCAAGCACCTTCAACACGCGCCGCATCGACCACCTGTACCGGGATCCACACCGGAACGGTGAGGAGTTACGCCTTTTCCTGCATTATGGTGATATTGCTGCGATCGAAAGCCTGATGGATGTCATCTACAATGTGCGTCCGGATGAGGTCTATAATCTTGCCGCGCAGAGCCACGTGCGGGTCAGCTTTGACATGCCAGAATACACCGGGGACATCACCGGCCTGGGGACGGTGCGCATTCTTGAAGCAATACGGCGCAGCGGTAACCCGGAACGCTTTTACCAGGCTTCATCCAGTGAGATGTTCGGTGGCGCAAAACCTCCGCAAAACGAAGCAACCCCATTTGAACCACGCAGTCCTTACGCAGCGGCTAAGGTGTATTCTTATTGGATCACACGAAATTACCGCGAAGGCTACAACATTTTTGCCACCAACGGGATTCTTTTCAACCATGAATCACCCCGCCGCGGTGAAACTTTTGTTACCCGCAAGATCACGCGCGCGCTGGCGGCGATCAAGGCTGGCACCCAGAAAAAACTGTACCTGGGCAACCTGGATTCAAAGCGGGACTGGGGGTATGCGCCGGAGTTTGTGGAAGCGATGTGGATGATGCTGCAGCAGGACGCACCGGATGATTATGTGATCGGCACTGGTGAATCACACAGTCCGCGCGAGTTCCTGGATGAAGCGTTTGGTTACCTAGGCATGGACTGGAAGCAATATGTAGAGATCGACCCAAGGTATTTCAGGCCTACGGAAGTAGATTTCCTGATGTCAGACCCTGCCAAAGCGCGCAAGCAGCTGGGCTGGGAACCCAAGATCAGGTTCCACGAGCTGGTGCGCATTATGGTGGATGCCGACCTTGAACTGATCGGTGAGAATTGTCCGGGCGAGGGGAAGAGAATCATTGAGGAAAAATTCGGCGGCTGGCACCGCTGGGAACACCAGGTTGTCAGCATGGAACGATAAAGTGTACAGTTCCAAGGCGGGTAACCCCCGCCTTTTCTTATTTGACAAAATAGAACAAATATGCTAAAATATTGAACAAATGAAACGGAGGTGCATGATGACAGGTTGTCAAAAGGCGATCGTACCGGGTATTCTGTTCAGCAGCCTATTACTGGTTCTGATGAACCAGCTGGTTTTTCCAAGGACGACTGTCAACGCGGCAACTGAGGTTCCGGAAGTTACGCAGGAAATCTCCACTGAACAACCTGAAGAAAGGAGCTGCGAATTTACAGCGCGTTACCCGGAAAAGATCCAGCCTTGGTGTGCTCTAATTGAAGAACAGGCCAATGAGTACGGTGTTGATCCGCTGCTGGTGGCGGCTGTGATGCTGATGGAGAGCGGCGGTCAACCTGAGGTGATCTCTCATTCCGGTGCGGTCGGTTTGATGCAGGTGATGCCGCGGGATGGTCTGGCGACTGCATTCCAGTGCATCAACGGGCCGTGTTTTGCCAACCGTCCAACCATCGAAGAGCTAAAGGACCCGGTGTTCAATGTGGATTATGGCGTGCGCATGCTGGCGGGATTGATCAACAAATACGGGAATACCCGTGATGCACTCAAAGCTTATGGGCCTGGGGATGTGGACTACTGGTATGCAGATAAGGTGCTGGCCATACATAGCCAGCTTTAATAGATGGAATTTCTGTAAACACCAAATAAACCCAAATAAACCCAAATAAACCCCTTGACAGGTTCATGAATATTGATATGATTTGTTTGTTCGCAATTTATCAGAAAGGAGCGCGGCAACATGGTTTATACCTTCACTATCAATAAAAAGAATCGCACCCTGTGCAATGCCGGTGGTGTTGGTTCCCCTTGTTGTATTGCGCCTGTTTCCAGTTAAGTAGTCATTAATCGCTATCAGCGGTCACGGGTGCAAGTAAAGACCCGTGACCGTTTCGTTTTAATTCCAGCTATGCACGGCAACGGAAGGAGGGAAGATGGACGGCAAAGAGGTTGTGTGATGTAAGGAGAGTAATCCTTGTGCGGTAATAAGAAGAAGTTAGTGTAGTGCAGGAGAAGAAGGAGGCCGAAAATGCTTGATACATTAATGAAATTCGGCGCTTATCTTGTTGAACATTTCGAATATGAATACCAGGCGGATCCTTCCGCATTTGGTTTCTATATTCGCGGTGAAAAATTGGAGGCAGGTGCTTACTGCCGGGATGCCAAGTCTCAACTGTATGCCGGTTTAATGCTCATCCATTCAAAGCAGATGATGAATCATCTGCGCGGGATCTACGTTGACGTGGACGCGTTGGAAAACTTACAGCGACCGGCTTACCGCCAGATGATGACCGATCTGTTGAATGGTTTGTTCAAACGCATCTTCATACTGGATGAATCTGCCCTACTGGGTACTCCGTCAGCGGATGAAGACATGCGTCAGATCTACAGGACCGCAGGTGGTTTTGAGCTTCTGGTCTGCCGGAATGGTGATTGCACACCCTATTGTTTGTTTGAATAGGAACGCTTTGGAAAAGAATTGATAACGGAGTAAGAATGATTAATAGACCTTTATTTGAAAACGGACTGGTGAGACTTACTGCACTGGATCCGGAAAAGGACGCCGAGATTCTTTCACGGTTCACGCAAGATCCTGCTTTCATCAAGCACTACTTTGATGGCATCTACCGACCTTACACAGTGACCGAGATCAAGAAAAAGATGAAGGAAATGCTGAAGAAGGCTGGTGACAGACGCTCGCATTATTATTTTGCGGTGCGCGAAAAGAACGATGGACGACTGGTTGGTTTGGTGAAGCTCGGTTACCTGGATGGCTCAAATCAGTACACCTGGATGTATATCGACATGCTCGATGAACAGGAATTTGATGCACATGGCAGACCGGTTTTGAAAATGGTCCTGGAGTATGCGTTCCTGGAGCTCAGCCTGCACAGGGTCAGCGTTCACTTGCCTGCATACCGCGCGCGTGAGATGGAAATGTACGAAGAAGCTGGATTCCTGCGTGAAAGTCAACGCCGCCAGGCTGTATTTCATGATGGTGAATATCATGATGAAATGGTGTACAGTCTATTGCGGCCGGAATGGAAGAAACTGGTTCAGGAGGTAGCATGATGAGCAATGCGTATCTGATGGGACAAAAAGTAAGGCTGGAACCTTTCAACCCGGAAACAGAAATGATCTTCTGGGAGGAGTGGGACCGCGATAGTGAATATAAACGGCTGCTGGATGATGTGCCGGCATCGATGATATCCGCTTCGATTGCCAAGGAACACTTCGAAGAAAATCAGGGTGATGGTGCGCTGTTCATGGTCCATACTGTGGAAGACGATAAAGTGATTGGCTTCATAGAGCTGGGTGGCTTCGACTGGGCTGCCCGAAATGGCTGGGTGGGAATCGGCATTGGCGACAGGGATTACCGCGGAAAGGGGTATGGAACTGAAGCCATGCAGCTGCTGCTGAAATATGCCTTTGATAGCCTGAACCTGCACCGTGTAAACCTGTGCGTGTTTTCCTATAATGAGCGCGCGATCCGTTCCTATGAAAAGAGCGGGTTCCGCTACGAGGGGACGCAACGTGAAGTGATCTTCAAAGAAGACCAGCGTTGGGACATCATCGATATGGGAATCCTGCGTGGAGAGTGGGAAACACTGAATTCAATGATGGCTGAGGCTGAGTAGTTCATTCAAAAACGGGTTGCCGGTACCACCCGGCAACCCGTGTATTGTGGAATGTTATAATCCAGCAGACAGAGCAAAACGAAGAGGTGGAACCGCTGATGCACAATGAGACCAAGGCTGTAATCTGGGATATGGGTGGGGTGTTACTGCGTGAATGGGATCCGACTCCACGGCAACAATTGGCAGCGGATTGGGGAATTCCATTGAAAACTTTGAATCAATTGGTTTTTCAAAGTGAATCTGCGCGGTTGGCTGCATTAGGTGATGTGAGCGAACAGGAACATTGGGAGTGGATCAGGAGGCAGGTGGGAGTACCTGCTGCAGACTTGTCTGATTTCCAATTGCAGTTCTGGGCAGGGGACCGCATCGACCCGGATATACGTGAATTTTTGGCCTCACTTAAGAATGATTACCTGATTGCTTTGCTTAGCAATGCGTGGACAGGGACCCGCAAGGTGCTGGATGAATATTACAACTGCCTGGAATTGTTCCACCACGCCATCATATCCGCCGAAGTACGCCTGGCGAAACCTGATCCTGCCATCTACCATTTGATGCTGGATCAGTTGGAAGTTAAACCCGGGCAGGCAATTTTTGTGGATGACCTGCAGGAAAACATTGACGCTGCAGAACAACTCGGTATCCACGGGATTCATTTTTTGAATGCCCAACAAGCGATCAGTGACGTTCGCCAATTGCTAAGTTGATCACAACCATCGAAATTTCTGCTTCGCAAACCATCACGGTGGGGGTTATTGCCGACACGCACATACCTGACCGCGTCAATGCGTTACACCCAGATCTGCTTACCAAACTAACAGCACATCAGGTGGATTACATTCTTCACGCAGGAGATATCTCGACACCGCGAATACTTGATGAATTGGGATCAGTAGCGCCGGTTTACGCTGTTGCCGGAAACCGCGATATTCTGCACCGTAAGCACCTGCCGCTTCATCAACGATTCGTGATCAATGGAAGCCGGGTGTTACTAACTCATGGACACATTGATCCATTTCATTACTGGTTTGATAAGTTCCAATATGTGTTACAGAATTACCGGATGGACAGGTATGTGAGGCGCTTGGAAAGGTTGGCAGAGGATGCCGATGTGTACATATTTGGACATACGCATCGCGCAGAAAACCGAGAAATCAGGGGTAGACTTTTTCACAATCCCGGTTCAGCGAGTATCGCGATTCGTCCGGAAATACGCATCTCCTTTGGTATAATCAAATTCCAACCCGGCGGAACGGCAGCCGGTGCGATCATCGCACTAACCGGATCAAAGGTCAGGTTCGGGAAGTGGGAGGCAGTGGAATGATCGTGTTCATTCAATGGGAATATCAACATTAAAATTAGAAATTTTCTTGACCATTCGAAATTGCATTGGTATAATGAAAATTTGCGCATCCCGGCTCCGGTCTGGCCGCGGGATTTATTCAATTACCGCCAGGTTTGTTATTTTAGGAGAAACCCATGGCTTCTGTTTTACCAACCAAAACATACGCACGCATTCCAACAATTTTTGATCTGCCTAACCTGATCGAAGTACAGCTGGATTCCTTCAAACGGCTCAAGCAAGATGGATTGGAAGATCTGTTTGATGAGATCTCTCCCATTGAATCCTACAACAAAGGCATGCGCCTGCATTTTCCCGGGCGCAGTGCAGAGTCAAAACAGTGGGGTCTGAAGTACTGGTTTGAACCTCCCAAACACTCCATTGATGAGTGTGTTGAGCGGGACCTCACTTACTCCAGTCCGTTGTACGTCTCAGTACTCCTATCCGGTCCGGATATTCCGGAACCGGTCAAATCGGACATCTTCCTGGGTGATTTCCCTGAGATGACCGATAAAGGAACATTTATCATCAATGGCACTGAGCGCGTAGTTGTCTCTCAGTTGATCCGGTCACCAGGCGTGTATTTTGAAGCACCCGTAGATCGCACAACCGGACACCCACTCGCCATGGCCAAGTTGATTCCTGACCGCGGCGCCTGGATGGAATTTGAAACCAGGAAGAATGATTACCTCATCCTCAAGTTTAATCGCAAGCGCACAGTTCCCATCACGATCTTCCTGCGTGCGATGGCTGCTGTGGATGACCGTCTATTAGGAGATTCACCGATCAGGACTGGTTCTGACGAAGAATTGATCTCATTGTTCAATGATATTGACAACGATCCTGATCGCCAGTTCATCGCTTCCACGATCCGGCAGGAACCTGAGTGGGACCTGTCTCACGGACAAACAGTTGCAGAAGCAGCACTGATCGAATTCTTCCGACGCATGCGCCCCGGCGATCCGGCCAACCTTGAGAACGCCAGGCAGTTTCTTGAAGAGCAGCTCTTCGATAGCCGCCATTATGATCTCGAAAGGGTAGGGCGATACAAACTCAATCAGAAACTTGATCTGATGAGCCGTATCCCGGTTTCTCACCGCAGTGTGACCAAATGGGATATTGTCTACCTCGTCAGGCGTATGATCCTCATTAATAATTCAATTGAGGTCAAAGATGATATTGATCACCTGGGCAACCGCCGTGTAAAAACGAACGGTGAATTGATCCAGAATAAACTGCGCATCGGCTTGCGCCGCATGGAGCGCGTGATCAAAGAACGCATGTCCATCCGCGACCAGGACCAGGTTTCTCCGGTGAGCCTCATCAACATCCGCCCAGTCGTAGCTGCGCTGCGCGAATTCTTTGGCTCGTCACAATTATCCCAGTTCATGGACCAGACCAACCCGTTGGCTGAACTCCGCAGCAAGCGTACGTTGTCAGCCCTTGGTCCGGGTGGTTTGCGCCGTGAACGTGCCGGATTCGATGTGCGCGATGTGCATCATTCTCACTATGGCCGAATTTGTCCTATTGAGACCCCTGAAGGTCCGAACATCGGTTTGATCGGTCGTTTGGCAAGTTATGCGCGAGTGAACGAGTACGGCTTCATTGAGACACCTTATCGCAAGGTAGCGAAAGTGCTCGCTGCAGACGATCCAAGGCTGGAAGGCCGCATGCTGCGCGAAACGATCACTGATGAGAAAACCGGTGAGATCATCGCAAAGGAAGGCGAACGCATCACAGCCGACCTGCTCACAGCCATCAAGCGAAATAAAAAAGATATGGTTTTTGTAAAACCATTTGTAACTGACGAGGTTGAATATCTCTCTGCAGACGCTGAAGATAAATTCGTCATCGCCCAGGCGAACACTCCCCTGGATGAAAAAATTGAATTCGCCAAGGAGCAAATCTCCTGCCGCTATCACAGCGACTTCATTCTCTCCAGTGGCGATAGTGTGAATTACATGGACGTTTCGCCGCACCAGGTCGTCGGTATCAGTGCTGCATTGATCCCCTTCCTTGAGCATGATGACGCCAACCGTGCCTTGATGGGTTCGAACATGCAGGCACAGGCGGTTCCCCTGGTCAATCCGGACAGCCCCCTCATCTCAACCGGCATGGAGCATTACGCTGCGTTGGATTCTGGTCAGGTCGTGATCGCCCAGGAGGATGGAGATGTGATCTCCGTCACAGGGCAATTAATCTCTGTAAGGAATACCGAGGGCAGGGTCAAGGAATATCACCTCCGCAAGTATCAACGCTCGAATCAGAGCACCTGCATCGATCAGCGACCCGCTGTGGTGAAGGGTCAGCGCATCCGCAAAGGCGATATTCTGGCGGACTCTTCCTCCACAGTAAATGGAAAACTGGCATTAGGGCAAAATGTGGTTGTGGCTTTTCTCTCCTGGGAAGGTGGCAACTTCGAAGACGCTATTCTCATCTCTGAAAGACTGGTCCAGGACGATAAATTTACTTCGGTTCATATTGAAAAATATGAAGTGGAAGCCCGCGACACAAAGTTAGGACCTGAGGAGATTACGCGCGACATCCCCAATGTGGGTGAGGATGCGATCAAGGACCTGGACGAACAAGGTATTATCCGCATCGGTGCGGAAGTTGGACCTAATGACATACTGGTCGGCAAGATCACTCCCAAGGGCGAAAAAGAGCTCACCCCGGAAGAACGATTGCTGCGGGCCATTTTTGGAGAAAAATCGCGCGATGTGAAAGATACTTCGCTGCGTATGCCACATGGCGAACGCGGTAAAGTTGTCGATGTGAAAGTATTCACACGCGAAGACAATGTTGACCTTTCTGCTGGTGTTGATATGATGGTGCGCGTTTCTGTAGCGCAGCGTCGGAAGATCACCGCTGGGGATAAGATGGCTGGCCGCCACGGTAACAAGGGAGTTGTATCACGCGTTGTGCCTGTAGAAAATATGCCCTTCCTGGAAGACGGGACGCCGGTTGACATTATTCTTAATCCGCTGGGGGTTCCCGGTCGTATGAACATTGGCCAGGTTCTTGAAACCCACCTGGGCTGGGCAGCGCGTCAATTGGGATTTGAAGCCGTTACACCGGTATTTGACGGTGCGACCGAATATGAGATCGAAGCTGAGCTCGCTCGTGCCTGGTTAATGGATCTGGCATGGAAAGAAGCCAGCGACAAATCATGGGAATGGTTGAATGAACTCGAGTACGATCCAAAGTCGATCAGGGATGACGAGGAAGTTCGCCTGCTGTATCTTGAGCAGACCCTCGACAACACGAAATACGACATTGACCGTATGGCAACCGATGTAACCTATGCCCGCCAGATCAACCTGGAAAACTGGTTGAATGAGCGGGAAATTGACACTGATCCGATTCTACGGACAACGGCTTATGCAACGGATGCTGCCAGACTTGATGTGGATGGCAAAGCGATCAACACCTGCCTGCGTGTATGGCTGGAGATCAATGGCGTTGATGCCACCAAATTATCGAACGAAGAGCTGCGCGGCACGGCTGAGAAATTGTCTGTTACAACCCACGCCTCACTACCCATCCTTGGCAAACAAACGCTACGGGATGGAAAATCAGGCCAACCGTACGATCAACCGGTCACAGTCGGTGTGATGACCATGCTTAAGTTGCATCACCTGGTCGAAGATAAAGTTCACGCCCGATCCACTGGTCCGTACAGCCTGGTTACCCAGCAACCGTTGGGAGGTAAGGCACAATTCGGTGGTCAGCGGTTTGGTGAGATGGAAGTTTGGGCTCTTGAAGCGTACGGCGCTGCCTTCACGCTACAGGAAATGCTCACAGTCAAATCGGATGATGTCCAGGGACGCGTTAGTACCTATGAAGCGATCGTCAAGGGTGAACAGATCGAGGATCCGAGCCTGCCTGCTTCATTCAGAGTGCTGGTGAAAGAACTGCAAAGCCTTGGACTGGCTGTTGAAGCGGTGATGGATACCAAGGAAATCATCCGCTTTGGCAAAGACGAAGAAAGAGTAAGACCTCCACGCCTGGAGACCGGTTTGCTTGGTCTCGGTGAGGAACTGCAAGGACTGCTGTAACCAGTTGTAACGGCGCGCAGGGTTGATCCTGGGTTTTATCTTGACCATGAAATACCCTCGTGTTATAATTTTTCGCCGTTGCTCAAGTTGCGTGGTGATGTGTACACCTCTGCCATCAGTGTGATCTGGTGAGGCCATCATTGCAGTCGATGGTCTCATCTTGTTGAATAAGCGATGAAAGGTTAATTTTTTACGGAGGCAAAGAAAAGTGCCAACAATCAACCAATTGATCCGAAAAGGTCGTGAAGCACAAAAGTTCAAAAGCAAAGCACCTGCTTTGCAATATACCCTCAATTCGATGAAACAGCGCCGCTCTCGCCTTGATAAAGGCGCTCCACAGAAACGAGGCGTCTGCACCATTGTAAGAACCATGACTCCCAAGAAACCGAACTCGGCGCTGCGAAAGATCGCCCGTGTCAGATTATCCAACGGGATCGAAGTCACGGCTTACATTCCCGGTGAAGGTCACCAGCTGCAGGAGCACTCTGTTGTGCTTGTCCGCGGTGGTCGTGTAAAAGATCTTCCTGGTGTCCGCTACCACATTGTGCGCGGAACATTGGATGCGACTGGTGTTGCCAAGCGTTCTCAAGGGCGTTCCAAGTACGGTTCAAAGAAACCGAAAAAAGCGTAACACACAACTAGATGGAGTATTTGAATGCGAAGATCGAAACCTGAACCACGTGAAGTTTCACCGGATGTACGCTACAACAGTGTGCCAGTCACCTTTTTCATTCACCGCATTATGAAACGCGGGAAAAAGAGCGTGGCAACCACAATCATGTATGACGCCATGGATATCATCAAGGAAAAAACCGGCAAATCCCCAGTGGAAGTGATGGAAGTCGCGCTGAAGAACGTTGGCCCTGTGATGGAAGTAAAACCGCGCCGTGTGGGCGGAGCCACCTACCAGGTGCCCATGGAAGTTGCTTCAGACCGCCGGATGACCCTGGCCATGCGCTGGATCCTAGATGCGGCAACCGGCCGCACTGGTAATTCCTACGCTGAAAAGCTGGCTGCTGAATTGGTCGAAGCCGCAAACAACCAGGGTTCTGCTGTGCGCAAGCGCGAAGAAACCCACAAAATGGCTGAAGCCAACCGGGCTTTTTCCCATTACCGGATGTAAGAATTCTAATATAGCAGGAAACGATGCCACGCAATTATCCGTTAGACAAATGCCGTAATATTGGGATCATTGCTCATATCGACGCGGGTAAAACCACGACGACTGAGCGGATTCTCTTTTATTCCGGCCGGACCTATCGAATCGGTAACGTAGATGAAGGTACGACTGTAACCGATTGGATGGCCCAGGAGCGAGAGCGTGGGATCACGATCGTTTCTGCCGCTGTTACCTCCGAGTGGAAGGGCTATCAGATCAATGTGATCGACACGCCCGGACACATCGATTTCACCGCAGAAGTACAACGCTCATTACGCGTACTGGATGGTGGTGTGGTCGTATTTGATGCTGTGCAGGGGGTTGAGCCGCAAAGCGAAACCGTCTGGCGGCAGGCAGACCGCTACAGTGTCCCGCGAATATGTTTCGTAAACAAAATGGACCGGGTCGGTGCATCGTTGGAATACACGCTGGGCACCATCCGCGACCGTTTGGGCGCAAATCCCATCCAGATGCAGCTACCCCTTGGCAGTGAAGCCACTTTCAAAGGCATGATCGATCTCATGACCATGCAGGCGATCTACTTCGACGACGAGCTGGGCAAAGAACCCAAAGTCACCGAGATCCCCGCTGATATGCGCGCCCAGGCTGAAGACCTGCGTGCACAAATGGTGGAAAAAATCGCTGAGCTTGACGACGACATGACCATCAAGTACCTTGAGGGTGAACAGCTCACCATCGAGGAAATGAAAACAACCTTGCGCGCCGCGGTGCTTGCCACCAAAGCCACACCGGTTTTCTGTGGTTCCTCTTTACGTAACAAGGGTGTGCAGCTCGTACTGGATGCAGTCATCGATTATCTTCCATCGCCGCTGGATATTCCCCCGGTTGCCGGGCATTTGCCTGACAGTGATGAAACCATCGAATTACCAACCCAAGACGATTCACCTTTGAGCGCGCTTGTCTTCAAGATCGTAAGCGATCCGTATGTCGGACGTTTAGCCTATTTCCGGGTTTACTCCGGCACGATCAAAACCGGCGACATGGTTTACAATCCGATCAAGCAACGCAAGGAACGCATTGGACGTCTGTTGCGCATGTACGCTGATCGCAGGGAAGACATCACGGAAGTGACCGCTGGCGACATCGGCGCGGTTCTGGGGTTGAAAGACACGTTTACCGGTGATACATTGTGTAGTGTCGCCACTCCGGTGATCCTGGAGAGCATTACATTCCCTGAGCCGGTGATCTCGATCGCAATCGAGCCGAAATCCACCGCAGACCAGGATAGGATGGCCACTGCGCTGCAAAGACTTTCCGAAGAAGATCCTACATTCAAGGTCCACACGGACGAAAATTCCGGGCAAACGATCATAGGCGGTATGGGTGAACTTCACCTGGATGTGCTGGTGGACCGCATGCTGCGGGAATTCCGCGTGCAGGCCAATATTGGCAAACCGAGGGTCTCATACCGTGAAACCATCACCCGTGAAGTTGCATCGATCGAATATAAATACGTAAAGCAGACCGGCGGACACGGACAATATGGGCATGTGGTCCTCAGCCTGACACCGCTTGAACGCGGGTCCGGGGTCGTATTTGAGAATAAGATCACCGGCGGCGTTATTCCGAAGGAATACATTCCGGCAGTTGAAAAAGGCGTGAAAGAAGCCGTTGAATCCGGAGTATTAGCCGGGTATCCTGTTGTGGACCTCAATGTGAAACTGGTGGATGGTTCTTTCCACGAAGTGGATTCGAACGAAATGGCCTTCAAGATGGCTGCCATCATGTGCATGCGTGAAGGGCTGCAAAAAGGCGCTTCAGTCCTGCTGGAGCCGATCATGAAGACCGAGGTGGTTGCTCCGGAAGAGTACCTGGGCGATGTGCTCGGCCAGGTGACTTCAAGACGTGGTGAAGTGCAGGGTATGGACATCAGACCCGGGAACGCCCAGGCGATTCATGGTCTCGTACCGCTTTCCGAAATGTTTGGTTATGCCACCGAATTGAGATCTGCAACGCAAGGACGGGGAGTGTTTACAATGGAATTTGACCATTACGCTCCCGTCTCCAGTTCAGTTGCTGAAAAGATCTTAAATCGATAGATCAGTAATATTTATTATCATCGTCTACAAGGAGTAGAGGAAACATGGCGAAGCAGAAATTTGACAG
>AMWB02077999.1_pt1 | contig 23340 bp, 24 predicted proteins | sample 200311 | NCBI WGS metagenome assembly AMWB02 (sample SAMN02737377, study PRJNA173069) | bioreactor metagenome | biome: anode biofilm in microbial fuel cells | place: USA: California | collected 2010-12-16 | reverse complement strand
CCGCCCGATAGTCATACGGCGGTTTGCCGCCGACGGAGAGTGCCATGGACGGGACGCCGTACATGGTTCCCTCAATGGCGGCGGAAACGGTGCCGGAGTAGGAAATATCATCGCCGAGATTGGTGCCGGCGTTTATTCCGGAAACGAGCAGATCGGGCGGCTGCCGGAGGATCTTTTTCAGCCCGAGAGCGACGCAGTCGGTGGGTGTTCCATTCACCGTGTAGAAATTATCGGCCAGCTTCTGTATCTTGAGAGGACGATTCATGGTGAGAGAGTGGGAGACGGCTGAATTATCGCGGTCCGGGGCAATGACGATCGTCTGGCCCAGTCCCTCCATCGCCTGCTGCAGCGCGGCAATGCCCGGACTGTGAACGCCGTCATCGTTGGTTATCAGTATTGTTTTCATTGCGGTGTATTATTTGCGGTTGTTTCCCGTGCGACAATGTCCCAGAAAGACTGTACCAAGGGATTCCGTTTATTTTTGGCAAAGGTGCAGGCAGCGACAGTGAACGGTTCGAGCTGCGGTGCTGTCTCCAGGATCTCCACTTCGCTGGCCAGGCTGCTCTGATCCAGAACCAGACGGGGAACGATACCGACCCCGCAACCCATGCTGACCATGGCGATAATTGCCTCATTGCCGGAAACCTGCGAATATATATAGGGGCGAATTCCCTTGTCTGCAAACCATTTCTCCGCTCTGGTTCTGCTGAGACCATCGGCGGGCAGAATGACCGGGGTCTTTGCCCAGTTTATCGAACCCTGGCAATAAATGATAGTTTCCGGAAAGAGCCTGCCGAAGATAAAGATCAGCGGGGTCTCGAGGAGTTCTATGAATTCAAGGTCTTCCGGAAGATTGTCGGGGAGGGCGGCAATGGAGATATCCACTTCGCGGGATTGTAGTTTGTTGAGAGCTTTTGCCGCATCGCCGGTCTGGACATGGATCATGACTTCCGGGTGGGCTTTCCTGAATTTTCTGAAAATGTGCGGCAGGATTGAAAAACTCGCCGTAACAGAGCAGTAAAGAGACAGTTCGCCGCGGAGCACGGTATCGCTGTGTAAATGACTTCGCAGGAGATGGTAGTTGCTGATAGCCTCTTCACAATATTCTTTAAACAATATTCCGGCAGGAGTGAGGTGAACCGATCGGTTGTTGCGAAAAAAGAGCGGTTCCCCCAGATCGTTTTCCAGCCGCTGGATAGTCCGGGTCAATCCCGAGGGTGTGATGTTGCACTCCAGGCTGGTGCGGCCGAAATGGAGGCTTGAGGCCAGATGGCGAAACAGCTCTAATTCCCGGATGTTCAAGGCAGAGATCCTCTGGTGATGTTCTTGGTGAATGTTGCATAATGAGCAATACAGTATCACGAATAAATCACTTGACGCAATAAAAGATTATCAATATATCAGTTGGGAAACGATTGCCTTGTGGCGACGATAAAAACAATACAGATACAAGGAGATAAAAATGGCTTCGAACTATTTTAACACCCTGCCTTTGCGTCGGCAGATTGAAGAGCTGTCCAAGTGCCGCTTCATGGATGCTGCCGAATTCAGCGGTGTTGACTACCTCAAGGGAAAAAAGCTCGTCATCGTCGGTTGCGGTGCGCAGGGGTTGAACCAGGGACTCAATCTTCGCGACAGCGGCCTGGATGTGTCCTATGCCCTGCGGCCGGTGGCAATTACAGAAAAGCGTCAATCCTGGAAAAATGCCACGGAGAATGATTTCACCGTCGGCACCTATGAGGAACTGATCCCGCTCGCCGATCTGGTCATCAATCTGACCCCCGACAAGCAGCATACCAATGTGGTCTCGACGGTTATGCCGCTGATGAAAAAAGGCGCCTGCCTTTCCTACTCCCACGGATTTAATATTGTCGAAGAGGGGATGCAGGTTCGCAAGGATCTGACCGTCATCATGGTCGCGCCAAAGGCACCGGGAACTGAAGTCCGTCAGGAATACAAGCGGGGCTTTGGCGTACCGACGCTTATCGCCGTGCATGGTGAAAATGATCCGAACGGCGAAGGCTGGGACATTGCCAAGGCGTACTGCTGCGGTACCGGCGGTGACAAGGCCGGAGTTCTGGAGTCTTCGTTTGTCGCTGAGGTCAAGTCGGATCTCATGGGCGAGCAGACCATCCTTTGCGGCATGCTGCAGACCGGGTCCCTGCTCTGTTTTGACAAGATGGTCGAAGAAGGCATCGATCCGGGATATGCCTCCAAACTGGTCCAGTACGGCTGGGAAGTCATCACCGAATCTCTCAAGCTGGGCGGCATCACCGCCATGATGGACCGGCTGTCCAACCCGGCCAAGATTAAAGCATATCTTCTTGCCGAAGAGCTGCGGACCATTCTGCAGCCCCTTTTTGAAAAGCATATGGATGATATCGCCTCAGGCCATTTTTCCAAGACCATGATGGAAGACTGGGCCAATGATGATGCCAATCTCCTTAAATGGCGCAAGGAAACCGGGGAAACCGCATTTGAGCGGACCGTCTCCGCCGATGTGGAGATCAGCGAGCAGGAATACTACGATAAGGGCATCCTGATGGTGGCGATGATCAAAGCCGGAGTGGAACTGGCCTTTGACACTATGGTCGACTGCGGCATCAGAGAAGAGTCTGCTTACTACGAGTCTCTGCATGAAACACCCCTTATCGCCAATACTGTTGCGAGAAAGAAACTGTATGAGATGAACGTGGTCATTTCCGATACCGCTGAATACGGCAACTATCTTTTTGCCCATGCCGCCGTACCACTGCTGCAGGATTTCATGAAGACCATCGGTACCGATGCGATTGGCAAGGGGCTTGACCTCAAAGACAACGGGGTTGATAACCTTGATCTTATTCAGATCAATGAAGCTATCCGCTATACCTCCATTGAGGCAGTGGGGGAAGAGCTGCGTTCGCATATGAGTGCTATGAAGCCGATCATGTAATCTTTTTAATTATTTTATTCTGTTAATAGAAAAACCCCAGCTCCCTGAAATCATAGCCATATTTCAGGGTCCTGGGGTTTTTTGTGCGCACCGGTTTCATGCAGAAAGCATTGTTCAATGAACATTGTGGGATAAATGTGAGGCCAGGCGGATAGTCTTTAAGGAAATGAAAACGACATCTTTTGTTGCGCAGCAAATTGATAGGCAAAATGTTTTCAAGGTGGGAAGTTAACAGAAAACGCAAACGGCTGAGACGCCGGCAATATCAATTAAGACTATTCAAAAGGAGATCACATGAAACGTATTCATCTGCTGTTTGTCGCCATTATTACCTGCACCTTCGCCCTAGCTTTCCTGTCAGGAAACACCTATGCAGTATCAGCAGCCAAAGAGGCAGCTCCGATGAGCAACACTGCCAAGTCTAAAACAGCAACAGGCACGAAGCAGCAAATCGCCCACGATGTGAATATAAATACCGCTGACAAGAAGTTGCTGACCCAGCTGCCGGGCATCGGTCCGGTGACAGCCGACGCGATTCTCAAGTATCGTGACACCAATGGGGAGTTTAAAAGTATCGATGAACTGACCAAAATAAAGGGGATCGGCAACAAGACACTGGCTAAACTGAAGCCGTACCTGGTTAAAATTTAACACCGGAAAAAGAAAGCCCGACAGCTTCCCTGCGAGACAATGTTTGCAAGGAAGCTGTCGGCCAACTTATTTTTCTTCCCTGGGAAAATTACTGCTGTCCCATTCATTCCATCCACCCTTCAAGGCATAAACGTTCTGGTATCCAACGGCAATGAGTTTTTGTGCCAGCCTGGCACTGGTGTATTCGTTCGGTCAGGCACAATAGAGAACAATAGTGGTATCTTTCGGTAATTTCATGGCAAAAGAGAGATCCCCGTTATCAACCCGCATTGCATCTTTAATCTTCTGTTGACTGGTATTCCAATCCCTGTCCTGGCGAACATCCAGGATAACCAGTTTATTGGAGCCCAATAGAGATTTTAAAGCTTCTTTTTCCATTTTCGGTACCGAATCGGCAAAGAGCGGTGTCGCCGCTAAAAAAAATAGAACAGCAAGAAATGAAAATATCCTTTTCATAAGATCTCTCCTGGTGAGTATGGGTGCCTTTACAGATTCTTCTCCTGTGAAAAACCAAGAGCATTGTTTCAAAGTTATTAGCCCGAAATAGAATCAGTGAGGGTAATACAGTAAGTCAGAAGAAAATGATGGCAAGTTGTAGACCTGTGGCTGTGCGTTGCGGGCAAAGAATGGCTGCCAGGTGGGAGGATGTTTAGGCATATGGCTGCGGATCGCCCGGCCTGGTAAATAGTATGTTTGGGACGGGTGATGCACCGGAGCTCGACCTGCAGACCGATTTCGGCAAGGACTATGGACTGCAGTGCTCTCCCCGGTAAAGGAAAGTAAACCGTAACGTGCTAAAACATATGCGGATAGGCGTAATTAACCTCTTCCATATTGTCGAGCAGGTGGGTTATCTCATCCGTCTGTGCACAAGTGCATGCAGAAAATTTGACCCCAACGACCAATTCAAAATCCGCGGTCGAGCCCAGCTCGTCGCTGTCCGTCTCCCACATTTTCCTTACCCTGATTTTTTTGATATGCGAACCTTTGGCATCAAGGATATCGACATTGAATTCACGGGGAAAAGTGTGTGGATAGAGACAACCGAAAGAAAACCCCTCACCGCTGATATCGAGTATTTGTCCGGTTCCCCGCTCCGTGATGGCCAGAAGATGAATTGCTTCCTGGCGATCAATTGTTCTTTGCTCCGAAAGATAGAGTGCCTCTGGGGTGTGATCGATGTTGAGTTGATTCATACTGTCCTCCGTAAAGATGTCGGTCCCAGTAACTAAGAGCAGGTTATTGTTAACTGCCGGAAAAAAACCTTCTTTAAGCGCAAGGCAATTTTCTCTAGAAAATATCTAGCAAATAATGTGCCGAAATAAGATGTCAAACAATTCAGGTAGGTTAGTTTTAGAAACGGCAGGTAAAAGCAACGATGCAGGTCAAAATTTTCTCTCAAATAGCTTAAAAGTGCAAGTTTTGCGCACGGCAAAAGATGCAGGGTGGGGAGATGGAAGAAGTAGCAGAGGTGGTTATTGCGTAGAAAAGATTGAGGGCGGTTAAACCAGATGAGGGGCAATGACCGAGCTGGGAGAATAGCGGTCCTTGCTAAAAGAGCCAAGTTGCGATTATCACGAAACGTATTTCTTTAAAAAACACGAGAGGTTTGTCGATTGGGCACTTATCCCGCCTAAAAGATTTGCGGGATAAGTTCATTCACGAAATAATTTTCTTGTAAGAAGCACAAGAAAATTATTTCTCATTCACTAATCAGCTTTCCAGAAATCCTCTTTCGCTGCGCCGCATTTAGGGCAGACCCAGTCTGCGGGGACGTTCTCCCAGGCAGTGCCAGGCTCAACGCCATTTTCGTAGTCACCTTCGGCCGGATCATAGATGTATCCACAAGGACATTCCCATTTCTGCATTGTTTTCTCCTTTTTGAGTGGCTGAAAGATTATGTACCCGTCATACACATAAAATAATTTAGTGCAGCGGGCAGGTTACTCTAATAATCAAAGTATTATTAATAGGAATGATTGTTATTGTCAATAAAAATCATTCCTGCTTGTTGGCAGCTCAAGGAAATTCTCTGTTATATCTTGGGGATCGGCTTGCAATTTTTTATGGTAACTTTTCCCTGTAGTAAATTCCCTTTCGAGTATTCTGTGAAAATACAGGAGTTTGTGTCTGGATCATAATTCTCTATCCACAGGTTGTCATCTTTCCAGGTGGCTCCGATATGGTATTGGCCTGCTGGGACTGTAATCGTCATGACCCCACCGTAGCGCTTGACAAAAATCTGTTGCAACCGGAAATAATATGCCCCCCAGCCTATAAGAAGCACAACCAGAGCGAGGATTGTGCCTATTTTCCACTTGTCGTTTTTCGCACAGATGGCGAACAGTGCGGCAGCAGTAAGGATAACCGCAGTCCAGTAGAGATAGGTGATCATAGTCGTACTCCTTTTAAAGGAAAAGTTTTACCTCGCAATCGCTGTGTGCAGGATGTCGGTAATCGTTTCAGGCAGCCTGGCGAAGTTTGTCATAATCGTAAAGATTCATTCATCGGGCGTGCAGTTGCAATGTACTTGTTTGTCTTCATGGGTACTCTTCCTAGCGCATTTTCGACTATTTGACAAATTCTCTTGATTAATGCGACTATTTTTTGCGAGAATACGTTTGAGGTGTTTTTTGCTAGAAACATGAGCCGGCAGGTTCAGCCTATCCTGGGTAGGTTTGAGACGTCTCCTGCCTGATTCTTGTTGCTGAAGTATACTAAAACTTTGCAAAAAGGAGGAATGAAATGGCCCAAGGCGCAACATCAGAAAAGGAGGGTACAGGCTTTAAAATTTTATATCAGATACTAACAACCATGTGCATTATTGCCCTTATTCCCATCGGTGGTCTCTGGTATATCAGTATTTACAAATCAAAACACGACTGGACCGCCAATATTCTCGAGAATCTGATGAAAAGCACCGAGAGTCTTACCCGAAGTGTTGACGACTGGACAACTATGAATCTGCGGGTTTTGCAACAGAATGCCGATACGCCAGCGATCCAGAGTATGCAAAGTGATAAGCAGAACCCGGTCTTGAAAGCAATGGCTGACACCTATGATTGGGTCTATCTGGCCTTCACCGTACTGCCCAATGGTGAGAATATGGGCCGAAGCGATGGAAAACCTCAGACATTCTATGGTGATCGTGACTACTTCAAGCAGGTACTCGCCGGCAAATCGCTTGGTCAGCAGGTGCTTCTCGGTAAGACTTCGGGAAAACCCGCCTTTATCCTTGCCGAGCCGATTCAGGGCGAAGGAACCAGAATCCTCGGGGTTATTGCCATCGCGATGTCACTTGAAGATCTTTCGAAAACCATCACCAAGACGAGGATTGGCAAAACGGGGTTTGCCGTGCTGCTCGACGAGAACAATCGCCTGATCGCCCACGGCAATGGTGATGTCTCATCAGAGCTGCAGGATCTGAGTTCGCATCCGGCTCTTCACCAGCGCAATATATTTGATCGTAACTCGTTTGTTTTTGAAGAAGACGGCAAAAAAATTGTTGCGTATACCAAGAAGACTCAACAAGGTTGGACCCTCATCGTCCAGCAGGACTATCAGGAGGCCTACGCTGCTGCCAATGAAACTGAGCGTAATGCGATCATCCTGCTGTTAACGACCCTTTTTTCTGTCCTGATTATCGCCTATCTCCTTGCTTTGCGGCTCAGTACCCCAATTCGCAATCTGACTGCTATCGCCGATGAAATAAGTCGCGGAAATCTAGGTGCTGAGATAAAAGAGACGGAACGCAGTGACGAAATCGGTGCCCTGGCACGGGCAATTGAGAGGATGGGTGTAAGCCTGCAGATGGCTTTCGACAGATTACGCAAAAGGTAGACTAGCATGACTCAAGAATATATTCCGTTCCCGCAAATTGTATCTGCTTTGGCGAAATTGTGTGAAAAAAGAGTTACCGGAAACCTGTTTGTCGCCACAAAGGCAAACCGCAGCGCTCAGCTGATACTTGATAAAGGGAAGATCGTCTTTGTCTATTTCTTTAACAAGCGGGGGGAGGAGGCGCTGGAGCTTATGTCGACGATTCGTGCCGGCCGCTATCGATTCCAGGAAGGGACCGTTTCCCGCCGTATGCCGCTGCCTGCTACCGAGGCAATTATCAAATCCCTCAGCAGCGGGCAGAAGGTTGCAGAGACAGACGTCAGCCCTCCTATCTCGACTGCTCCTGGCCTCAGTCAAGAACAACAAGACACACTGGAAGCCTGCCTGGCCGGATATATAGGTCCTATGGCGGGTTTGATCTGCGAGGATCATCTCAGTGGGGCCACTGACCTTCAAGCGGCCATTGATGCGCTGGCAGCCGAAATACCATCTCCTGCGCAGGCACAAAAATTCAGGGCGATGGTCATGGAAAAACTTGGCTGACAGACATTGCGTTGTGTAACCAGGGGCATCCCCGATGTTCCGGTTACACTGTTTGTTCTCTCCTGTCGATTATACCAATGGATTGCGGATCATCTGAATATGAGGAATACCATCTTCCTCGTACCCTTCCGACGCAATATCGAAGCCAAAATTTTCATAAAATTTAACAAGATATTGCTGTGCGGAAATTGCAACAGCTGACTTCGGGTACAATTCGTCAATCCAGTGCAGGCACCTGGTCATTATTTCTTTACCATGACCTTTTCCTCTCATATCGCGACGGGTGACGATTCTACCGATAGCTGGTAAACCATCACGTGTCTGAGGAGGCAGTATCCGAAGATAGGCGACTGGTTCCGATTGTGCACCGCTGTCGTCCCAACCCAGCAAATGGAGGGCGTTTTGGTCCTGGCCATCGCAATCCTGATAGACACATTGCTGCTCCACGACGAAGACCTCTTGCCGTAATTTGAGAATTGCGTAAAGTTGAGCCGTTGTGAGCTCCGCAAAGGTGAATAATTGCCATATCATTGCCATGTTGTTCCTGTGGGGTAAATCCTATTGGTAAACGACTCCCGCCTGAAGCGGTCGCTTGCTGTATTAAATATTGCTTACCAACTCTGCGAAAAAAATGCTAAGCTCGTTGATCCGGCTAAGATAATCCGTTACCTTGTTCGTTGGAAAGAAAAAGAGGGTATTCTTGCCATTTTTGTCAACTCAGCGTATTGGCATGGAAGGAGACGAACAGTCACTCCGCTGATTCAGCAGCGGAACATGAGGAACAATCAGAAGATGATATGGGTTCTCCGGCACGCACAAACCCATTTCGCCGGATGATCCGAAAATCTGGAAGTGATGCGTGTTGATGTCAGCGTGTATATCGGGGGTGACGATTTTGCCACAATGCTTTATCGTGCTGATCAGGCAAGGTATAAATGCAGGGTGAAAAATGGTGACTCCGTGAAGAGCACCGTTTGTCAGGCCGTAGCCGCTCCTCCCGTGGCAAAAAGACTCTGTGATGCTCAGAAGCGGACGCTGGCTGCGGTTATAACGAGAGGAACGGGGATGTATACCCAGATGGTAGAATATCACCCGACAATAATAAACGATTCTAAATATAAAAAGATCCCATGATACGCGTGACGTTAGCTTTACTGGCCAGCATTTTAACTGCGGTGCAGGCGTTTGCCATTTACCTCCAGGGGCAGACTCTTTGTTATAACAACGGTTGTGCGGTTGTCGACAGTCTGACAACCGTTTCCCCCCTGTACTTCAACCTTGCCGGGTTTTTGTTTTTCCAAATCCTTTTCTGGTGTCTGCTATGGGGGCGGGACGGGTCCGAGCATTGGCATAAACTGGCGAGGCTGTTGCTGCTGGCTGGTCTTTGTGCTGAGGCTGTGCTGGTCTTTTTTCAATACAAGATTGCCACGGTTTTCTGCTCGTACTGCATGGTTATCCTGGGTTTCATTGTCGTCTTAAATATCCTGAGCGGAGCGCGTCAGATTTTTCGGGGGATTGTGCTTTTTTCTGCGGTGACAGTTGCCTGTTTCAGTCTTCAGTTTCGGCAGGAAACAGGCCCCGGGGCATCCCTTGATGCGGGGAGCATGGCGATATTACCTGGCGAACGGCAAGATACGAAACTCTATCTCTTTTTCTCTTCGACATGTGCGCATTGTGAAAAAGTAATTGATACACTGAAAGAAGGAAACAATTGCACCGTGGGGTTTAATCCGATTGAGCGAATTAATGTATTTTCTTTTCCCGGTGTTACGCTTAAAGCAGAGTATCATCCTGAAATAAATGTCAATTTCATGAAAAGTCTGGCGCTGACAGAGATTCCGGTCCTTGTTGCGACAAAAGATCAAAAAACTCTTGTCCTGAAAGGAGAACAGCAGATTGGTCAATATCTGAGGGAAAACTGCCGGACGAAAAAAACAATCGATTATACCGGGACCAGCAGTGTGGAGTCATCAGGATATACGATTGTTCCTCAAGGGCAACCCGGGGCTGATGATGCCTGCAAGGTGGGAGCCGAATGTGATACTCCCGTACCGGGGGCCTCCACGGAGACGAAGCAGTAGCCGTATCTGTCGGGAATATGAACTGGCGTCCATGATTTATTTCAGCAGATCCGCCAGTTCTTCTTGAGTAAGCATTGATCGTGGAGCTGGGTTACGTCGGTCCGGAATGGTTCGTTGATCGATGTATTTTCTTCGGTCAACCCCTAATCTTCGCTTCATTATTGAGCGTAACCACCCGTAAAAGCTGATGTTCTTTTTCTGGGTGCTGTCTCGTCTATCGGATCGCCGTTCACGAACTGCACGGCGATCAGCACTTCTTCGCTCGCCGTTTGGTTGTCGACGTTCAATCCCATCCCAATTTTTATATACGGGAGGGTTCATAGTATTCCGTCCTGGTGAATTTTTTTCCTGTCAGGGTATCCGCCCGGCCTATCATTGATTTAAGTATATACTTTAATGAAATTGGTGCAAGTTTCGCTGCACCGATTCTTCATTATACTGGGCTCCATTGTCGGATAATCTATTCGATCCTGCTAAAAAAGCATCAACTGTTTGCTGAAGATTGCTCTGGGCCAGTTAAAAAATGAGCCGTCATTCACCCAAAAAAGCGTAACATGTTGATATTTAGTGATATAATCTATGTTGAAAAAATATTTCAATCTGGTACATATACAAGGCGGAGAAGTGGCGATCATGTTTTACTTTGGATCATAGGTCAATCTCGGCTTTACTGCACAGGATCTGAAAATGATTCGCTTTCCCTGTTATAGAGATGTTCCGGCAACGAAATTCTTTAAAGTCCTCTTCTGGGGTCGTCATGAAATTTTACGGCGTTCCTTGTCTGGTTTTTCAGCAGACCGGCGGTTGGGTTGAATTTTTCTGTCAAAAAAGGTGAGGGTCGGGGATAACTTATTGTATTTAAAAAGAGAATAGACATGACATTAACGATTACTGGCCAGACTCAATCGATTCAGGCGATTGAGAAACTCAATGAACTCAGTGGCGAAAGCGTCAAACTCTGTATGCAGTGCGCCACTTGTACCGGGATGTGTCCGATGGCGCTGGAGATGGATTTCAGCCCCCGCAAGGTTATGCATATGGCTCAATTCGGCCTCATGGAAAAACTCGCAGGTATCAACACCTACTGGAAATGTGCCTCATGCCATGCCTGTTCTGTTAAATGTCCGAGAGGCATCGATATTGCCAAAGTGATGGAGGCCCTCAGGCAGCAGGTTCTTCGTAAAAGTCACAACTATATAGAGCCTTCTGAGATTTCTGCGGAAACTATTGCAGAGATGCCGCAGATTGCCTTGGTTGCCGGATTTAGAAAATTCACGAGTTAAGGAGAGCGATGAAGATCAGTTACTATCCAGGTTGTACCTTGAAGACCAAAGCCAGGAATTTGGACAGGGCTGCTGTGGCTTCCCTGGAGAATTTGGGCGTCGAGGTGCAGGAGATCGAGAGGTGGAATTGTTGTGGCGCGGTACATTCGCTGACCGCCGATGATTTGATTCATCAGGTGGGGCCGGTGCGCAATCTCATCCGGGCGAAAGAGCAGGGCGCGGACAAACTGGTTACCCTCTGCTCGATGTGCTACAACACCCTGGCCCGGGCCAATCAGATAATGAAAAACGATACGGTGAAAAGAGATACCATCAATCGTTTTATGGATGAGGAGATTGACTACGCCGGAGAAGTGGACGTGGTCCACTATCTGACCTATCTGCAGGAGGCGATTGGCTGGCAGAAGATCAAAGATCAGGTCAAGGTTCCCCTGACTGATTTAAAGGTGGCTCCCTATTACGGCTGCACTCTGCAGCGTCCGGCCGAGGTCGGTATCGAGCCCTTTGGCAGCTTTGCCCTTATGACCGGATTGCTGGATGCACTCGGAGCGACAGTGATGAACTTTACGGCTGCCGATAAATGCTGTGGTTCGTATCAGGTATTAGGCGTCCCCGCGGGAGAAAATAAAGCTGCAGCAGCCATTGTCAATCTCGCAGCTGATGCCGGAATCGAAGCTTTAGCGACCAGTTGCCCGCTCTGCGAATACAACCTGGGCAAGCAGCAGGGGCAGATGATTGCCAAAGGGAATATCACCGCTCATGTGCCAACGTACTATTTCACTCAACTTCTGGCTGTGGCTCTGGGGCTTGACACAGAAAACTGTCATTTTGAGTTGAATGACCCGACCAGTGCCGAGTTGTTGCAAAGCAAAAAATGTCTGGCCGCAGCGTAAGAGTAATGGCCCGGATTGAGAATAGATAGCGAAAATTATCGCATTATTGGAGACATGAACCATGTGTGAAACAGACCAGAAAACAGTGAAAAAAATGCCTCGAGTCGCAACTGGGGATCGGGCCATCTTGCCGGAGGGAGCTAAAACTATTCCGGTTTATATCATGGGGAAAATGTATGAGGTCCCCGAAACCCTGACCATCATGAAGGCCATGGAGTTTGCCGGGTTTAAATTCCTGCGCGGCGCCGGGTGCCGTGGCGGTATCTGTGGTGCCTGTCCCACCGTTTACCGAATGGCAGGAGATTATAAACTGCACTTTGGGCTTGCCTGCCAGACAGTGGTCGAAGCGAATATGTATCTGGCTCAGATCCCTTTCTTTCCTGCAAACCGGGCCAATTTCAACATTGACGAGATCGGCGGCCTGCCGGAGGCCATTCACGCTCTGTATCCCGAGATTTTCCGTTGTGTAGCCTGTAATCAATGTACCAAGGCCTGTCCGATGGATGTTGATGTTCTTGGCTATATTTCGGCACTCAAGCAGGGCAATATTGAAAAGGCGGCAAAACTGTCTTTTGACTGCATTCAATGCGGTCTTTGTGCCAGCCGCTGCATGGGTGAAATTCCCCAGTACCATGCAGCGCAGCTGGCACGTCGGGTGTATGGCCGTTATATCGTACCGCAGGCGGAACATCTGAAAGCACGAGTTGCGGCGATTGAAAGCGGCAAATATGATGCAATGCTTGATGAGCTGGCGGCGATGAGTAAAGAAGATCTCGAGAAAAAATATGTCGAGCGGGAACGTGAGCCCGATTTTGCCGAGATAGGATCATGGCAGCCTAAAGAGACACGATACCTGTAATGCATGTCCTGGCCTTTTGAGACTGGACTTTTTACGACAAAATTATAATTGATGAATCCACTTTTCGTGCCAGAGGAGATGTTCGCTTTTTATAGAAGGAAAATCTGCTGAGGCACAGGAAACAGCTCTGCGACCAGGGATGAGGATTAAGGAGAAGACAATGGCGTATACACCCGAGATGAAGGAACTGATAAAAAGAGTTGAAGCGACCCGTCCGGCACGGGTGGCTATGGCTCGTCGCAATGAGAATTACCCGGCCCTCTCCATGGCTGAGCGGGCCGATGTATTGGAAAAATTTCACCCGGATTATCAAAAGAGTGGCAAACGGGTTGTCGCAGTCGGTCCGAATAAAGGCGACATCTTTCAGGAAGGCGTTGCCCGACTGCTCGAATCGAAATCAATGGTTCGACCGGATAAGGTCGATTTGAGTAAAGTCGATCACGAGACCGATGTCCTGGTTCTCGGCGGTGGCGGTGCCGGCACCTCTGCTGCGATCATGGCGGCAAACGGCGGCTGTAAAGTCATTATCGCCACCAAACTCCGCCATGGTGATTCCAACACCATCATGGCCGAAGGCGGGATCCAGGCGGCGACCCATGAGTGCGATTCCCCCTACTATCACTTCATGGATACCATTGGTGGCGGCCATTTCTCTAATCAGCGCGATCTCGTGGCGGCCCTGGCGAAAGATGCACCGCTGTCCATCGCCTGGCTGGAGAGTCTGGGCATGCTGTTCAACAAATACGAGGATGGCCGCACGGTTGTGCGCCACTGCGGTGGTTCCTCCCGCAAGAGATTGCAGTCTTCCGGCGATATGACCGGCGCGGAGATTATGCGTGTGGTGCGCGATGAGGTGCGGAACAGGCCGGATCAGATTACTGTTCTCGAGTTTAGTCCGGCGGTGGAACTGCTGCTTGACACTGAAGGTAAATGTGCCGGAGCTATCCTGCATAATATGGAAACCAAGGAGTTTTACGTTGTTAAAGCCAAGGCGGTCATCATTGGTACCGGCGGTTTCGGCCGCCTGCATATCAAAGGATTTGCCACGACCAACCACTATGGTGCCACCATGGACGGCGTGGTTATGGCCTATCGGGCAGGAGTCGGCAACAAATCTCTGCACTCCACCCAGTATCATCCCACCGGGGTTGCCTATCCGGAACAGAATGTCGGTTTGCTGATCACCGAAAAAGTCCGCGGCCTCGGCGCCCATGTGCTCAATATTGACGGCGAACAGTTCTGCTTTCCTCTTGAGCCTCGTGACGTTGAATCGGCCGAGCTTATCTGCGAAGCAATGGAAAAAGGTAAAGGCATTATCACCCCTACCGGCCGGGTGGGCCTGTGGCTCGATTCGCCAATGATCGAGGAACTGCATGGTCCGGGCAGTGTCAAAAAAGAACTGCCGGCCAAGTTTATTCAGTTTGAGCGTCACGGTATCGATATCAGTAAAGAGCCGATGCTGGTGTATCCGACCCTGCACTACCAGAACGGCGGCGTCAATGTGAACGGCGACACCGAGACCTGTGTTCCCGGGCTGTATGCTGCCGGCGAGGCCATCGGCGGCGTACATGGGGAAAACCGGTTGATGGGCAACAGTCTGCAGGATATCATCACCTTTGGTCGCCGTGCCGGCAAAAATGCAGCGGCATATGTGCAGGCTGGCGTCGAGATAAAAGGATTGACTCTTGATCATGTGGTAAAATTTGAGAAAGAGCTTGAGCAGGCAGGAATTACCAGCCCGGGTGTTGCGCCGATTCTTCTGCCTGACTACTCAACCGACGAGATGACTGCACGGCGTTGGCCTGAAGCGCTGACCAATGAGGCCCCTGCCGTTTGAGCAGTCGGGTTGAAAATGCGATCGGAAGGTTCCGGTTTCATTCCATAACAACCCCGCCCGACAGCTTTGGGGATTCTTTTCAATCCCCGTGCTGTGCGGGGATGAGTTCCAACACGAAATAATTTTCTTGTACAAAGCACAAGAAAATTATTTCCCGTCACTAAAAAATACCGCTGCAGACACTACGTCTGCAGCGGTATTTTTAATACCACTCATTGCACTGTCAGAAAAAGCGACCCTAGAGTTGGCTGGAAAAATGTGTTACACTACGATGTTCTGAGACCAAAGCGAGACCTGGCAATCCTTTTAGGGTTGCGGTTCTCACAGAAACCGGCTACCGGCAATGTCAAACGAGATGGGTGCGGACTTCTTTTTATGAGGTCATCATATTTGCTCTAGAGGAAAAAGAGGGATGAGGACAAATTTTATAACCACGGTATACGGCCCGGACATCCCCGGGATCATCAAAGCACTGGCCCAGACCACCCGCAGTAAGGGGGGAGAGTGGCTGACCACTAAGGTTATTAAGCTCGATGGTCGGTTTGCGGCCATAATGAGCGTGCTTGTCGATAAAGAGCGGGAGAAGAACCTGAAGTCGACTCTGGAACAGAAATATCCCGATCTCTGTTTCGTCTATACGGCAGCAAAGACAACCAATAAGGAGATGACTAAAATTATAAACCTGGTTGTTGACTGCATAGACCGACCCGGCCTGACTGCAGATTTGAGTAATATCCTGGCCAATCTTGATATCCGGGTGGAAAACATGGAGTGTAAACGTTTTGCCATGGACGGAATTCACGACCCCGTTTTTTCTGCCCAATTAACCCTGGCAGTTCCCCAAGAGGCCGAAAGCGAGATTATCGCCGGGGAAATAGAAGCTCTGTCCGAAGATGTCCGGGTGAACGTCCTGTAAACCTCTTTCTTCCCGTTTACCGAAGAGAGTGAGCTGTTTTATTCATTCTCTTCCTCGCAGAGCGCCTGATGGAGGGCTCGCTGCGCCTGGACAAAATGGTCGCGGTGCATGGTGAACTGCATGTTGGTCTGCCGTGATGTCTGGGCTACGGTTAAAATATTAATGCCTGCGTTGGCCAGTGCCTTGGTTGCTTTGGCGAGAATTCCGGGTTTGGCGATATTGGAGCCGATGGCACAGACAATGGCGACATTATAGGTGGCGACACTTTCAAAACGCTCACTCATGTCTTTGATGAGGGCGTCAGTACAGTCTTTTTCGTAGACAATCACATCAATGGTATTGGCATTTGTGGCTTTGTTGATGTAGCTGATATGATGTTTCTGAAGAACTTTCATGATCTGCATATCGAAGCCGACTTCGCCGACCATGCGGGTATCGTGTATCTCGAGACAGGTGACTGCATTTGAGCCGGTGATCACCTCGGTTTTAGAGAGAGGACAAATATAATCCTTGGTAATGAGGGTTCCGCTGTGGCTCGGATCAAAAGCGTTCATTATGCGAATGGAGATGCCGGCCGTCTCCAGTGGTTTCGAGGCCTTAGGATGAATGGCCTCCATGCCGACATCGGCCAGCTGATCGGCTACATCGAAATTAGTATTGCAGATCGGGTGAACTTTATTCTCGCCAATGATCATTGGGTCTCCCGAGCACAGATGGTATTCTTTATGGATGACTGCCTCATCTGCATGCAGCAGAACGGCTATTTTAGAAAAAGTTACCTCGGAATAACCCCGGTCAAACTCGCGCATGATTCCTTCCGTACCTTTGGTGTAACCGGTGGCGACGCAGATGGTTTTGGCTGGGTCGAGGTCTTTAAAGTTGTGTTGAATGCGCTGGTCGATAGTTCTTTCACGTTTGTCCTGCCAGCCGCTCAAGTCGACAAAGGTTGCGTCGTAGCCAAGGTTTTGCAGGATATTTGCGCTATTAAAGGCACTGTGCATCTCGCCTATTGAGGAGAGGAGTTCTCGTGCCGCGAGCAGGACTTCAGTGCGGTTGACATAACCTGACGAAAGCACATTATCCATACTTTTAAGGATGTTAACGGCAAAGGCGATACGTTCGCAGATAAATCGGTTCGCAACATCCACTTGCAGCCCTATACGTTCAAAGCTACGATTGAGTTTACAGAGCTCTTCCTGGAGATTGAGCATGGCGGGTTCGTAATCGTTGCTCTCGGCAAAAGCCTGGTATATGCCGGACTGCGAGGTCTTTTTATGTTCGAGCAGTTCGTTGGTGATGCCTGAATATGCCGAGACGACAAATATCCGGTTAAAAATATCATTCTTGTCTCGAAGAATCACATTATCGAGAATTTCCCCGAAGCGGGACATTGCGGTCCCGCCGATTTTTTCTACACGAAGTCTTCTATTGAGCATTACGTTTCACCAGAAAAACTAATATTGATGGCATCACAAAAAGTCTGAGTTTCTACTACGCCCTGTATCGCAAACTTTTACCGCGACCGCATCCTATCGCAAAGGTTTTCCCGCTGCAACTTTTTTCCAGTATCGGTGGTTCACATTATCGATGGTCATTGCAGGCATCTTTCAGCCACAAGCGCGATCATTCTCCTGGCAAAGACTCATATAAAGCCATGGCAGCACGACACTTTTCATGGTAGATATCGGTCTGGAATCTATCTATGCTGTACTGAAATCAAGGAAAGACCAGCTATTGCGGACGGTTGCCCCATGGAATTCTCAAAACTGAAACTCTCTCTCCTGCTCCTGATCGCAACCATCACGTTTGGTACTTTCGGCTACGTCATTTTTGAAGATATGCCGCCTTTTGAGGCCTTCTATATGACACTGATCACCATCAGTACCGTTGGTTTTTCTGAAATTAAGCCCCTGTCGCATATCGGTAGAATTATCACCATTATTATTATTATTCTGGGCATCAGCCTCTTGACGTATACCCTTGGGCAGGTTGCGCGCATTTTTGTTGAAGGTGAACTGAGAAAAGTTCTGGGGAGAAGAAAATTGGAAAAGCAGATTGCCGAACTGAATAAACACTACATTATTTGTGGCTACGGCAGGATAGGCTCTATTATTGTGCGGGAGCTGGACGCAGCAAACATTCCTCTGGTGGTTATTGATCAGGATCCGGAGTCGATTGCCGAGCTTGAAGCCAATCATACGCTGTATTTGAATATGGATGCCACCTCCGATGAAGCCTTGATTGCTGCCGGACTCGATCGAGCCCAGGGACTCGTGACCGCGGTCAGTTCGGATGCCGACAACGTTTTTATCGCTCTTTCCGCCAAAGGTCTTCGACCGGATATTTTTATCCTGGCCAGGGCGTCTGATGTGAAAAACGAAAGCAAACTGCTGCGTGCCGGCGCGTCCAGAGTCGTCTGTCCGTATCAGATGGGGGGCAGGAGAATGGCAGAGATCCTGCACAAGCCAACAGTTGTCGATTGGCTTGACCAGGCCATGATGCACACGGAACTCGGTCTGCAGATGGAGGAGGCCATAATCCCTGAGGATTCACCCATCGCCGGCCGGACTGTTGTCGGCAGTAATCTTCGCCTGGATTTTGGCGTAATTATTGTTGCCATCAAGAGAAAATCGGGAGAAATGATATTTAATCCCGGACCGGGGGAGATTTTTACCGCCGGCGATGTCATTGTGGTCATCGGCAAGAAATCTGAGATGCGGCGGATGAACGAAGCTATCTGCTGCATGGGATGATGGCGAATGGGGTCTGACCCCATTCGTGCCGTTTAATACGGCGGGACAGTGGAACGCTTGACCGGCTCGCAGGTTAATCCTGCCGCCGCAAGTTCGCGGCATTGATCGATGGCGCCGACGTAGGTATAAAACGCACCGACATACAGATAATAATCACCCTTTGTTGTGCCGAGAATATAAGGAATGACATCCGCCTGCCTGGTTTTACGATAGGCCCTGGCCAGCTCGGTTTTATCCGTATATACCCCCACACGGGCTGCATAATAGGTTGGTTTTATCAACTTATCGACCAGTGCGCTTTGCTTCAGATATTGTTGAGCTTCAGGCATGGTTGAAAAAGTTCCGGTGAATAACCGATATCGTATACCCATTTCCCCAAGATTCACTTTCACCCAGTATGCGGAAATACCCTGTTTCCGATATAATGAGAGCCCCCGTTCGGCAGTGTCCTTTTCCTGAAAAGTCGCGAGTAGAATTGAGAAAGGATAATCGCCGACCGGTAAGACAGTCACCTCAAGTTCGATGGGAGACGGGAGTATCTCGGGAATCTTTTCTTCTGCAACCGCAGTGGTTTTTTTCGGGGGGGCCATAACGACTTGTTCCTGTTCTGGGAATATTTCGTCAACAGGCGGTGCGGGGGGGTGCATCTGCATTGATTCTTCCGGTTGTATCTGCTGCAGCTGCGGTGCTTGTTCAGTGTTCTTGATGTCTTTGGTTGCAGCAGCTCGCTCTTGTCCGGTTAGGTTTTCTGTTACCTTTGTCGCAGCTTTATCCGGAGCAAGGTATGGCCCAAGATCGATGGAGGCGAGGAGTACGACAACAGCGCAGATCAGAAGGCAAAAAGCGGCAATAAATTTTTTCATCGGATTTCAGGCCAAAAGGTCCCGTTCGTCGGGATTGAGTTACAATGCGAGAATCTAACCCCGGTGCATGGGAGAAAAAGCCGGGATAAGTACCTTAAGACAGATTGTTTTTTTGTAAAAAACAAGGAATTAATCGGTAAGGTACAAGAGAATTTTTTACCATTTGTTGACTGGAAGATCAAGCAGCCGATTGTATAAAGTCGCGGGGGTGGGAAACAGTTCGTCGCGTGTTTGTCATTCCTGTTGACACAATTCACCAAATGTTTGTATTTACACAAACTGGGCTTTTGAAAATTAATGATCCTTTTTGGAGGCAGATAGATGTGGAAAAATGTTAAAGCAGCTCCGGCAGACTCAATTCTTGGACTGACCGAGGCGTTTCGTAATGACCCCAATGCAAAAAAGGTCAATCTCGGCGTAGGGGTGTACAAAGATGAAGAAGGTAGGACTCCCATTCTGGCTTGTGTGAAAGCTGCCGAAAAAATTCTGCTGGAAAAGGAAGGAACGAAAAGTTACCTGCCCATTTCCGGTGATCCGACCTACGCCAAAGAAGTACAAAATCTCCTCTTTGGTGAAGCATCCGAAGTTATAACCAGCGGTCGTGCCGTGACCGCTCATGCGCCTGGCGGGACGGGTGCACTGCGGGTCGGTGGTGATCTGCTGAAGAAATTTTATCCTGCGGCCAAGGTGTGGATCAGCAAACCGACCTGGGCCAATCATAAGGGTGTCTTTCAAACCGCCGGGTTTGAGCTGGCGGAATATGCTTATTATAACCCGGCAACCCGAGCCGTCGATTTTGGTGCTATGACGGCCTGCCTCGAAAAGGTGCCGGCCGGTGACATCGTTCTGCTGCACGCCTGCTGTCATAACCCGAGCGGGGTTGATCTCAATAGCGACCAGTGGCGTCAGGTAGCAGCTATCGGCAAAGAAAAAGGCTGGATTCCCTTTCTTGATTTTGCCTATCAGGGTTTTGGGGAAAGTGTCGAAGCAGACCGGTGCGGGCTTGAAGAGTTCGCGGCAACCGGCGTCGATTTTTTCATCGCCAGTTCGTTTTCGAAAAACTTCGGTCTGTACAATGAGCGGACCGGTGCTTTGACTGTCGTCTGCCCGACCACAGAAGAGGCGGCGGTGGCCATGAGTCATCTGAAAACCACCATCCGGGTCATCTATTCCAACCCGCCGGCTCACGGTGGTCTTGTCGTGGCAACAATCCTCAGCGATCCCGAGCTGCATAAGCAGTGGCTGGGTGAGCTTGCCGGGATGCGCGATCGGATCAAGGCAATGCGCGTCGCATTGGTTGAGGGACTTGCTGCAAGGGGGGTGAAAGGCGACTTTTCCTCCATCACCAGACAACGCGGCATGTTTTCTTTCAGCGGTCTGTCCGATGAAATTGTCGCCTGGTTGCGGACCAACAAGGCTATTTATGTGGTGGGTGGCGGCCGCATCAATCTTGCCGGACTGACCAAAGCAAATATCGATTATGTCTGCGACGCTATCGCCGAGGCACTCGAAAAATAATTCTTGCTCGAATCCTTTACAAAAAGAAACGGCCATCAGTGATACTATCGCTGATGGCCGTTTCTTTATCGAGCTTTTGGTGCATACACCTGATCCCTTTAAACGTTTAGTAGTATTCCAGAGGCGTACAAGCAGGCTGATGGGCTATAGCTGTCCTATGCCCATCAGTCTGATCGTGTGCATATGGGGTGCTAATGAACGTTTATTATGTCAACTCCTGTTCTGTTCGGTTGATAATCTCTTCCTGATGTTCCTTGTCGAGATCGACAAAGTAATCGCTATAGCCGGCAACCCGGACCAGCAGGTTGCGGTATTCATCGGGGTGCTGCTGGGCTGAACGCAGGGTTTTGGTATCAATCACGTTAAACTGGATATGGTGGCCCCCCAGAGTGAAGTAGGTGCGGATCAGGCCGCCAAGTTTATCGAGGTCCTGCTCGGTTGCCAGAACGCTTGGCAGAAAACGTTGATTGAGCAGGGTGCCACCCGATTTCAGCTGGTCCATCTTGCTGAGGGATTTGATCACCGCGGTCGGACCGTTGCGGTCGGCACCATGGGATGGCGAAGTGCCGTCGGATTCGGGCAGATGGGCGAATCGGCCGTTGGCGGATGCACCGAGCATTTTTCCGAAATAGACATGGCAGGTGGTGGAAAGCATATTCAGATGATAGACCGTTCCTTTGGTATTGGGTTTACCGTCGATGGCGTCATAAAGCGAGCTGTACACACTTTTCATGATATCGTCGGCCCGGTCATCGTCATTGCCGTAAAAAGGCGTTTTATTCCAGAGTTTCAGGCGTAATGGTTCTTCGTCGGCAAAGTTATTTTTCAGGCCGGCAAGCAGTCTCTCCATCGATATCGAGCCAGTGTCGAAGACATGGGTCTTGATGGCCGACAGGCTGTCGGTCACCGTACCGATGCCGCAACACTGAATATAGTTGGTGTTATAACGCGGTCCGCCGTCATAGTAGTCTTTGCCTTTTTCGATGCAGTCATGGATGACCACCGATAAGAAAGGCGCCGGAGAATATTTGGCATACATCCGTTCAATGTAGTTGTTGACCCGTATCTTGAGGTTTACCACATATTCAAGCTGTCTGGTGAAGGCCGCATAGAGTTCATCGAAACTGGTGAAGGTTGTGGGGTCGCCGGTTTCAATTGACACTCTTTTGCCAGTGAGTTGATCATGGCCGTTGTTGAGCGTTATTTCTAGTATTTTAGGGACGTTGAGATAGCCGGTGAGGATGTAGGCTTCTTTGCCGAAAGCTCCGGTCTCAATACAGCCGCTGGTCCCGCCTTCCCTTGCATCTTCGACAGTTTTGCCGACCCGCACCTGCTCCATGATCACCGCATCGGTATTGAATACCGAAGGGTAGCCATAGCCTTTACGGATGACTCTGGTTGCTGCTTTCAGGAACCTCTCTGGTGTTTTATTGCTGATATGGACACTGGGCTGGGGCTGCAGCAGATGCAGTTCGTCGGATACTTCCAGGCAGAGAAAGGATACTTCGTTGCTCGCATCGCCGCCCGCACCATTCAAGCCGCCGAGATTAATCTGGGTAAAATCGTTATACGTTCCGCTTTCTTTAGCGGTGACGCCCACCTTCGGCGGTGCGGTGTGGTTGTTGACTTTGATCCACAGGCAGCTGAGCAGTTCTTTGGCTTTTTCCCGGTCAAGCCGGCCGGCGGCAAGGTCCTTTTCATAGAAAGGCCGGAGGTGCTGATCCAGATGGCCGGGAGTCATGGCATCCCAGCCGTTCAATTCGGTAATTATGCCGAGATGGACAAACCAGTACATCTGCAGGGCTTCATGAAAAGTCCTTGGGGTATGCGCTGGAACCTGTCGACAGATTTCGGCTATATGGAGCAGTTCCGCACGACGGGCGGGATTTTCTTCTGTTGCCGCCAGCGTCTGGGCAAGTTCTGCATGGCGCTCGGCAAAAACAATCGCCGCATCACAGGAAATATCCATCGCCTGGAGCTGTTCGGCCTTGTCCGAGGCCTCCGGGTCGCTTTGGTAATCGAGGCGGGCGAGCCTGTCTGCGATCCGTTTCTTAAAGTCGATCATGCCCATGGTGTAGATGGTACCGTCCAGGGCGGTATGACCCGGTGCCCGCTGTTCCATAAATTCAGTGAACAACCCGGCTTCGTAGGCAATACGCCAGTCGTCGGGGATCTCACTGAAAATTCGGTCGCGCATTGATCGTCCCTGCCAGTAGGGGATGACCTCTTCCTGGTAACGCCGGATATCTTCCTCCGCCACCCGGTAGCTGGTCATGGCCCTGGTGTTTAAAATATGCAGATCTTCAGCACTGTGGCAGGTCAGCTCCGGAAAGGGCGGCACCACCTTTGGTGCCGGGCCCCGCTCGCC
>AMWB02031129.1_pt1 | contig 23349 bp, 29 predicted proteins | sample 200311 | NCBI WGS metagenome assembly AMWB02 (sample SAMN02737377, study PRJNA173069) | bioreactor metagenome | biome: anode biofilm in microbial fuel cells | place: USA: California | collected 2010-12-16 | reverse complement strand
GTGACCTTTGATATATCTTCAGCAGTAGCCGCTCCTCTCTCAAATAATACCGTTGCAGTGGTCCTCAAATGTTCCGGCAGGGAAAGCAATGTCATTACATCCAGACCACCCGGGTGATCTGCTTTTTGATCGTCTGTTGAATGTGTTTTGGTTACAGATATGCCTCTGGGAACCATCCGGTCTATTTTCTGATCTAAACTTATCAGTATTTCAAGGATCTGCCCCAGAATCTCTTTTTCCGACATGTTCTCTATCTGATCACTTCTCATTATTGTCCATGACCCATTAGCATGCATTGGTAAAAAATGTATCTAAAACCACTTAGACATATAGACGCCATCCAAAAGATAGCCCCGTCTGCGATAATATTCCCTTGCCCCAATACCACTTATAACCGATATTTTCTCAAAGCCCGCATCCTTTGTCACTTCTTCTGCACAGTTCAGCAATTCTGCTCCGTATCCTCTATGTTGCCAATCACAGTTTTTTGCATTTTCACCTACTGGGACCATGGATCCATATACATGCAATTCCCTTACCAGAGCTGAATTCTGCAGCTCAAGCCTGTGAGGGTTATGAGGGAACCTTAATCTCAGAAAACCTATCAGGATGTCCGATCGTACATCTTCGAAAGATATAAAATGTTCCACGCCACCGCAGCAATCGTATTTTTCTACTGTGAGTGTAATGTTCTCAGGATCAGGCATGATCCCTTTAAGAATATTGTGACCTACCTCCCGGCAGCGGATACACCGGCATGAACCACCATGTTCTTCCAGCATGCTTTTAGCAAGCTGTCTGATATTACTTTTGCGGGTACCTGCAAGTATCTGATGAGCAGGAATATCTCTCTGTATCCTCTGCAATCTTACCCACTTCGGCAGAAATGCCTTTATACGGGAGAGCAATTCAACAGCATTTTCATCTGTAAGAGCTTCATATTCCCCATTCTGCCACATCCTCTGAAGTTCCGTTCCCTCTGTGACAAGTGTCGGATATATTTTCAGGTAATCTGGCCTGAACCTGCTATCTTTGAACAGTCTTTTGAAATTACGTATATCCCCGTCAATGTCCATGCCCGGAAGATGTGGCATCATATGAAAACCCACTTTAAGGGCACTGTCTCTCAGGACCCTGTTAGCTTCAATCGTATCGGCAACAGTATGCCCGCGGTTGATCCTGGAAAGTACGAAATCATAAGTGCTTTGAACTCCTATCTCAACTTTGGTGGCACCTAATTTTAACAATATGTCTATATGTTCTTCTTTAGCCCAATCCGGCCGTGTTTCAAATGTCATACCCACATTGCGGACCCTTGAGGTTTCATTTGCCTTCTGCACCTCCTCAAGAGTGATGTAAGGGCACTCCTTACCAATAACATGGACATGTTCCCGCCATTCCGCATCAAAAAAGTCATTCATGGCTTCAAGACACTTTTTTACGTACCATTCCTGATAGTCCAAAGTGCGAGCTGAATATGTCCCACCCATTATGATCAATTCAGCTTTACCTATGTCATGTCCGATCTGTTTTAATTGTTCAAGGCGGGCAGTGGTTATCCTGTAGGGATCGTACTCACATTGGATAGCACGCATTGTAGAGGGCTCCTGTCCCATATAGCTTTGAGGCGAAGAAAAAGAAGAAGCAGGACCTCCGGGACAGGGGACACATGTTCCATGTGGGCATGGAGCAGGCGAAGTCATCGCTGCTATTACTGCGACACCTGAGATGGTGCGTACAGGCTTTTTCCGAAGGAACTCTCTTACTAAAAGCTGCTCTTCTTCGTTCCCGGAGATGATAATATCTGCATTTGTAGGCAGAGAAGAGAGTTTGTGATGTTTGCTTACCAGTTTCTTTGCCTGGACCAGCTGGTCAGGGTCCCGTATTTCCCCGCTGAGTACTTTTTCCAGAAGTTCGCGGCAGGCCAGAGTGAATTCACTGTTCTCATCCATAATTACTATTCTGTATCAGTTGCAGAAATCTGCCACCAGAGCTTCAAGTTGTATTCTGTCATTAGCAGCCTGCATCATTTTAAAGTTAGCATCGGCTATCTTAATGGTCCACCTTGCGATCCTGTGTTCAGGTTCTCCAGACCCCACCACGGTCCTGTGAAGACGTTCGAGTATCTCATAGCCAGTAAAACCATTATCTATCAACATCCGGTCTATGATCTTCCTGGCCTCCATTATATTGCCGACCGTGGCGGCCTCGAAGAGCAATCTTATTTCACCTACTTCTTCCCTGACAGCAGCATCATATATAGCCTGAGTTCCTATTGGTTCACCATGGGAGAGAATAACTGCTACCTGTAATGTATCAAGTGAAATTGCCACGTTGCCTCGTGAGTGATACAACAATGCCTGTATACCATCCTCGGTGACAGGAAAGCCTTCTGTTTCAGATATATGCTTTATGAAATTGCCCAGTTTTTCATCTGATACATGCCTGAAAAAAAGCTGTAAGCCCCTTGAACGCAGAGGCGCTATCAATCTTGAAGGCTGAGTGGTTGAAAGAATGAACCTGCATGTTGCCGTGTATTTTTCCATCATGCGTCTTAATGCATGCTGTGCATTCACATCAAGAGTTTCGGAGCTATCTATGAATATGACCTTATAGTCCGAATCTATTGGTGCCATACTTGCATATTCATTGATTATTTCCTTGAAGATGGATATCACACTTTTCTGGATCTTCCTGGGGTCATCGGTACCCAGTATACGTGTGAATCTCTTGTCCCGTACCAGATAACTTTTACCTTTGTCAAAGAAATCAGATGCATTGAAGTAGGTGAAATTCCTTTCAAAACCTTCCCCATACAGTTCGTGTGCCAGAGCAAAGGCAGCCGTGGCTTTTCCGGAATTTGCCGGTCCATACAATAACAAGTGTGGAACATTACGGGATAATGCAAGTCTGTGAAGCGTATTCACAGACTCTTCATTACCTATGATCTCCTCAAGCCTTGAAGGTCTATATTTCACGGTCCAGAGGTCTTTTGTACTTGCTTGCGTTATCAGGCCTGACCCTCACTTTTACCTTTCAATACTTCGTTTATCAGCTTCCCGTAGACTGGTCTTGCTATTACCACACCTATGAACACACCTATTATAGTGGTAATGGCAAACCCTTTCAGGGACCCGAACCCCATCAATACCAAAGGACCCATGGCAATAACAGTAGTTGCTGCTGCAGCCAGTATTATGCTAAATGCCTTTGTTATCCTGGAAAGGTAGACCTTTGTGGGAGGTAATTTTCCTTCGTACAACACTTCGTCAGTGATGATAACAAGGTGATCAATGCCTGTACCGATAGCAGCGATAATACCTGCAATGCTTGGCAGATCAAGTTGCCAGCCTATCGCAGAGGCGACACCCAATATCATTATTATTTCACTTAAAGAAGTGCCTACCATAGGTATTAGTATTTCCTTTTGGTGATATTTCCTGTACACCACTAAGGCCACTGCCATCAGGGCTATCAACCCTGCGAGCACAGATTCTTTCTTAAATTGCGTTCCCAATGCGGCGTCTACATGACCTGCACCCATGATCTCCACATTGACTGGAAGAGCTCCGGCTCTCAAATGTATCTGAAGCTGCTGTGCCTGTGCCTTCCCCTCATCTCCGGTGCCTGTGGAAGATTGCCAGGAATAGATCGGACCTATTCCCAATTGCTGAGCGGCAGAGTAGCTCAGAGGCGCACTGTACACTTCATTACCGTCGAGTAACATTACCAGATTGTGCTCCATTGGGCTGGTGGTAGCTCCTGCCTCGATAGCTGCTTTTTGCAGGGCCAGTGCTCCCGCTTCGTTGAGAGTGAAGGGCGTAGACCACATCCCATCCTCCTCATTATAACCAACGATCCCTACACTTTCTATGTCTTCACCATATATCACATGCTTTGTTTCGTTGCCTATGGTCTGGATGCGTATCTCGAACTTGCCGGGTTTTTCTGCGATCTCCCTTGCAGTTGCCAGGTCAATTCCCGCAAAGTCGATGAGGATGTACTCATCACCTACTGTCTTTACAGGTATGTCCTTAAGTCCAAGAGAATTCATCTTTTCACTAAGGATGGTTTTAGTAAGATCGCGGGTTTCTGTTCTCACTCCGTCTTTGTATCGCGAACTGCCATCAGCATTTTTCAGAATGGAACCGCCCACAGCATTCATAAGAGCTTCGATCTGCTGCTCTGTGACAGCAGTCCTTATCTCATATTCTACTCCATCCGTCATGATCATCGGAACGATCTCAGCCTTCAACGAGTTGGTGAGGTAGGCTTCTATAAGTGTTTCTTTAGATGTGGTTAGTTTTACCTGTGTAAGATCGTTTTGTTTACTGATGGTGTATTCACCTAGTCCCAAAAGATCCATCTGAGCATTTGTAATGGTGCCCGGAGTCGTGAAAGTGATACTCTGGGTTTGGGTTTGTCCCTGGCCATTGACAGCGGCTGTTGTACCTGTGATCTCGATCGTGTTACTTACTACCGGTTCTACGAGTTTTTTCAGAAGCATGTCTGTGTTCGCATCGACCTGCACCATTGCCCCCTGAAGCTTAACCTGTAACCATGAACCACCCTCCAGGTCCAGTCCATATTTGAGGTTCGTCGTAAATCCATCTGCAGAGTTATATCCGGGGTGAATGAAAGCTATCGATCCCAGAAGAGCAATTATGAAGATTATTACTCTTAGATCCTTGAATATACTCTTAGGTTCTTCATCTTCTCTCATGCTCTTCTCCTCCTTGCTATTTTTGTTCCTTCTTTTTGAACGTACCAGCGCAGAACGGAAACGTTCGTCAGCCAGGTATTCATAATATCAGCCAAGAGTCCGAATATGAGTACAATAGAGATATCCGAAAGCAGATTGATCTGGGAAAAGGAAGGTATGATCAAATAAGAATATGTGGTCAAGAAATACATCACTATCAAGGCTGCAAGAGTAGTGGTGGTCATTGTTATACCAGTACCCATAGCATTTGTTATGTTTTCTTCGACTTCTCCTCTTCTTTTAAGCACCCTGGTAGTGAGCAATATATCACTATCCACCGAATAACCTATAAGCATAAGCAGAGCCGCTACAGTACCCAGAGATAGCTCGATACTTGCTACATTCATAAAAGCCGCAGCGATAATGATATCACAAAAAGCAGATACCACAACAGCAACTGAAGGTATAAAGGTCCTGAAGATTATGAATACTACCAGTGCCATACCAACGAATGAGAATATCACTGCTTTAATTGCCTGTTTCTGCAGATCTTTTCCATAGACAGGACCTATCTGCCGGATCTCCACATTTTCATAAGTATTTGTAACATCTTCAGTGAGACTAAGTTGTTCTTCACCGGACATGGGACCAAATTGCATGACCGTCCTTGAACCTGTTTGTCGTACATCTGTTAGAGGATAAGTGGAATATTTTTCTTTAAGCGAATCTGCTGGCGTTTCGGTGGTCAGGGAAACCATCGTACCGCCTTTGAATTCCATGCCCAGTTTAACCGGTGCTCCTGTCGTGGCTAAGGTGAAGGCAATGATTAATACGGCTATAAGGAAAGTAGCAACAGGCAAGATCAGCAATTGCCTGTCGTTGTGCTTCCTTACGAACGAATCCAGTTTTTCCGTAAGAGATAGACTCATCTTCTGATGCTCCAAGAGTGTAAGGATGATGGAAATTGATATTTATATTTCGTTTCCAACATACACTACAACTTATATATACTACTTGCTATTTTTATAACTCGATGAAAGAGAGGCCCGGATTAGATGAATATTTCCTTGAGATCGCTACCGTAGTGGCGAAAAGATCAACATGCCTGAGAAATCAGGTCGGTGCCGTGATCGTCAAAGATAAAAGAATACTTTCAACGGGATATAATGGTGCTCCCAGGAACATGGCGCATTGTCTTGACATTGGCTGTATCAGACAGCAGAACAACATAGAATCAGGCACGCGCCATGAGAAATGCAGGGCAGTGCATGCAGAACAGAATGCTATCATCCAGGCAGCACTGTACGGTGTGAGCATAGATTCGGCAACCCTGTACTGCACACATCAGCCATGCATCCTGTGTGCCAAGATGATCATCAACTCAAATATCAAAAGAGTTGTGTTCCTGCAATCCTATCCTGACAAGGATTCAATTGAGTTCTTTGCTGAGGCCGGGGTGGAATTGGTGAATATGCCCCTATCCTCTGTCCCTTAGATATCTGAGACTTTTTTTGATAAGATCTTCTTCATCCGTCCTGTACATTTCATTTACGGAAGTACTTTCGTTGGACCTTAATTTCAGGCCACGTATGATCACCACAGGACATCCGCCGTTACCTTCGCCCATAAGCAGGTTCGAAGCCCCTGCGATCTCATCAGCGACTGCTTCTTCTGTGATCTTAAGTTCTTTCCCGAACAGATCTTTTTGTCCCCTCCAGTCTTTAAGAGGATGGATGCGATAGACGCCTACGGCAACTCCTGTTTGTCCCCGCTTGAACGCTCTGCCGTTTGTATCGGTAATTATCACACTGATCTGCGTACCTGTGTAACTTTCGATCCCCTTCCCAATACATTCAGCGCTTGCATCCGGATCCGCCGGAAGCTCCAGAAGCATTTCACCTTCAACATTGGATTCATCGATACCTGCATTGATGCATATATGGCCGTTCTTCATTTCCACAAGCAATACTGGTGAAGGGATCAGGCATTCCCTGCTCCTTTCCAGAACCGCCTGTATAAACGCTGGAGTGAACCGTATATGTTTGGAGAATTCTACAGCCTCCGCGCCAGGAATGATGCCTTCCAGGGAAAAAGTCCTTCCTTCAGCTTTCCCAACAATAGTGGAAGCTATAATTATAACATCCCCGTCAAGGACATCCGCTCTTTCACAAATGATCTGTGCAAGATCATCCCCTTTTTTGATCAAAGGGATATTTTCCACTGCAAAAGCCTCGAATCTCAAAATTACACCTGATGCTAACAGGTCATTAGGCATAAATAAGCCTATCTACATATAAACAGATGCGGCGATGATGATAGTTACCCCGACTGAGCAAAATATGACGAGGTTATTTCCCTGATGCCGTAATTCTAAAACTAACCATAAAAAGAGACACAGGACGTCCATTGTGTATGGACGTACCCTGGAACTTATCCACAACTCATTCGATAAGTATCTTCTGCTTTTCCTCTATCTCTGCCTTAGGTATGTTTATGGTCAGAACGCCATCCTCAAGTTTGGCTTTCGCTCCTTCTGCCACAGCATTCGCAGGCAGGCTGAAGGTCCGGGCAAACCGTGAAAAAGCACGTTCACGCATCACATATCCTTCCTTCTCTTCTTCCTTTTCGCGATGCGTGTTTGCATTGATGTAGAGCATATTGTTCTTAATATCGATCTCTACATCTTTCTTGTCTACTCCGGGCATGTCCGCCTTTACAACTATTTCTTTATCCTTATCCTGCACGTCCATCATGGGTGAAAGCGTGTCTAAGGTCTTCATTTCGCCTGAAGGCGACAGTTCACTGAATAGCTGGCTCAGCCGTTCCTGCATCCTGCTTATCTCTTCAAAGGGGTCCCATTTAGACATACCGGAAGGTGTCCATCTTGTAAGACCTTGTCTCATATGATCCACTCCTTTGAGTATTGGGGTTTCGCCATTCCCTGCATAACCCCAATAAAATGTATTGTCAAACAGCTATATAAATATGACTTTTGGTGAAAAAAGTTGTACTGTAATGTCAGGTATGCCTTTGGAGCATGATCTTTACCAGATCTGCAGCATACACAGTTCCATAGGACCCTGCCCTTACATCAACTTCATTGAATGCTGTGGCGTTGTCGGGATCTTTCTCATTCGTTGAGTAGATAGCAAAAGGTATAGGATCGGAGGTATGTGTCCTCAAGTGCACTGGGGTCGGATGGTCAGGCATTACCAGGATGGTCACATCTTCGGTCATAGCATTTGCACCATGTAATATGGTACCAACTACCTGCTCATCAAAATCCTCAATGGCCTGGATCTTGGCTTTTGCATCTCCCATGTGTCCTGCCTCATCAGGCGCTTCCACATGCACGACAACGAAATCGTGATCCTTCAAAGCTTGCAGTGCATACTCGGCCTTTCCCTTATAATTGGTATCCAGATAACCTGTTGCTCCGGGCACATCGATGACATCGAAACCTGCGTATGTCCCTATTCCCTTCACAAGATCCACTGCAGAGATGATAGCTCCGGTCTTACCATACAGATCTTTGAACAGAGGAAATGCAGGCGCACCTCCCTGTCCCCATAACCAGATGGAATTACCCGGCTTCTTACCTGCTGCTATCCTTTTAAGGTTAACAGGATGCTTCTCAAGGATAGGCATTGAAGCGTCTATCAATTCACCCAATATTTTACTGTCCTTGCCTTTTGGCATGTGATCTTCCTTTTTTTCACCTATCACGTCATGAGGTGGAATGCACGTGGTTTCAGCACCAAAGTTATTTTTTGTTACCATCAGGTGTCTGTAGCTGATCCCCGGATAGAAGCTGATCCCGTCCTTACCTAACTCTGCATCTACGGCTTGTATGAGTTCCCTGGCCTCGTCACTGGAAATGTGTCCGGAACTGTAGTCAGCGATCATTCCTTCCTCTATGGTTATCAGGTTACATCTGAAGGCGACATCATCAGCATCCAGTTCAATACCCATGCTTGCGGCTTCAAGAGGAGCCCTGCCAGAGTAATACTTTTTCGGATCATATCCTACAATGGACATGTTCGCAACATCACTTCCCGGATGCATACCTTCCGGAACGGTCTGTGCCAGTCCTGCTTTTCCATAGGCAGCAATATAGTCCATGTTGGGCGTTCTTGCCTTCTGGAGTACAGTACTTCCTCCCAGTTCAGCAATGGGTTCATCCGCCATACCGTCTCCGATCAGTATTACATATTTCATGATACACACCTGGGATCTCAAAACCGACAGACTAATCAACTAATAGAAGAAACAAGCATGCAATCGCATGTAGCGTCCTTTAACTTCTAAGATAGTGGTTCCTATGGGATATATACGTTTTGTGTTCATCTGTGCAATGATAATACTGTCTCTGTTCTCCTTTCCGGTGTATTGCTCGACCGAGGAGAAAGCTATGATCTATTACTCTGAGGAAACTCTGACAGCAGGTGATACTGTACACCTGGAACAGGGTTATTCTTTCAAGCTTATAGATGCCAGTGAAGACTCGGGGGATATATTGGTACAAGTCTACTACAAAGATGAAGAGATAGAGATCGGTGATTCTTTCGGAGACGAAGATGATCCATTCGAGTACATGATCACCATAGAAGAACTGGATGAGGATGAAGAAGAGGAAACAGATTATGTTGTTATCAGGGTCAGGCCAGTAGATTTTGATGATAAGGATGATGGGATCCATGTTGAAGTGGAGATCGAACAGTTCCTTGATCCTGAGCAGGAAGATGATGATTTCCTTTTGCTGGATACTTCAAAGTCTGTAAAAGTGGGAGAAAGTCTTTCTCTGGAAGAAGGTTACACTCTGGACGCAAGTGACATGGAAGATGACTCAGTAGTTCTTGAACTGAGCAGGAATGGTAAATCCCTGAAGAAAGAAGAGCTTGAGATCGACGATATATTCAGTTACTCCAAAAGTGTGGATGACAATGTAAGGACCATATTCATAGCAAGGGTGAGTAAATTTTTTGAATCTTCTGCCAGTTCCACTGTGATCCTCAAAGATGTTACCCAGAGACCCGACATGGAAGAAGATCATACTGAAGAGGTCTCAGAGAATGAAAGTAATAAGACTGAACCTTTGATGTCGGTCCCTGATGATACTAACTATATTATGGAGGATAAGAGTAACAATACAACGGCAGATTCACAGAATGCCTCGCTCTCAGACACAGATGGACAGAACAGCAGCAAAACCAGTGGTGTGAACACGGATCATTTCATGCCCATACTATTCTTGGTCATCATAGCGATAGGAATTGTGATCTTTAAATTGAGCTAAGGGTAAAATACAGCGATCTTACTGGAATGGGTTCATAATCTTTATATCGCACCATCTTCTTTATAGTGCAATCCATAACCGCAGAAAATGTGATATGAATATGAGAATCGTAATGAAATTTGGTGGTACTTCGGTAGCAAATGGGGAAAAGATCCGCCATGTTGCTACACTCCTGAAAGGCTTCCATGAAAAAGGTGACGAGATTATTGCAGTTACATCGGCACTTGGTGGCATTACAGATGGTCTTTTGAGCACAGCAAAAGATGTTTCAAAGAACGGCAAAGTTTCTCAGGTCAAGGAGTTCATAGCGGACATCACCAAAAAGCATTATGATGCCATACATGCTGCAATTGAAGACGAAGATATTATCTCCGAAACCATAGAGGTAATAGATCTGCGGTTAGATGAACTGGAAAAGGCATTGATAGGCATATGTTATCTGGGAGAGCTCACGCCGCGTTCCATTGATTATATTTCTTCTTACGGGGAAAGGTTAGCTGTACCTATAGTTAGTGGTTCTGTCAGGTCTTTAGGCATTGGTTCTAAATGGCTTACCGGAGGAGAGGCCGGTATTATCACTGATAGCAATTATGGGAACGCACGTCCCCTTGAAAAAAGCTATGAGCTTATCAAGGAAAGACTGTCTTCTATACTGAACTGTTCAATAGTAACCGTTGTCACTGGTTTCATTGCAGAGAATGAAACAGGTATCATCACCACTCTTGGCAGGAGCGGATCTGATTTCTCAGCTTCGATCATCGGAGCAGCTGTTAAGGCCGACGAGATATGGTTATGGAAAGAAGTGCACGGAATAATGACCTCTGACCCAAAGATAGTACCCGAGGCAAAGCCACTGGCTCAGGTATCTTACATCGAAGCTATGGAACTATCATATTTCGGTGCCAAGGTACTCCACCCCAGAACAATAGAACCGGCTATAAAACACAAAATACCAGTCAGAGTGAAAAATACCTTTGAGCCTTCATTTGAAGGCACTCTTATAGTGGCTGATCAGGTACCAAGTCAGGACGTGGTAAAAGCGGTGACCTTGATCAAGAAAGTTGCCCTCATAAACATTTGTGGCGCTGGCATGATGGGTACTATCGGTACAGCTGCCCGGGTTTTCACAAGCCTCGCTAATGCAGGAGTGAACATTATTATGATAAGCCAGGGTTCTTCTGAGGCGAATATGTCCCTGGTGATCGATGAGGACCAGCTGGAATCAGCTGTCAATGCAGTACGCTCCGAATTCAATAGAAATGTGGTGGGGGACGTTGTCTTTGACAGTGACATCTGCGTGGTCGCTGTTGTAGGTGCGGGTATGGATGGCACTCCCGGCGTTTCAGGACGAGTATTCAGTACTCTGGGAAGAGAAAAAATAAATGTGATAATGATCAGCCAGGGCTCATCACAGCACAATATATCCTTTGTTGTGAGCTCAAGGGACGCTGTTAACGCAGTTAGGGTGTTGCATCGCGAATTCTATAATCAATGACAGGGGTAGTCCAATGAATGAAAAGCATCTCACATATGCAGGATCAGGCGTGGATATCAAACAGGAAGAGAATACTATCAAAGCCCTTACCAGTAAAATGACCTATGTTCGTACAGGCCTGGGTGCTCCACTGACAAATATCGGTCATTATGCAGGTCTGCTTGATTTTGGAGAATATGCCCTTGCAATGACAACGGATGGAGTTGGTTCTAAAGTCCTCATCGCAAACGCAATAAAAAAATGGGATACAGTGGGAATAGACTGTATTGCGATGAATGTCAATGATATACTGGCTATTGGTGCAGAGCCCATAGCTTTTGTAGATTACCTTGCACTTGAATCCCATGACGGGTCATTCGCAGCTCAGATAGGAGAAGGATTAAGGAAAGGCGCTGAATTATCCCGTATGTCCATCGTAGGCGGTGAGACAGCTACTCTCCCGGACATAGTAAAGGGTTTTGACCTTGCAGGCACCTGTCTTGGTGCCGTGAAAAAAGAGAAGGTCATCACCGGTGAAAAGGTGCAGGTTGGTGACGTTATTGTAGGTATACCCAGCAGTGGAGTACATAGTAATGGTTATTCCCTGGTGCGCAAGATAGTCGAAGGGTCCGGATATTCTTATGATGATCCTTTCCCTTACAACGATTCCAGGACCATTGGTGAAGAGCTCCTGATCCCCACCAGGATATATATGGAAGTACTTGATGTGATTAAGCAATGTGACGTTCATGGCCTGGCCCATATCACCGGAAGCGGCCTCTTAAAGCTTCAACGGATCACTAACCTCGGGTTTGACATTTCCGATCCCATTGAACCCAACGATATTTTTAAGTTCTTGCAGAGAGAAGGTAATGTGGACGAACTTGAAATGTACAGGACGTTCAACATGGGAATGGGTTTCGTGATCATATTGTCACAAAAAGATGCTGCAAAAGCAGTTGAGCTCACGGGTGGTAAAATAGTAGGCAGCATAATCGGGTCCGGTATAAGGGTGAAGGGACTTACAATAGTTTGAAGTGTGGTAAACATGTCCAGATCATCATGTACAAAAGATATACCTTATGAGATATTAACTAGCGGAGTTACCCTTGCGCAGAGTGAAAAATACATAAAGGATAACTCTGACAGGGTATTCCATGTACCCGGAGGATATAACATAAAGGGCATGAAACTTATTGGTTCAGATAAGATCCCTGTAGGAGTAAAGGGCAAGGATCTGATATTCCAGTTCATAAAGCCCTGTTTTGGATTATTCGTACTTAAAATAGCAGATGCACAGGAAGAGATCGACAAGCTGCAAAAAGAGTTCTCATAATATCATATCTTGCAGCTTGAAGATATTTCCACTATGTGTTGCAGAAAATCTTTTGATGGGAACTCGTGGATGGAACAGGCTATGACCTTGCCCTTACCTGCGTTTTTTACGACCATTATTGGGCGGTAGCTTGAATCCCTCAGGACTACCTTTGCATCTGTATCCATAAAGTAACCGTCGTATTCCACCTCAGTGGTATGGCTGTCGATGGCACAGATCTCTTCATACCCTTCCACCCTCTGCACAGTTCCAGACCCCTGTTCCTGTATATATTTCAATTCAATGGGCAGCCAGTCATAATCATATTCCGGCACCATTGGTCCGAATATGAGCACTGTTCCTCCATTTTTGAGGAATTTTTCGATCTTGCTCTTGTTCCTCACAACACCCTTGAGAGTTGAAGTATATGCAGGATTGGCAAAACCTGTGGGAAGAACAAGGCATCTGCAGGGGGGCAGGAAAGGAGTACCAAGGGATTCAGCTGGTACCCTCTGGCATTTAATTCCATACTCTATGAACAATTTTTCAAACAACAGGGGTGTTTCCCATAAAAGCATCACATCTGTCATGGAGACAGCATTATTACATTCTGATATTAATCTTTCTAAGTAACTGGTTACATTTAAATAGCAGCAGATGAAACATTCTTGTAAGGAAGATATTGGAGAATATCTCCTTGCATGTGAACGGGTGGGGAGTGGGTCCACCCTGTTTTCATTTGGCTGGGGTTCAGAGATATGTAACATCAAAAGACCACGATGGAGTGTACGGAATGACCGGTTACAGACAGGTCCAGTGCATCGACCATGCAGGGTTTGGTATCGAAGCATTTCGAATGGTCATACCCGATGACTGGACATGTTATGGTGGGATCACGTGGGTAAATGACATGCATATGCCTGCATATATTAACTTTGCAGTGGTCAGCCCCAATGGTCTAATGGCATTTGAAGGGTTTCCCATCCTGAAGTTCACGTGGTCGAGCAACCCTATGGCAGTGATGAACCAGCAATTCTGGCAGAGCCAGAGTACAAAAGTTGCTGCACCCATGCAACCGGATGAAGCACTCCTTAAATACATAATAGCTCCTTTCAGGCAAAAGATGCAGCCTTACAGGATAGTTCTCAGAGGTCCGGTACATCCTGATGATCCGATGGTTGCAGATGCCTCGGCTCCTCGCATGCCAGCAACCAACGTGAGGTTTGGAAAAGTACGGATAACCTATGAAATTGCAGAAAATCCTATTGAAGAGGAATTCTATGCCGGAGTCTTATACGAACAGGTTCCGGTGATAGCCGGAGATTTCATCCTCTGGCAGATGCAGACAGGTTCTATTCGTGCCCTTGAGGGACATCTTGACGAGAATCTGCCCCTTTTCAGAACGATGAAGGCTTCTCTTCGGCCAAATGAGGTATGGGTCCGGCAGTTAACGGACCTTATAACCGGATCGTATCAGCAGCAGACTGCAAATATTCGGCAGATAGGTGTTTTTTCAAGACAATACAGCCAGATGCAGGATCAGTTAAGAGAGCAGAGAATGCGTAGCTGGGAAGAGTCGAACAGGCGATTTGAGGCTGACAGGGCGGCATATAATGCACAGACCGATCGGGAAAGCCCATCTGAAAGGTTCAGCCGTGAAGCCATCCTTGGTCTTGAAAGACGCTGGGACCCGTACGAGGAAAAGGAGAACGATGTTGAAGGCGGACATGTGGATGTCTGGACGAACGCCCTGGGTGACAGGATACTCTCTGACAGTTTCAATTACAATCCAAATGAACATCTTATGGGTAACTGGAAGAGAATGGAACCACTTTGAGTAGGTGTTCAAAGAATTAAGTTAAAAAAAGGATGGAAACTGGTATGATCATACCAGTTTGAATATGGGGTGGTTGGGGTCCTTGACCTCAAGACCGAGTTCCTTTGCGGTTTCTGCGAGCATGATATCTACCATGGCTGTTGCAGGGAACACTTTGTCAGTGTTCTCGATAGGACCGAAAAGCTGGAAGTTTGATCCAAGTACCTGTGGCACAAGGTTTGTACCTATATCTGCTGGCATGTAGATCGCCTGCTTCTCTTCCTTTGTTTCGAACTTCTTCTTGTAGTTCTTCATCCAGTCCCATGCAGATGCCATGTTGTGGTATCCGCCGCCCACAGGCAGTCCGAGGTGTCCCTTGATCGCTACGACAGCTCTCATGGATGCACCGGAACCTGCTCCCAGTGGGGTTGCTGCCACATCGATCAATGGCTTTGTGATACCGCATTCCTTTGCTATCTCAAGCATTCCCTTCGTCTGGCCTGTACCGCCTGTCTCAAGGATCTCAAGCTTTCCCTTGACACTTGGATCGGTTGCATTGAATGCAAGGACAATAGAACAGTTGATGTCACTTTCCCTTACTGCTTCGATCTCGTCCGGGTGGATACTTGCATTGATGGAGTTGTAGATCGCCCTGTCGGCTACACCTATCTCTGTAACGTATTTTGCAGCTGCTGCACGAACATCGCCTGCTGAGGAGTCGATGAGGAAGGGAGTCTTATCATCGAGCTCAACGAACCAGTCGATGTACTTCCTGATCGCTTCAGGGGTTTCTCCCACGATCTGGTTGACGTAGGGGTTACCTGTGGTTGCACCCATCTCCTGGATGTTGTGCCACAGTTTCTCTGCAGCCGCCTTGTCAAATATGCCTTTATCTTCATCGGACACGATCTTGTGCCTTGCATAGAACATCGTACCTACAAGTACTGTTGGGTATTCTCCTGGCTGGCCACCGAACTTGACGTTGCCTACCTCGTATACCTCTTGCTTTTTATCAAATCTGAACATTTGTACACCTCTTTATCCAAATAACCACGGTTTTATTGACAGGTAAACAAGGAATATTAGTATTCCAGCAACGGCTCCATACAGTATTCCAATGTCCCTTCCAACTTTCTTTCCTATCCTCTGTGCAACTTCACTGTGGACGAACTCTATTTTCTCGTCTATCTTGTTAAGCCTCGCCAGCACTTCAGCAAAATCCGCAGGATCTGTGACAACGCTTGGTATTCTATCGCTTCTGTCGGTCATTAGTAAATCACCTGCCAGATGATCAATGGAAGAACTACTGTCATAAGGATGGCAAATATAAAGCCAGCGGCAAAACCAACTATCCCTGCTGCGCTCACTCCGGAATCAAGTTTCTGGTTCCTTGCAATGAGCTGTGCACGGGCCCTTATGTCTGCTACAACGTTATCTATAGGTCCCATCTGAGGTGTGATCACCATAGGAACCCCTTTATCGTATTCTAACTGTTCAGCCATTTTAGTTACCTCCCAGCAGCAGACCAAGTAATGTCAGCGTAATACCCATACCGATCATTATACCTTCGACCTTACCGGCATGTACACCTGCATGGAACTTGTTGAGGTTACCGATACTCATCATATCTTTGTTGATACTGAGTATACGGCTTCTTACAGTAGCCAGCTCTGCAGCCATTGGCTTCAGGCCGCCTGCCTCTTCCTTCTCTTCGCCGCCTGCTTCTCCGATCTGAAGGAGCATGGGCTCAGCATCATAGGCTCCCGGGTCCTTTGCAGCGTATTCTTTGATCTTCGCTACTATTGCATTGACATCTTCTGTTCCTATGAAGTTTATAGCTTCGACCTGTTTCTGGAACCTTTCTATCGCTTCTGCTGTCAGGTTCTCTATGTAAGGAATAGCACCTATTGCTCCAACGATCCTGTTGTCCTTGACACCGTTCTGGTGCATCTTCAGCATCGCATCCCCGGTAACGTGTCCTTTGACCTCGGAACCGGTTACAATGAGATATCTTATGTTGGGGTTGGAGATTATGTGTACAACTATCTTCTCAATACCCAGGTTCTCCGTCTTACAGGGACCAGTGATACAGGCTCCTGCAGCAAGCATTGGGTCGCCCGGCAGGTGTGAACCCAGGGTGATGACCGCAACACAGTTCTTTACATCTCCGACTTCATATTCACCTTTAAGTACAGGCCACTGTGGTGCCGGTTCTCTTTTATCTGCCATCTCACATCACTCCCATAGTTCTTAGCACATACATTACTATCAGCAGCAGACCTGCCACTCCAAGACCTACGACTATTCCATAGAACGAATTTCCGTATATGCCAGCAATGTAGGATGTATTCTCACGGCCGTGGAATGCGTTCATAAGTGGTCTGTCAGGTGCAAGGGAGTTCACCAGATCATCTGCTATCATGTCAAGCTCATCAAGCTTTGCCAGTATAGGGTCCATTGAATACTGGATAATGTCAGGGCGTTCCTCTGCCAGTAAAGAGGTCAATGGATCAAGCACCAGGTGCGCTTCAGGTGCAACATGTACCATGCTCATTCTAACTCCTCCTCAGATGGCAACAGTCCTGTTCCAACTACTTTGAAGGCATCTCTCTTTACCCGTGCATAGAATCCTGTGAATCCATAATACCATAGGAATATGCCTATAAGGACGGTAACCATACCAACAGATGCATTCTGTACGGACAATGCCACTATGCCTGCTATGATCATTGCAATAGCACCCTTCTCCAATGCATTGTAAAGAGTACGGTCCTGCTTTTCATCCGGGCCGAGATTTGCGTTGAACGGGTGCAGAAGAGCCATACCGCCTGCAATGAAGATCACTGCAATGTAGCCTGTGGTAATGACATCTTTAAGCACTGCGTCGAACAGGAATGTGCCTGTCATTGCAACAGAAAGGCCAATGATCAGTATCGTCCCCGATGCGGCTATCTCTGTCATGGACTGCTCCATCACGGGAATGTTCATTTTCAGGACCTTGTTAGCAAATATACCTATCAAGAAACCAATTATTGCTGCCACTACAACAGCTATCACTGGGCCTGCTATCGCAAGGTCAAAGCCTTCAGCTACTGCAAGTCCGAACATGGCTGCAACGACACCCATACCCAGTGCCAGCATTCCTATGGAAGGTACACCGGTACCAAGACCATAGCTTGCCACTCTTCTTACTGCCGCAGCACCCCATATAGTAGCGCATATAGCACCCAGAGCGCCCATGAAGGAGAATACGCCTCCGGCTATATTGGCCAGGAAAAATGCTGCATATATTCCTACAAGGCCTCCGATTATACCAAAAGCTATTAGCTGATTCTGTGGGATAGCTGCATGAGCTTCCCCGCTTCCTCCGGCTGACATCTTACATACCTCCTAAGGTGACAACTGCCAGGATAGCACAAAGGAAGGTAACCACAAGTGAGGTGATCGCAGCCCTTGGCCATCTCTTGAACTTCGGGTCATGGAAACCTTCGATGGTTCCGCCAATGTTGTATGATGGGATAACTGCGTTCATGAAGAATATGCCCACTGCGAAAATACTGGCAAGGCCTACCAGCTCATGACCAGTTGTGCTCATGATATCCTTAACTGTCAATCCCGCAGCAACTTCTCCGATCTTCAGCAGTGCATAGTAAACAATACCTCCGCCCAGTCCACCGAGCCCGGCTCCGATGACACCGCTTACGAATGAAACGGTTGGGATCGCATGGCCTTCAGTACCCTGGGATATGTAAAGGTCTTGCCTGTCCTTGGTTATAGGGTCATATTTTACCTTTGCTGATGCAGCGGGGCAGCCGACACCATAGAAGTAGACCCACTGACCTACGATCATGGTGACTGCTATCATGATCATACCACCAACAGCGCCCGAGGCCAGCACCAGTCCAATATTGTCAGTAACGCCCATCATCGCGCCTGCTGTTACCAGACCGGTAAGACCTGCTCCGGCGGCCAATTGGACGGTACCTGTTCCGATACCAGTTGCCTGGGCCATTGCTGCTGGCGCACCGCCCACAGGCACAAAGTGCACGCTAACAGATACAAGGACTCCACCGAGTGTGATAAGCAACACATAAATTATGTTCTCTGCAATTAATCCTGCTATGTCGATCATGCTGCTTCCTCTTTATCTTCTTTGTACGGACCGAATGCTTTCCTTGCCTGGACTTCGATCTTCCTGTTATATATGATCATAATAAGCACCATGAGCACTCCTGCGAGAACAGATTCCCATCCGGCAGTAAGGCTTTTTGTCGGATCGAAAACAGTAGTGATCCATCCGCTAAGGAAGACGGTCATACCGAAGGCAATACCTGTCACAGGTCCTCCGAACTTGGCACAGAACCAGGAGTTGTCCATGCTGCTCCGAAGACCGGACTCTGCCTTCCTTACGATCTTACCGGAGTTTGCGGTGTTTAGACCGGAACCGAACTCCACATCCTGGAACTCACGTTCTGCGCCATAGTGCACATCACCTGTGGATGAGCCGATAGCACCAACGGTGATACCCCATATGAACGCCAGTAGCGGAAGCGGGAAAGGATGAGCAAAAACAGTTACCATGATATAAGATACTACAAGAATACAGAACGTTGTTATGAACGAATATCCCATTATCGGGGGAGTGTGCGAACGAAGCACATCAAGATAGACCATCTGTTTGAATCGTTTCTGACTTGAACATCTGCCCATGTATGAAGTTGTTGCGTATGTTCCGTGTACCATGGCTGCGACCAGTGATCCGATGGTCAGTGCAAGCACTACGGAAACATTGAAGTTCAACATAACATAAGCTACAGTTCCACCAATGGTACACATGAGCGCGTTCGATGGTGGTTCTCCAGAAATGGCTTTGTTATAGATCCTGTGTGGATACGATATCTGGGGGGCAAGTTGCACTTGTGAGTTCGGGTTACTCTGGGATCCGATATCTGATTCCAGGTCTTCCGATGCACCTGCTATTGTGGCAGCAGCACCCATAAGTGCTAACGCGCCCATACCTATGAGCGGGTCCATATATTTTCCTCCTACATATTTGTCTTCTGATTGTGAATTAATTCTATTATATGGATAATATTAGTCCATCATAATCAAGTGGCATTAATGATGGTAGTATATTACCATTCGCTGAAATTGAATATACTGTGTCGTTATAAACCTTTCGAAGAAAAACTCGCATTGCATAGGCACATTTACATATTTTCTTTTTTATAATTTCAGCTATAATAGGAATATCAAATCCTACAGTAGAGTTTAAATAATACAATGCTAATCTCCTTAGCCCCAGTATTTTAAAAAAAATTGAAATTCCATAGTTTTGTTCTTATGTTCCTCCAAGGACAAAACTGCTCTACAACTTGACAGCGACCACAAATCTCTTATTATGAAGACATCTCCTGATATTATATGATAATCGGAGCATCTTCCTTTGCAGGTTCCCTCTCTGAGCTGTCACATGAAGTGAGATCCGTGGAACTATACATCCCTAAGCTGCATGTGTATAACGGCCGAAGGCTGGACCGTGGTGTACTGACAACAATTCTCGATGAGCTCTCAACTTTGGATCTCATGACCTCCATACACGCTCCTTACTCCGCTGAATCCCCTACATATCCAAAAGACCTGCGTGTAGACACTTCCGATATGGATACAGAGGATTTCAGGCTCATGAGTGAATCGATCGAGCTTGCAGCCAGCCTGGGCTCAAGAGCTGTTGTCCTGCACCCCGGCAGGATCCATGATGGCCGTGAAGCTTCCTTCGAGAACATGGTATCTAACCTCAAGCAACTTGCAGTACAGGCAGCTGACCTCGGAGTGATGCTGGGGCTTGAAAATAAGGAAGGTACAGATCCTACGAACCTTTGCTGCCTCGCGGAAGAACTTGTGGCTGCTGTGGAAGCTGTGAACTCGGATAATCTGAAGATTACGCTGGATATCGGACACGCAAACCTTACCTGCGGGGGAGACCCAGGCAAATTGAGGACATTTGTCAGAACTGTCTCATCCCATGTGATACACATGCATATGCATGACAATGGGGGTAAGTGGACCAGTACTTATGACGGGGACGAGCACCTTGCTCCTGGCAGAGGCAATGTAGACTATACTGTATTAAAAGAGATTCATAATTATAGAGGTATCTACAATCTTGAAGTGTTCTCCATGCCGGATGTGCGTTCAGGTAAAGCTACTTTAATGCAGTGTCTGGGCAAGGACTGAGCTTTTCTCGATCCGGGGAAGCGTGTAGTTAGGTGGTACCACCAATATCAGCCTTTCTGAAAGTTCCAGTACCCTGGCAGTTACAGAGCCCATTATTTTCTTTAAACCATTTTTACCCTGGTTCCCCATGACGATCAGATCAACCTCATAGCGATTTGCAACATTGACTATTTGTGCAGGCGCATTCCCTTCTTCCACGACTTTCTTTATTCTGGAACTGTCAAACCCTATCTCGACCAGTATATTTTCGATAGTTGATAAAATAATGTCAGCTCCCTCTTTCTGCCATGATTTCATGCCCATACCCTTATCTGCAAGTACATGAAGGACTATGAACTCCGTCTCCTCATTTGCTATCTTTTTGGTGACCCGTGCAGCATTTTCTGAATATATCGAGCCATCAGTGGGTAGTAAGATCTTCATCATACCTTCATTAGAGTTAAATATATTAAAGTGCTTTGAATTGGTATTGTAATACATTGGCTGCAATACATATTTGAACTTTCAGGTGAAATACTATGAAGTATCAGAAGTTCAGGAAAATGGATAGCAAAAAATACCTTGATGTCACACGGTTCCTGAAAAAGACAACACATCTCACTGCAAGAGAATGGGTGATAGCTCACCTCTGTGCAGACTTTAAAGATGCATCTAACCGTTCCGAGATGACATGGATAGGCTCTAATCTTAAGGAACTTGTCCCCTTTATGGACGAGGAGTACACACGTCAGGAAGTTTCAAATGCAAGAGCATCGTTCAAGAAAAAAGTTCAGCGCAGTGGAACCACTTTTTTTTATGCCTATTATGCAGGTCTCATCACGCAGGAAGAAATGATAGGCATGATACATAAGATGGTACAGGACATGAAGAAGCTCATTGAAACTGAAGGTGGCGAGATCCCGGCAGAGCATGCGACCGAAGTGCAGATGCTTGTGGCAGACGTGCTCAGAAGGATCAATGAATCAATGGAAGAAGATTATTACTAAAAAGTTCAATTCTTCTTTTCCATATACCTTTCGTAATAAGCAAGCATGTGCTTTTCGATGCGCCTCAGGTAATGGGCCTGTACCTTTGAGATATAAAGTTTATTGGGTCCGATCTGCATGACAATATCCGAATCCTTCGGACCTTTCATCTCAACTGGCACTATCACAGGCCCGCCGCATGTGGTGCACAACCTGAGGTCTCCTTTATGTTCCAGTATGAAAGCTTTGACCTCAGGGTCAATATCCAAGCTCCTTTGAGTTCTTTCCATGTGTAGCTTGCATTAAATAGCAACTATATGTATTTTGCTGCAACCTGTCCAAGAACATACTTAAATACACGGACATGGAATTTTATAATGTAGATATTATGACCAGAGTTGTGATATCATTGCTGTTGATCGCAGCCATATATCTTTGCGGTTGTATCGAGAAAGAAGAGGACGAAATTCCAGTATTTACTGATCCTGGCTACCCGAACACTTATTTTGCCCATCCGGTCCTGGGCTGGTATCTTAATAAGACAGCCCATATATATGAAACTCAGGGAGAGCCAGCTGCTTTCCTGTATTATACTTCGGATCCTCTTCTGAGTACAAGGGATGGTGATCTGAGATTACGGGTCCGTACACTTGAAAATGATCCCGTCAACCTCGAGACCTTAAGAGGGCTTGGCATAGATATACTCACGGTTTCTGCAGATGGCACCATTATTGTGTGTTATGCCCCCATCAGCAGTCTGCAGGACCTGGGAACACTTGACTTCGTGAAAGATGTAAGTTCTGAGAAGCAAGAGTGAATCATCAAAATAGATCATCAGGGAATTTTAAATCAGATGAAGTATTAACTAAAGCCCATGTTGATGCGCGATAGGAACAAACTGGTCATATGGCCAGCCTATATAGATAAGAACAGGTCAAGAAGTCAGGGGCGTATTATTTCAAAAAAATCATCTGTTGGTGAGCCTACCCTCGCTGAGATCGAAAAAGCAGCATTGAAGCTTGGTCTGAACCCTGAAGTTGAAAAAGATAGATCCTATCCCCGATCATGGTGGGAAAAGAGTGGCAGAGTTCTCATCGATAATACCGCTCCTAAAACCCAGCTTTCAAGAAAAATAGCTGCGGCTATTAAAGAAATACGCTCATAATAGCGGAAAGACCGATCTGAAAAAGAAACAATAAAATAAGAATTCATGGCCAAAGGCCATACATGGCATTGAGCATCAGGACAGCAAAGCCTATTACTGCACCAAAAACCAATACTGCCTTTGGATCTATGTGAATTGCTTTCTTGTCTGCTTCATAATAACGCATCAGCCCGGCTGATGACATCAATCCGCTACCACTTGAACTTTTCTTAGACATATTTTCTCCTGATGATAAATAAGCTATATTTATATTAGTGCTTTATGCTGTGAATTGTATTCAACCATTTAAAGCCTTATGGTGTTCATCCAATCATATGAACAATTCATCCAGCAGGAATGGTGGATAATATACGCCTTTTTCTGTGATAAGGGCAGTGAT
>AMWB02026934.1_pt1 | contig 23361 bp, 25 predicted proteins | sample 200311 | NCBI WGS metagenome assembly AMWB02 (sample SAMN02737377, study PRJNA173069) | bioreactor metagenome | biome: anode biofilm in microbial fuel cells | place: USA: California | collected 2010-12-16 | reverse complement strand
GGGGGGGGGGAATATCATCACGACTTGTGACCGGCGGTTGGGAGATATCTCATTGCCTGCAGATCGTGTCATCTATTTAGACCCCGAAGACCACTACAACACTCTCGAACAGTTGGCCAAACATTGTACAGCGGCCTTAATTATTGCACCTGAAACTGATGGTATCTTAGAACGTTTGAGTGCATTAATGGAGTCCCGTGGAGTCCGTCTTCTCGGCAGTGACTCTGACAGTATTGCCATTGCAGCAAATAAATGGGATTGTCACCAGCTTTTCCTTCAGGCGGGACTTCCTACGCCTGCCACCTGGCGTGTGGATGTCAGGGTGGCAGAAGAAACGGCCGAAAAAATAGGTTATCCTCTGGTAATGAAACCCCTAGACGGGATCGGCTGCGAAGGAGTATATCTAGCCCGCAACACAGCCTCACTAGCCTTGAGTTTAAAAAAATACAAATATAACGAAAATCAATTGTTACTTCAACGTTATATTGAAGGGCGACATATAAGTGCTTCTCTCTTGATTGCCAAAAACGATATCAGTTGCTTGAGCCTTAATAAACAAACTATAAGAATTGGCACATTGTTTAGTTATCAAGGGTGCGAAGTGCCATATATCTGTTACAAACACGCAGAGGCGGTATCATTAGCAAAACACGCAGCCGCTTTGATCCCTGGCCTCAGGGGGTATGTCGGGGTGGATATATTGATAAACGATAATGGATGCTATCTCATTGAAATAAATCCACGTTTGACCACGAGCTATACTGGTCTCCGTCAAGTTATCAATATCAATTTAGCAGAGTCCATATGGAGAGCTTCTATTGACGGGAGTCTGCCGCAAAAATATTCCCTATCAGGAAAAGCCATCATAAATATAGAGGATTGGGTATGAAATCGAACAGCTTTTCTGTTGTAGGGCTGGATATAGGCGGGGCCAACATCAAAGCGGTCCTGCTTCAATATCAGAAGCAGAAAATAACGGGCTACGATGTTGTGGTAAGGCCGTTTGAGATCTGGAAAGAGCCCAACGCTCTGGCAACATTGCTCATAGAAATGGCAAGAGGTTTAGGCGCACCGGAATTTTCAAGAGTAGCAGTTACCATGACAGCAGAACTCTCAGATGCTTTTCGGACAAAGCGTGAGGGCGTACTCTATATTCTTGACGCTGTTTCGCAGGTATTTGAGAGGTCGTTTATCCATCCTTTTAGCCTGGAGGGGGTATTTCTTCGGTATGAATCAGCGTACCAAAACCCTCTTCTCTGTGCGGCATCAAATTGGCTGGCCAGTGGCCGATATCTTGCCAATAGCTATTCCGACTGTATTATGATTGATATTGGTAGTACAAGCACAGACATTATCCCAATACGACAAGGGGCAGTGATAAACAAGGGCAGCACCGACCCCCAGCGACTCGGAAGTGGAGAGTTGGTTTATAGCGGTATTTTGCGAACCAACCCGAATACGATCGTTAATCAGGTGCCAATGAGGGGCCGGTTATGTCGTGTTGCCGCTGAAAATTTTACCTGTATGGCCGATGTGTATCTTATTTTAGGAAAGATACAACCTGGGTCATATTCCTGTCCCACTCCTGATGGTAGAGGTAAGACTGTAATGGCTTCGCGGGAACGGCTCGCCCGGCTGGTATGTGCTGATTCCGAAATAATGGATGTCGCGGAAATTGAAAACTTGGCACGCTATGTTTTTGAAAAACATCTGCAACAAATCACCGAGGGTCTTCTTCAGGTGCTCTCCGGTTTGGATGATACCAGTAATTTGCCGGTGATGCCTGTGGGGGCTGGTGGGTTTTTGGCTAAAGAAGTGGCCAGGCGTCTGGATTTGTCGATTATTGATATCGATCTGGAGCCCTGTCCTGCCTCACTGACTGCGTTGCCAGCATATGCTGTGGCCTGTTTATTGGCTCAAGATACAACCGGGATGGCAGATGATTGAGACGGTAATTAAAGTGGGCGGAAGCCTTGGGCAAAGCAGTACCTTGCCAAATCTCTTACAAAAACTTACCGAAATTGGCAGCCGCCATAAAATATTGGTTGTTCCTGGGGGAGGGGCATTTGCAAATGCGATCAGGGATTATGATCGACGGTTCGGTGTTACAGCTGATGCCGGACATTGGATGTCCATACTGGCCATGGATCAGTATGGACATCTGCTTTCATCGATGCTAACAAATAGTGTTCCGGTTCGAGGACTAGCGTCTGCTCGTGAGGCCCATTTACAGGGGCGTATACCTGTCCTGTTGTCCTATGATTTGCTCCAGAAGACCGATGCCTTGCCGAGGAGCTGGGATGTGACTTCCGATTCGATTTCCGCCTGGCTGGCAGAGCTGGCTGGAGCCCGCCGATTGGTCTTGTTAAAAAGCGTGGACGGGCTGGTCCATGGGAGAGGAGGTAGCAAGAGAGAAGTCGAATTGATGAAAACAGTAAGCTGGTCTCCCGGGTCCGATTACCAAGGAGTGCTCGATGACTATTTTTCAACAATTTTTCAAAAAACCACAATGGACACATGGCTTGTGAATGGGAAATATCCCGAACGATTAGAGCAGTTGCTTGATACCGGTACTACAACAGGGACCCGCCTGCTTCGGCAATAAGATTTTTAAGATGCTCAACCAGCCGACGCCTAATCACGCCATTGACACGATCACCTTCACAGGCGGCAGTCCTGAAGCCTATAATGTCCGGGCCGATAGCTGATATACGTGAAATATCGGCTATGCTGAGGGAACCTGCGAGGGCGCAAATAAGTCCACCTTTATGGCAGGTTTGGACAAACTGGTGTAATGCCTCATCCCGCAGATGTGAAAAGAGCGAATCCCCGTCTTTTCCGGCTGTGTCAAGCATGCAGCCGTCGGCTCCGGCTTCGATGGCAACAGCGGGAGACTCCATGACAGGAAAAGCACCGATCTTGTGGGCATCAGCATAGGCAGCTGCAATAATTTTTATAGTGGCATCATAGTCTCTGACTGCACGGCAGACGCCCTTGAGCAAAAAAACGGCTTGCTGGGTTGTCTTTGTCCCGTAGAGTCCCACTTTGACAAACTGGGCGCCAGAGCAAGCCGCTCCTAAGGCAGCCAAAGCGGTGGCTCCCGGCTTGTTTGGCGCGTCACCGATGGCAACACTCACCGGCAGCTCTGCAGGTGTTTGCTGGCGGACAGATCGAATAATATGGGGGAAGTTAGCGCCAAGGGCACCTTCGGAGGGATTTTTAACATCAATGATATCTGCACCGCCACTGGCGGCTGATTGAGCCTCTTCTTTATTTACTACACTTATAAGCAGTTGCATGATGAACCTTTTGTTATATTAGTGACAAAGAAAATTACATCCCTCAAGGGGGTATTATCAAGAATCCCGTTTATCTGGGGGGAGAGATATTGAGCATGAAATATGTTTTTTTCCAAAACATGTCAATAATGACTAGATGTTTCAGACTGTTGTTTACTTTATGTGAGACGTGAAATGACTCCATTAGAATCGTTAGGAATGAAAATAAATTGGCTGTATGAGATTGTTGTCTCCAGCTATAGCGGTCAAACTCCCAATGCCGCCCCTTTTGGGGTGAGAACAAAAGATTATAAAAATATTACCATTGAAATGTATAAAGGCTCGGCCACCCTTAAAAATATTCTGGAAGCAGGGGAATTCGCCGTTAATGTAGTTGATGACCCGGTCATTTTTTACAACGCCCTGTATTGTAAGAAAAAAATACATTTTACTGGTGCTAAAATGCTTACAGTCCCTGTCATCGTTGATTCTCCTGCCAGCATTGAAGTCAGGCTTCAAGCAACAGAGGAAAGGGATAAGAGTTATATACTCGAGGCTGAAGTTGTCCATATCGAATTTCGCAAAAAAAGCGAATTAACAAACCGTGCCAAAAGCCTTGCACTTGAAAGCCTGATATTGTCCACCAGAAAAGCCCTTTTCCCTGAAAAAGAAATGGAGAGGATGCTGAGGGAAAATTATCGCGTTGTTAAAAAAGTGGCCCCTGAATCTGAATATGAAAAGATGATGCATGATTTGCTGATTTATTTCCTCAAATGATTGTTTTACCCGGCGGGTAGAGGGTGATAGCTCGGAATTTGCTTTGAGAAGGTGCAGACTGAATCAAAGCCGGCGTGCTTAAGAATTTCCAACCCTTTGAGGATATCCTGGCCGATATTCTTAGGCGAATGGGAGTCTGAGCCAACTGTAATTTTTCTAATACCTGCTTTTTTCATGATCTTTAAAATATCGAGAGACGGATAGCATTCCTGGGGAGAATGGTGCCAACCACTGGTGTTCAACTCAATGCCGATGTCGTTTTTTTTCATGGATTCAGCAATATCCCAAATAAGATCCTGATACTCTGCGAGTGCAGGTGCTGGCGTGTACTTCTTTGCATAGTCCAAATGCCCGATACAGTCAAAATAGGCATGATCAACCATGTCTCTTATTGCCAAGAGATATTGTCTCATCTTTTTAATCTGATTTTTTTTGTCTTCGACTTTATCACCCAAAGAGGTCGCACTTACAAGCGACTTGCCGTCCAGGGAGTGGATACTGCCGATAATATAATCAAAAGGATGCTGCTTAGTGAAACGGATAATTTCTGTGACGTATTGCGGATAGTGGCCGATTTCACAGCCCAGTTTAATGGAAAGCATCGGGAATTCTTTTCTTGCAGCTTCGATATCAGAGAGTAACTTCCGCCACCCGGTGTTGCGCATAGCGTAATCATAATAACCTGTTGCGGCTGATATCCACTCCTGATGGTTGGTGAAACAAATCTCAGTGAAATCTCGTTTTACCGCTTGACTACAGTGCTCTCTGACTTCCCCGGATCCATCTCTAGAACAACAGGTGTGAAGGTGATAGTCGATCAGATAAGAAGTTGAACCACAAGTGTTATTGCTTGTCTGGGTCATCGCTGTCTCGTCTTTTCGCCTGCTTTTGTCTGCGCAGCTTTTTCCTGGCTTTCGAGGTTGAATACTCTTCTTTGTAAAGTGTGTGCTGGTTAATCTCACTGTTATTTATAGGGTTATAAGCACAGCCCCAATCCAGTTCTTCATCTTGAACATAACGATTTCCTAATTGCCAGGCAATTTGGGCACGGCCAAGTTCAACGCCGATGTAGTATGCATGGGGTGCGTTATCAAGGAGGGCTGGCAGATTCTCAAATAGTTCAAAAGGTTCGGTTGCAGTGTACAGCCCATCACAATTGTAAATGTGAATCCCTGCTTCAGTTACCTGAATGCGAAAATTCGGATCTTTTATCTGAGCTGAAATTTCTTTGACCTCCTCATAGCTATACGGGAACGGGTCTCTATTATGAAGGCTCATTAGTCCTGTGTGGTACCCTTTCGGCAAGGAATAGTCCTCTTTTGCCCGGTACATAATTCGACGAGCCAAATTGAGTTCTGCCACGCAACGTCTCGCATGAGAGCTAACCTGGGTGGTCAGCAGATTATTAATACGTAATTCAGACATCATGCCCAACATGATGGTATTGATTCCACCGGTATCGGCCTCGGTTAGCTCGGAAAGGTTGCCAATACCCATCATGATTTCGATATTCGGATAATCCGCTCTCATTTGGTGATACCTGACGATAGAGCTCACAAACCCGAAATGGATGGGGTCAATGATACTGTCAGCGATAAAGGGTTTACCTTTATTTAGCATGATATCAATGATCCGATACAGTGAATTGATATCATCTGGCTGTTCAGGAATTAGAATTGGTACAGCATCCACTTCATCAGCAACCCATAGCGTGCTTTCATTGAGACTCAAAAGATACTGAGCGCCAGCCTGAGCGCCGCATATCAGTTGTTTGGGGTCGATTGAGTCTATACTCACAGTATAATCTTCAGAAACCAATGCCTTTACAGCATCCGCAAGACGCGGAAAATCACTGCCGGGCAGACAACCCAGGTCAATTATGTCAGCGCCGTCAGCACGATAAAGAGCAGCCTTCTCTAGAATCTCTTTAATGCTCAGATCTGGTGCGTCTACGATTTCCGCAAAAATTCTGGCATTATATTGGCTCAGGTCAGGTGGTTGAGCTCCTTTACCAAAAAAAAAGGGCAAGTCTTTGAGTTCTTTGGGGCCTCTTTCAACTGGGATACCGAGTTTTCTGCCAACTTCGTCAATGTTTCCAACACACAGCCCTGGAATGATAATACGTTCAACACTGCTTATTTTGCCTAGTTGGCGCTGAATCATGTCCGTTGTCATAAGGGCGGCAACGGTAATAGGAAGGCTATAGATCTCATAACTGAATTCTTCAGCCTGGATTGATTTCATGATCCGTTCAAGGCTTTTTCTGGCAAGTGTGCCGGTTAAAAGTAGAATATGTTCCATTTTGATAAAAAGCCTAAGTTAAGTGCGTTTGTACGAATTAATAGCCCATGCCACATCTGCCGCCTGACGGTTTTCTTTTACATCGTGAACACGAAATATTCTGACGCCGGATTGTACGCCAAGACCGGTTGATGCACATGTTGCGCCAAGCAGGTCCTTGGGCTCGGCCCCGGCACAGATTTCACCCATAAATTTTTTTCGGCTGCATCCCAGTAAAACTGGATACCCCAACGCTGTAAGCTCACCAAGATGTGCCAATAGCATGAGGTTGTGTGCACGTGTTTTACCGAAACCAATGCCGGGGTCAATGATGATATTTTCTTTGGTAACACCATAGCTTTGCGCCTTCTCACAGCGTTCCAGCAAAAAGTCACATATTTCTTTGATGATATCGTTATAGGAAGGTTTAATTTGCATTGTTTGTGGTGTTCCCTGCATATGCATCAGGATTAGCGGCAATTTCTTTTCTGCTGCAAGTTCAAATATTCCCTCATCATCACGACCACTGCGAACGTCATTTATGATAGATGCACCCGCCGTAACTGCGGCTCTGGCAACTACCGAGCTGGTGGTATCAATACTGATAGAAATATTTGTAGGCAAAGTTCGCCGAAGAGCAGTAATAGTATCGACAACACGCCGGAGCTGTTCTTCGGGTGGTACTCTTTTTGAATCCGGTCTGGTGGACTCGCCGCCTACATCTATTATATCTGCGCCGTGTCTCACCATTTGCAACGCGAACTGAACAGCGCGACCCTTTTCTGTATAGCTCCCCCCATCAGAAAAACTGTCTGGAGTGAGATTAAGTATGCCCATAATGATCGGACGATCATCTTTTAATAATTGATGCAGTGTCATAATGTTATTTTGAATTAAAGTTGATTGTGGAATTTCCAGGTGATCAACAGTCCTCCGGGCGTACTTTTACCTGCACTAATCCGAGTATCGAATTTCCCACATACACCTTTTCGGCGGCATCTATATCTTGTCTGCTCAAAACCCGTTCTTGAACAGTCCCCTGGTCGAGCAAAAAATGGCGGAAGGTGCCGTTTAATAAACCACATCGCAGCGATGGGGTCAAAATCCTCCCATCTTTTTCAATAAAAATATTGCTGATGCTGCCCTCTGTGACTTCATCCTTGTTATTGGTAAAAAGTATTTCAAATAATTGCAGCTTCGTCGCGAGTTTTCTCGCATCATCGTATATCTCGCGCATGGTAGTTTTATGAAAGAGATAACGTGAATCAGGGTTGGTTTGTTGCCGGGAAAAAGAGACCACGGGAAGAGGTATCGATACCATAGGCTGCAAGGGATCAGAGATCCTAAAGTCTGGTAACTCTGCTGTCGTAATTTCTAACCTGCCGTCACGATGGAGCAGAATCCCGACGCGTTGGGCGGTTGTGAAAGTGTTTGAGATTTGTTCTAGTGTCTGGCTGATTTCCTTAGTATCACAAGAAAACAGAAAATATGAAGCTGAATCGTCGAGCCGCTGCAGGTGTTCTTCCAGCAGCCAATAACCGGATCCCGGCCGCCACAGCATGGTTTCTATGAGCTGAAATTCAGGTGTGGGGCGGGTTAGGAAGTTCCCCTTCAGCAAGGCTTCTTGCCATTCTCCTTCCGGGTCTGAATCATGGATAATGCCGCCGCCAATTCCCATTTCTCCCCGACCATTTTTTAAAACCAAGGTGCGAATTGGGACATTAAACACTGTTTTGTCAGGACCGATGTAGCCGATGGCCCCGCAATACACTCCGCGTGCCTCCTTTTCCAACTCATGGATAATTTCCATGGTACGAATTTTGGGCGCGCCAGTGATAGAGCCACAGGGGAAAATCGCGGTAATTACCTCTTGCAGTCCCGGCTGGTTACCTGACTTAAATTGGCCTTCAATTGTTGAAGTCATTTGTAAGAGCGTCTCGTACGTTTCGATATCAAAAAGTGATCTGGGCTGAATCCTGCCGCCATCGATATCATAAAGCAAACGGCCGAGGTCATTGCGGAGTAGGTCAACGATCATTATGTTTTCACTGCGGTTTTTCGGATCGTTTTGCAGCAGCGATCGATTGCCAATATCTTCTTTTGTGGTTCGACCCCGAACCATGGTGCCTTTCATGGGGCGAACTGTGATGTTTTCCTTGTCTGCCCGGTAAAAAAGTTCTGGTGAGAGGCTTATGATGTCCTGATTGTCATGTCTAATCCAGGCCCCATAGGATACGGATTGATTACGCCGTAGTGTATGGTACAAATCGGCAATCGATCCACTGAAATCAAATTTCAGTTTCATGGTGTAGTTAACCTGATAGGTATGACCGGCTCTTATGTACTCCTTGATCCGATTGATGGCCGACAAATAATCCTTATGACCAATGTTGGTCTGCATGTTGTCAATCAGGTAGTCTTGTTTATTATTCGGCACTAAACTGGGCCATTTCTTATTATTTAAAAAATGATTTATTGAGTGATTGAAAACATCAGGTTGGTTGAAAACGCCCAAAACGGCAAGAGGATCATTGAATGGCGACAAACGGTTATTGGGTCCGCAAAGGTGGCGTAGCGAGGGTTCCAGTAGATACCCGAACTCATACGCAATCCAGCCGGCAAGATACTTTCCATTGGCCTGCCACTTCTCAGTTTCCTGTAAAAAATCCTCTGCTCGATCTGCGGCAGTGCATACTAACCAGCATAGAGGATTGGTAAAGAGCAGTGAACAATGATCTTCCGCGGTTACTTTGCTGCTCTCAAGAAAAACAAACTCATCCTTATGTGCTAAGGCGCTGGTCAATGATTCTATGTCATGTTTTGACAGTCGTTTCACAATAATAGTCCGGTTTTTTAAGAGCTGTGAGCTTGTCTAAAATGTTTTTCCAAGTTCCATAGCGGTTTTCTGAATCTGCTGCCAGGCCTGCTTGACGTGGTGCTCTTCAGTGTGGGTTTGGCCAATGCAGCATCGAAGAACGTATTGGTCATTGAGTATAGTGTGGGTCAGGAATAGGTTGCCGCTTTTATTTAGACGCTCCAACAGCTGCCGGTTATAGGAGTTTCCACCTGTATGCCTAAAACAGACAAGGTTCAAAGGAGCTGGGCAGAAAAGCTCAAAAGAGTCCGACCGCTCAATCCACCCTGCAAAATCCTGGGCCATTTTTATGTGGCGCCTGACGTGATGTTGTAAGCCCTTTATCCCGTAATAACGGATGACGAACCACAACTTTAAGGAACGGAAACGCCTGCCCAACGGAATTTCCCAATCTTTATAGTCAATAACGTCTCCGGATTCCGTTGCCTTGTTGTTTAAATATTCCGGAATCACCTTCAATGTTTTGATTAGTATTTCTCTATTGGCTACGAAGAGGCAATCGCAATCAAAATTGGTAAACATCCATTTATGAGGGTTAAAACAATAACTGTCGGCCAACTCCAATCCTGTGTTGATATATCGATACTCCCGACATAGGGCGGCCGTGCCTGACATCGCACCATCAACATGAAGCCAAAGATTCTCCTTGCGGCAAATATGGCCGATTTCTGACAATGGATCGATAGCATTGGACGATGTCGTGCCCACGGTAGCACAGACAAAGCAAGGGATTAAGCCATCTTGGAGATCCTGTTTGATTTGTAGGACAAGATCATCAGGGCGCATGGCAAAATGCTCGTCCACTTGGATCAAACGTAGATTTTGGCGGCCTAATCCAACGATTTTAACAGCTTTTTCAATGGAAGAATGTGTTTGAGTTGAGGCATAGACTACAAGACGTCGATCGCACCCTTTTTCGTTACTCTCATAGTTTGTGGACCGCTCGCGAGCAGCTAAAAGGGCGCAAATGGTTGCGCTTGAGGCAGAATCCTGAATTACTCCACCACCATTAGCATCTGATTTGAATTTTGCAGGAAGCCCTAACATATCAACGAGCCAGTCAAGAACATGGGTTTCCAGTTCGGTGCAGGCGGGACTCGTAGACCACAGCATCCCCTGTATTCCAAGGCCAGCGGAAAGGAGTTCGCCCAATATTGAAGGCCCCGAAGTATTCGCGGGAAAGTAAGCAAAAAAATTGGGTGATTGCCAGTGAGTTACTCCAGGAAGGAGACGGTCAACATCTTTGAGAATATTTTCGAAATGTTCTGCATGCAGAGGTGGGTTCTGAGGAAGCAAATTGCGGATTTGACCGGGCTGTATCTGCGATAAAACCGGAAATGATTCGACTTTTTCCTGGTAATCTGCGATCCAGTCAATGACGGCTCTCCCGTGATGGCGGAATTCATCCGGAGTCATGTGGAAGCTCTTTTTTTTTAACATTTTTTAATCAGTACCGGCTTGTGCATAAAATACGCGGCCTCTGGATGAACGTCTGATACTGGGTCAAACGATATAGGTAGCGCAAGAATTATTCGATTCCCAGGCAGATATCCGGGATACTCTGATTGACGGATCTGTGATTCTTTTCTGAAGTTCTTTTGCAATATAAAGAGCGATGTTTTCAGATGAAGGGGGCTGAGTGGCAAAAGAATCGATTTCGTTTAAATATTTATGATCTAGTTGATCCATGATTTCAGCGACATTTTTTTTAATTTCTCCAAAATCGATTAACACGCCGCCTTCATTCAATTTTTCGCCAGTAACGCATGCCTCTATCTTCCAGTTGTGACCATGAAGATTTTCACATTTCTGACCAACCATAGTTAATCTGTGTGCTGCTGCAAAATAGGTCTCAATCTTTAATTCATACATCTCATTACCTTGATTGTTGAAAGTTTAAGCATACTGGCAATAAGTCTAGTTTGATCATCTTGTGAGTTCATCTTAGCACCGGAGGCTTTTGTCGTTTTCTGTTGCCGCCGCGCGTCTTTGGTAATCTTTAGTGCTTTGTGGTTATTCCCATCAGTTTTGTTGATGGTCACATCCGGTTCCTAGGTTGCAGATGAAATGATATTTTTATTATCATTGCCATTCGTTACGTTAAAAAAACATTGATGAATTTCGGAGATTATTGTCTCTGTGCTTCAAAAACAAAAATAACCGCATGCCCAGAAATGACGGCGCCAATACCCGCTGCTTCACATGAGAAAATTCTTCAAATCTCTTATGAGATACCCTTCCTTCGATCCTCCTCGTGATCTCGGAAGGCGAGATATTCGACGAGGCTGAAACCAGGGTACGCACATGACCTTTACACACGACACCACGCAATATCTGAATTTCAAAATATTCAAAAGTCTACCGCACAAGCTCCCTTACTTGCACGGCCACATCAATGGATAATAATATAACCCCTAGCAGGATGCTACCCGCCTAAAAGGCGGGGGTTTTGACCTTTTTCAGGAACAATAAAAAAGGCCGAGCTCCTCTACTAGGCAGCCCGGCCATATCAAAAGCGCCAAACTGCATTGTTTATGCAGCCTGGCTATGATGGTGTTGATTATTTCATAGCAAGCAGTCCCCTGTGAGGGTAGCTATTTATTGTCGAGTCACCCATACTCATATTGAGTAAATCAAACGGTTATAGCATAGCCTTTTTCCATCAATATTTCAACGCCTGAATGGGTCAACTTGGGATGTAACTCATTTGTGACCATTCAGAGACATATGTTAACTCTTAGGAGAGCCCGCAAAACCAGGGGAGGCTAAGCAGCGACTTTGAGCTTTTCATCGTCCTCCACGCGAAAGCCGGGGGAGTTATGCTGCTTTCCTTTGATTTTCATCCTCCTGAGTAAAATTGGGATACCATTTCCTGAACACATCTCGAAGCTCGTCATTCAAAACTCGGGTGCGAACCAGTAGCAACAATTGGGCACCTTGCTGACCCCAGCTTATCTGTTGTTTCTTGACCATCTGCTTTCTCCTCGCCACCTGGTTGACGGCCGATTCCACGATAATGCCCCGAAGGAAAGTTTCTGGGGCACATTGAAAATCGAGATGATCCATCACAGGAAGTATGCCACAAGACGTGAAGCTGAAGCAGAGATTAACAGGTATATTGAGATATTTTATAATCGACAACGGATACAGAAAAATTTGGTTACTTCTCACCAGCTTCTTTTGAAAAAAAGTATTTTCCTGAGAAGAGAAAACTAGAGAGGTTTGGTATCCACTATTGACGACCTCAGGCCGCCTGACGATTCCTGATTAAAGCAATCGACAACAATGGAGTTCCTGAGAAGATCAACATCGACGGAAGTGCTGCTAACAAGTCTCCTCTCGAAGAGTATAATAACGAAAACAACACCTCCATTGAAATCCGCCATGTGAAATATCTCAACAACATAGTTGAGCAGGATCAACGAGGCGTAAGCGAATAACCAATGCCATGCTCGGTTTCAAGTCATTTGAATCTGCCTCTATTACATTGAGCGGCATTGAGATAGTTCATACGATCCGAAAGGGGCAACACAGGATATCTCTGTACAAAGTTTAGCGGAAACCTTCTCTCTCTCTTATACTTTGAAACGTCCCACAAGATTTTGCAATTGAATTGATAATTGCGCAAGCTGGAGTAGTACAATAAGTGCAACAGATTAAAGTTTGAAAAGTGAGTGAGTTGAAGGTATGGTTTCAGCTCTTAAACTTAACCGAGGTCTGTTATGAACAAACACTACCGACAACCCTCAAGAACCAAGATACCAGATTTCCGCACTTCGTAAAACAGGGATGAAGGTTAGAACCATAGCTCTCGAAGTGGGAGTACATTTTAGCACAGTGAGTAGGGAACCTCGTAGGAATGCGTCTGGGGACGGTTATGATGTTGTTATTGCTCTTCAGTTGAGTGAAAATCGTAAGATAACTACTGTTATGTTGCGAGTTGAGCTATCCAGCTGAAATAATAACAATTTCAATACGAGTCGTATGGTTTCTCATTTTCTCTTTTATTTCAGAAAGTTCCGCTGTTTTTGAGAGTAATTCTTCTTTGTCATGCAACATAACTTAATGGACAATATCTTACCTCTCCGTTAACGTCTCGGAGGCCGGAAGCTCTTAAAGAGTATCAAGCCAACTTAAAATTTCCTCCTTATTTTCCCAGTTGATCAGTTCATCTATCTTTTCATCCTGATTGAGCAGTGACTGTGTATGGGCGATGAACTTTTTTTGTATCCCTTGACGGTGGGCTAAATCAAGATGCAGATAGATCATCGTCGATTTAATGCTTTCATGGCCGAGGTGATTTTTTATGTCTGATATGGGGTGTCCCGCAAGAAGCATATTGACTGCACAGGCATGTCTGAAGCTGTGGGCCGGATTGAGGTCTTTCAACCGTTTTGGCGTCAGGATCTTTTCCAGATATTTTCGACAGAGCCGATATATTCCATGCCGTGTAAGTTCCTTTCCTCGCTGATTGAGAAACAGACGATTCCTGTAGAGAGTATGTGGTTTGGCTCTGTACTTCTCAACGTACCTGCAAAGGAGATCAGCCGTTTTAGGGCAGAGGGTTATCATTCTGAAGCGGCCTCCTTTACCGAGAATGGCCAACGTTTTTTGCTGCGGATTAAAAAAATCGAGATCGAGTGCGGCCACTTCGCTGGCCCTGGCACCGGAGTCGAACAGCAGATTGAGTATGGTATAATCTCTGAAGCCTTGTGCTGAGCGGAAATTAACGGAATCAAGGACAGCCAGAATTTCTTCCTGATAAAGAAAACCGATGATATTTCTGTGGTAACGCTTTCTGGGGATATCCAGTATTCTTACCGCAATATCTCTTTTCTCAGGATGCATATAAAGGATCATCTTAGCCAGGGACTGTATGGCTGCCAGGCGGTGATTTCTGGTTCTGGCCGTATTTTCTCGCTCTTTTTCCAGCCAACCAAGAAAGTTCACAACCAGATCCGGAGTAAGCTGCTCAACCTGTAAAGAGTTGATGGGAGTATCAAGCACATCCCTGGCAAAAGGTAGAAAGAGAGAAAAAACGTCGCGATAGCCCTTGATCGTATTGGGACTGCATCCTTTGATTCGCGGCAGATACTGCTCAAAAAAATGATAAACACAGCTTGTGAGTTTCATAGTTTTGATGGATACGTGGTCATAAAATCAACAAGGTTTCGGCGCTGATCTGCATCGATCAGCTTGAGGTAATAGATGGTATAGGTGTATTTTTTGTGTCCCATGTATACCGCAAGAATGGGTAGGGCGTTCTGTGGTGAATCACCTCGCTCTTTTACTCGCCTGAGGGTATTGACTGCAAAAGAATGCCTGAGACTGTGTGGAGTTGATCCGCTGATGTTGGTGTTGCCGATAACCCGTTTAGGTTGATCAAGTCGGATTTCCCTGTTTGCCTGGTGAAAAAAATTACGGACCTGCTCGTTGCACAAGCCCTTGACGGAGCCTCTGACTAGAAGATATGGATTTTGATTATCCTCCGGCAGCAAGGTGTTGCGAAGCACGAGATAATCCGACAGATGGTTTGCCACGTCGATAGGAACAGGAATCAGCCGATCTTTTCGGAACTTTGTCTTTCTGATATAGATTGTTCTCTCGTCGGCTCTGAAGTCTCCCACTTTTAATCGCAGGGGTTCAGATATCCGTAAACCGCAGCGGGCCAACAGTTGCAGAGCCAGACAACAACTCATATCTTTGAGAAAAAACGTCTGTTTTTCTTTGCGGACTTGTTTCCAGGCTGCTTCGAGCAACTGTTCAGTCTCCTGGTCGGAGAAAATAAAGGGGATGATGTTATTTTCCTTAATACGGGGAATTCCGGTAAGCGGATTATGCTGACAAAAGCCAATGCGTACGAGGTACTGAAAAAAGCCGCGTAATCCATAGATAACCTTGTTTATTATATTCTGGTCTATTGCAAGATCCGTCCGCATCTTCAGGAAAAACAAGGGTGTCAATGCTTTGAAGGTGGTCACATTTTCTGTCACCATGTACCGATCTAATAGCTTCAGCCTGTCCACTGTTTTTGTGGAGTAACCAAGGTTTTTCTGATATTCGAGGTATTGTTCCATCTGTGGTGCCAGGAAACTTTTAAATGAGTTCACCAAGAATAACCCTCCTCATGCGTTTAATATCAATATGTAGATATCTTTTGGTTGCTTCAATGTCGTCATGGCCAAGCATTTCCTTGATTTCAAATACGGAGATCCCGGCTTCCAGCAGATGTTGTGCATAGGTATGGCGCAGCCAATAAGGGGTGGTTTCTTTAGGTAAACCAGCTTGTTGCATACATGTCCTTATGGAATGGCAGACAGTCGGCGAACTGACAGGTCTGTAAGGACGACAACATTGCAGGAACAGCTCGCGACAATCATTTTTCGGACGTCCTCCGATAAGGTAGGCCGCAATAGCCCTCAGTGTCTTTTATGGAATTGGCATTGTGACAGGCAAACCGGCCTTGCGGTATCGTACGTTCATCTCTGCTTTTCCGAACTGGATATCATCCAGGGTCAGTCTGCTGATTTCCTGCGGACGTAATCCCATGGTATACGCTATATAAACCATGGCATATGCTCGCAACTCAGAAGGTGTCGTCGGTGTCATGCTGTCAAAAAGCTGTCGGATTTCACCAGTGCGTAGGAAACACGGTGGTTTAGTCTCATGGTATATGCGCGGTACTTTGAGCAATGCCGCATAGTCTTGCTTGAGCACATGACGTTCATGGTAGAGATATCTCAAAAAGAGCTTGAAGCAACTCCTGTTAAATTTTTGGCTTTGCAGGGCATAAACTGCATTGTATTCCTGTTCAAAGGAGTCTATTCGCTCTATGTTTATTGATAAGAGATCGAGATTATGGCGCTTGAGATACAGATCGAATGCTTCGAGGACTCGCCGTATATGCTGTACCGTTTTTTCTGTATCGTAACGGGTCGTGGCACAATAATACAGATACTCCTCAAATAGTTCGGGTAGATTGGGTCTTGATTTTCGAGGAATGGGCTGGGAAATTTGCTTCTCTCGATACAAGAAGTTTGCCAGGCCTCGAACAGCACGTCGTCGTTCATCGCTGTTGCCCTCCTGCATAAATTCCTGCAATATTTCAAGAGTGAATATGGTATCCCATTCTTCCACCCGCTTTTCTACAAAAGGCTGAAAATCATGCAGTATTTTACACTGGGAGTCGATGTGCGTATCAGAATAGCCCTGTTCGATCCGCTGCAAAAGATAATGTTCAATTGACTGCGAGAGTCTTTTTGACATGCTATGATTCATGGTCACGGCCTAATTGTTTGCGCATTATTTGCTTGATTGTGGCAAGATCAAATGTCTCCATGTCGTCTCGGTTTTCAAGCAGTTTGGAGGATTGATTCACAACCATTCTTGGCAGAGAGAGGACTTGAAAAAAGGTGCCGTCAAAGGCGATTAAGTCTTTGTCTATCAACTGGTTACGGGCAACGATATAATCATCTAACGAAATACAGAGCAAAGAGCAGATCTTGTCATAGTGGTAATAAGAAAGCCCCTGGCGGTCGGCCACAAGAACCAGGAAAAAATACAGGAGCAATTCATGGTGAGTGAGACTGGTAAAAAATCCGCTTCTCAGAAAACGGTGGCCAATCCAGGCGAAGCCTCCGTCTATCTTCCTGATGCGATTGCTGACAAGAACTTTTCTGCTGATCATGTGTTCCTCCAGGGTGTCAAAATGGTTTGAGATTGCCTCCTGAACTTCGCCTCCCGTATCCTCGACGGGGAAAATGGTCCACAATCACGCCTTTCCTACCGCAAAAGTGACAATGAGGACTGGTAAGCGGGTGATATTGAGGTAATCTATCACGCCCTGGTGTGGGTGTTGAAGATGCATCAGCCACGGTTTTTTCAGAAACTTGCATCCTTTGACTTCTTGCCGCTTTCCGGTGAGCTTCTCTACCTTTTGTTGTCCTGCGATATCTTTGTTGGGCTAAACGATGTGCTTTACGCTTGGAATTTCGACGACAAGAATCACGACAGTAAGCCTGCCCTCGCCAGCAGCTTCGGCAGATATAGAAAGTCCTGCCACACCACCTGCATGAAACAGTCTTCAGTAAAAAGATCTCCATTCTTCCGTCTTGAACAAAAACGGAAGCCGTGATTAAATGAAGGTGTTTGTTGGGCTTCCGTATTTACGGGATGTCTGTAGAAAGGCTCGAAGTTGCAGCTTCGGGCCTTTCGTCCATTATGAAACTTTCCCGTTATTATCGACCGGAAAATGGAAGAAAAAAAAGAAAATCCAAAGAAAAAGTAGGAAGAAGAAATAAAAAATTACAACTTTAAAAAGCGGGAAGAAAAGTCAACGGCGAAGAAAAGACACAACATAACTGATCTTGCACCATAACTACTGTATATCGAAACAAGAACTCGTCTCGAAAACCTAGCAATACAGAAAGGTGTCTTGACCTTTTTAAATGCAAAAAAAATCCTGACAGAAAAATGAAAGTTCTAAACCCGAGGTAATTCCAGAAAATCACTCGAAGCAATTGCTCCATTTTTGACAATCGTCGGCGTTGATACTACTTTCCAATCAACTATCAGAATGAAACGAAAATCTGCCTTTTTCACGGCAGGAAATTTTTTACAGAACATTTTAGATCGAAGATTGTAAGAAATTAGTCTGTGAAGCCCAACCTGGCTTCTAGATATCATCGTCAGGAAAATCCAGATTTGCAAGAGCCACCGGAAAGTGCTCCAGCAGGAATACAGGTCGCACTTTTAGCCGAATTACTGACTCCTGAAAACACTCTACTAATCTTTGGACTACTGCATGCACTGCAAGTGACAGAAGAAATGTCTGTGGATGGAAGGATTTTGTCAAAAACTTTACCACACTGTTTGCAGGAGAATTTATAAATTGGCATTTTGCTTCCCATTAAAATATTGCTTTTGGCATCTCCAGCCGAATCTCTTCAATCTTCGCCATCAGTTCTTCATGGGTAATGATACCTTTTGCAACAAGAAGGTCGATCAACGCCTGGTTGATCATGATTTCCATGCTCAAGGCTTCACGAAGCGGGACGATATCTTCTGGATTTACTTTGTTTGCCATAATTTGCCTCTAAGTGTTGCAACTATGTGTCACGACAAAACCAGCGATTGCTACTCCAAAAAGAAACATAACAGCTTGCCCTTGAATTGGATCTCTGCTGTGAGCGATAGAAAAATAGCTATTCAGAAACACATTCCCTGTGAGCTCTATACCCTGCACCTACCGCATCTTTATACGAATCCAATCTGACAGTACAATTTTTACAGTTATAATCTCTACAGGAAGGACCATGAAAGACATGACTTCTTCTATTACCGTGATAAGCAGTCGATGATCCTGCGCCGGCAGAAGCAGCTGAAGATGTAGCAACAGAAACAGTGTCACTACTCCCACCCCCCTTCTTATTTCTGTGTTCTGCTCGCCACTCCCAAGGAGGTTGAGGATTTCTGTACGCCCAAAGTCCAACCTGTGCATCTCTTACGGTTTCTTCAAGTTTCAACCAATCATTGCAATAGTCAGCGGTACAGTATTGTCTGTACACCCAACCATGCCCATGCGCTACGATCTGCTCGTTCAGATTCTCCCCATTAATAAATACCATGGCAACAGTTCGCCCATATCTATCGATAGTCTCGGGAAATATTCGTACTCGTTTTCCTGAAACCTTGGAAACAACGAACTGTTTCGCCTTATTACCATGAACTTGAGAACCTTCGGGACAATCTATTCCAGCAAATCGTATTTTTACACTCTCATTGTTTTGGTTGAGCACTGTGATCGTGTCGCCATCTGCCACATCAATAGTTTGTCCCGTAAAGCTGCTTGAGGAAGAATGGGCACTGGTTGAGATGATTAGCGACAGAAGGAGGGTGAGTACGGAAAGATTGCGCATAATTTTCTGGCTCAAATACAAGAGTTTTATTTTATAAGATTCGACTCATAAACATGAACCCCGACGATAGGTTCATCAAGAGCTATCTCCACCATGAATTGAGCAACTTTTTCAGCCTCAATCGGTCGATATTTTTTCAAAGCACCCAGCAAAATAGGTTTCAATAAAGGGGTCAACATAACAGCTATTTTCTCACCAAGGCGGAATTCTAATCGCGGCCCCAGTAGTAGTGATGGTCGAATAATGCGTAAGCATGGATATCCCAATTTTTGTAGAGCTGCTTCCATCTCTCCCTTGACCCGATTATAGAAAACCCTTGAATCTTTATCTGCACCCATAGCAGAGATTACCAAGAATTGTTCCGCTCCTTGTTTTTTCATCAATTCAGCAATAGTGACCACCAGAGTGTGATCAACCTTCTCAAATGCTTCTTGAGATCCAGCTGTTTTGATGGTGGTCCCTAGACAGCAATAGACATCCTCAACCTGGATGTTTGATATTTCAGGTTCAAGGTTATCGAATGTTGTTGTGACTGTCTTGAGCTTACGATGCGTTTTGAGAATTGGTTTTCTAACAAGAGCGATTACTTCTGAGTAATGGTCGTCATCAAGAAGCGCTTGAAGGCAGAATCCTCCTATTAAACCAGTTGCTCCTACTATTAGTGCTTTACGGGTGATCATTACTTTTTTTCCTTCGGCTATAAAACGACAATCTGTTGGTATTCCTCAAGCATCCTATCCCAAAATCCTCCGCTCCAATCCATCACGACAACAAGATTCCAATCATCAGGAGTACCCCGGACAACAGCATCAACAATCTTACGACCATAACCTTTTTGGGATGATGCCAGTGAATAGAACTGCACGGTCTTAATCTCCGGGTCAATGAGTAATTCCACGCCGGTGACACCTTCCTGATTCATTGTCGTTACCGGGTGCTTTTTCTTATCTGTGCTTAATAGATTGGAGGCACAGAGACTGTCGTTATAGATCTTGATAAAGTGCAAAATGTCGATGTGAGACAGACTTTCAGCGAGATCAAGGAATACCGGGTGGGGTTTCTTTACATTGGTCGCCTTGAAGATCCGCTTACCGTCTATGATTGATTTTGGGGAGTAGGCCACGGGATGGTTACCACTGGTTAATGATCATTTGGAATCAGTCTTACACAGAATTTCATTCTGAAAAACTTCTAGCGATTCTTCGGTTTTTATCCCCAGTTTAAAAATATCGGTAGAATCAAATTGAAAAGAGTATCACAAGAATGACAAATAGACCAACAGGGCAGAGATTCTTGCGAGATTTTCTTGTATTATTCTGCTGCGAACGGACAGTATTTGTATCACTAGGACGAGAAACATTCACCGCACGATTCTTGCCGGAATGATCAATTGCAAATGATAGTGGCTCTCCCAGCTGGGGTCGTTTACCATCTCTAGGGAAAGCAGAAATGTGAACAAAAATATTGTGAGTACCGCGTTTGTATGTAATGAAGCCGAATTCACGTGCATCATTCCACTTGGCGAGATTTCCTTCAATACGCATATAAGACCTAATGACTTTGAATAAAACCGGCTGCTGAAGAACTATTCTGCATTAACTCTGTTTCGTAAAATCCCAGATGGTTTAAATGTCACAACTCTTCTGGCATCCAGCGTGAGATCTTCTCCTGTCTGTGGATTACGTCCCCGACGAGGGTTCTTATCTCTGACATTGAATTTTCCGAACCCACTTATCAGGAGGTCAGATCCTTTAATGAGAGAACCTTTAGACAATCTCAAAAATGCCTCAACCGCGGCGTTAGCTTCAGCTTTTGTCAGATTGTGATTCTTGTATACCTCTCGAATAATTTCTGCCTTGGTAAGTGTCATTTGAGTTCTTCCATTGGTTGAAGTGAAATTATCATTGATGAGTCTGCAATGATCATATTACAAAAAATTAATAAAGTGAAAGATATTAGTCGCATGTGTGGAATTTTCTCGATACAATTTTTTCGGTCCAATTTGGAAATACGGATCTACAACCTGATATCCAATCCCAAGATGGAAGCAAACCTGTCTATAAGAGAAAAACTGTAACTGAAACATACCAGAAAACAAAAATGCACGAAGTATCGAGCATGTTGAGTGTCGTGAATAAAATCAACAATCGAGTAACGAAGTACCCTGCCTGGCATGTTGCAAAACAAAGCTATTTCCTGTTCCACAGAACAAATACCAGGCCATACCGGATGAAAACTTACAAGCTCCAGCATCACCTAATCAAGAGCCTACAAGGCCACCACCATGTAGTATGCAGCTAATCTCTACAGAGCATGAAATGAGGAAATTTGACACGTAAGACTGTGAATGGAAATTGGAGATATCAAGCTTCTGTAGAAGAGAGGGTACTGTCCAGATTCGTGCGCAAATATACGCTAAGCATCCCATAGGAGAAGATCACAGAAGTGTGATCTTCTCCTATAAAGGACTTTACCTATTGCCAGATCCCGAAAAACCTTCACCGAGAGAAAGGCTATTGGGGGCTTGATCCGAATAGTTGATTGGAAAGTACTCCACGTAACAAAATGTAGATCAGTGAAATGATATTATAATCTGGTCATTAACGTTCTGTTTTTTCAAATAAAGAAAAAGGAGACGATGATGACCAATGAAATTTTTCCAAACAAAGATCTACTAGTCCAGAACCAGCATTTTCCTGTTATTTACCAGGAAGGTACGTCCCCTCAGCCTTGTGTAGGCACCTCCCACAACCAAGACTTTCCTAGTCGTAAGCGCCAGACGTTTTACCGATGGTATAGCCGCATTACCGCAAGCGGTTTTGCTGGCTCTGATTTGGTTATTGAGTACATCTATGGCAAGTATATACAGAATTTCTCTATCCACACAATCAGACAGTCAAGCAGTATCATACTCTCGTTCCTCGATTTTTTGGATAAAAACAATCAATCCATCTACGACTTAACTCGCCAAAATATCAGTTCTTTTGTCGATAATGAACAAGATCGTGGCCTAAAAACAGAATCCATTATTCACCACTTGGAAACGCTTTATGCCTTTATTGCCTTTCTTGTTGAACGAGAAGTTCTTCCTCACACAATAAGACAGCATAAGATTAAATTAAAGAAGCCCGACAGCCTGCCTAGGGCAATACCCGGCGAGGATATACAGTTACTCCTTGCAACAATCAGCAATATCCGGGATCGAGCTTTGATACTACTGCTGTTGAGAACGGGGATGAGGATTGGTGAACTGCTGGAAGTTAAAATATCCGATATCATTTTCTCCGAACGAAAGATCCTAATCTACCAGGGCGAAAAGAATTACCAGGGACGAGCTGTTTATTACAGCGAAGATGCAGAATATGCTCTGCAACAATGGTTATATTCTCGAAACAAGAACTCGGAATATCTTTTTTCAGGTGGTGCCGGAAGGCAGCTGAGTTACACTACAGCCTGGCGGATAATGCACAAAGCCATCCAGGATGCAGGTCTTAGGGAAAAGAGTCACAGCCTGCACAGTCTGCGCCATACCTTCGCAACTGATATGCTCAATGCCGGCATGCGTATTGAGGTCCTGCAGCAGCTTTTAGGACACCAGGAAATTGGAATAACAATGCGTTATGCCAGGCTAGCAGACCAGACAAGAGAGCAGGAGTATTTCAGGGCAATGGATCGTATCAAGAAAGGGAGGCATTATGAACCTGACCGCATCAATACTCAATTACAAAAGGTATTTGAAGAGAAAAAACTTCTCCACGCAAAGCACAAAAAGTTATCTGAGTAGATTGAAACACTATCTGGTGTGGCTTCCTGTGCCGGTAGAAACTGCTACCAAAGCGCATGTGAAAATGTATCTTGATTTGCTCCTGGAGAATCGCCTGGCGCCGAAGACAATCAACGAGCGATTGGTTGCTATTCGAAGCTTCTACCATTACCTGGCTAATGAAGAAGATAGGGTAATAGCTAACCCTGTCAGTCAAGGGATGGCTCTTCGCATGCCTAAACCGCTTGCCCGGGACCTCAGGGAGAGAGAACTCGATGTTTTTCTGACTGTAATAAGGAAAAAACGTGACCGAGCACTATTTATGCTCATGCTGCGTTGCGGACTGAGAGTGGCGGAAGCTGCTGGCCTGAAGTTGTCTGCTATCGATTACCAACGAAACCAAATAATTGTGAGGAATGGAAAAGGTGCTAAAGACAGAATAACCTATATCAGCAACGATGCTGCCGAGGC
>AMWB02056580.1_pt1 | contig 23379 bp, 17 predicted proteins | sample 200311 | NCBI WGS metagenome assembly AMWB02 (sample SAMN02737377, study PRJNA173069) | bioreactor metagenome | biome: anode biofilm in microbial fuel cells | place: USA: California | collected 2010-12-16 | reverse complement strand
AGAGATATCCTGGCTTCCCCTGATTGAAAGCGGCTTTAACAGCAGAGCGTTGTCCCCTGCAAGAGCACTTGGCCTGTGGCAGTTCATACCGTCAACCGGCAATAAATTCGGATTAACCCGTAATCACTATATAGATGAACGCATGGATCCTGAAAAAGCCACCAGGGCCGCTATTGATTATCTCAAGGAACTGCACAATCTGTTCGGGGACTGGACCACTGCCATTGCAGCCTACAATTGTGGGGAATACCGTGTTTTAAAGACAATCCGCCAACAGAAACTCAACTACCTGGATAATTTCTGGGATCTATACCAAAGCCTACCCCGAGAAACGGCAAGGTATGTACCAAGATTTCTGGCCACTGTCCATATTGTCAACAACCTGGAAAAATACAATATTGTTATAGACACACCCCCAACGCCTCTTGAATATAAGACCTTTGATATAAAAAAACAGATCCACTTAAGCGAGATTGCAAAAGCAATCAATGTAGACACAGATACACTTGTTTCTCTCAACTCGGAATTGCGTCATGAAATCCTGCCGCCAGAAACCTACGCGATTAAAATACCTATAGCGCACACAGACCAGTTTATGACCAAGATTGATGAGATTAAAACGACTTACCACAAGACTCCTCAGCCTCAGCCTCAGCCTCAGTATAAGTATATTTACTACCGCGTACGAAAAGGAGAGACCTTATCAGGCATTGCCGACAAACACAAAACCTCTGTAAGTACCATTGCCAGTTGCAATAATATTTCAGAAAAAAGCCGTATTGCTACCGGAAAGGTATTGAAAATTCCAGGATCAAAGTACCAGGCACGTGCGAAGACAGCCTCAGGGACCAACAAGAGCAAAGACTCAAAACAGATCACATATACCGTGCGAAGAGGAGACAACCTGTGGATGATTGCCCAAAAATTTTCTACGACCACAACACAAATTAAAGCCCTTAACAAATTATCAGGGACCAAGTTAAGCAGTGGTCAACGCCTGAGGATTGTCACCGGGGGTACAGAAAACAGTAAAACCTTCTCAAAATATCAAGTTAAATCCGGAGATAGTCCTCTCTGTATTGCAAAACGACACAATATGAGTCTTGACCGTCTGCTGTCATTAAATCATTTGGGTACGAGAAGCAAAATTTATCCCGGTCAGAACCTGCTTGTTGAGTAATGGATTCTAAAGGATGTTGAAATTGAGGTCTTAAATTAAGACAAAATCATACTCGCATCAATTTATAACTTGCTTTCATAATAATTTTAGAATATATCCAAATCTCCCATTAATTTGGAAGCTTGAGTATTGTCTAAAAGGCCGATTTATGATACTCATAGCCCGAATTAATAACACCGTGCCCCCGTAGCTCAGTGGATAGAGCATAGGATTCCTAATCCTTGTGCGCAGGTTCGATTCCTGCCGGGGGCACCATTATTTTAACGGGCCTTGGCTGTGTGGATATTTTTGCAGCAACTGGGATACAATGTCGGATGTATTAAAAAAACCTGAGTTACTTGCACCGGCCGGCAACTTTGAAAAACTCGAAATTGCGGTCCATTACGGGGCAGATGCAGTATATCTGGGTGGTAAGGATTTCAGCCTGAGAAATTTTTCAGGCAACTTCACAGACGACGAACTTGAAGATGCGATAAAATTTGCCGGAAAACACCAGGTCAAAATATATCTTACTTGCAACATTTATTCCCGTAACCATGAGCAGGACAATATCGAAGCCTTTCTGGAAAGGATAGGCAAAATCGCCCCCCATGCCATAATCATTTCAGACCCAGGCATTATTCTAAAAGCAAGACAGATTATTCCGCATATTGACATACATTTAAGTACGCAGGCCAATACCACAAATTTCAATGCGGTCCTTTTCTGGGAACAACAAGGCGTTAAACGAATAAATCTGGCGAGGGAATTATCCATTGAAGAGATAAAAACCATTACATCACGCACAACAATCGAGACTGAGACCTTTGTCCACGGCGCCATGTGCATGTCCTACTCCGGCAGGTGCCTCTTGAGCAGTTTCCTAAGCGGCCGGGACAGCAACAGAGGACTGTGCAGCCATCCCTGTCGCTGGAAATACACTGTCATGGAAGAGCTTCGGCCCAATGAATATTATCCTGTTCAGGAGGACAGCCGGGGCACCTACATCTTTAACTCCAAGGATATGTGCCTGATAGACCATATCCCCGAATTAATCCATGCCGGAATTTCCTCCTTTAAAATCGAGGGGAGGATGAAAGGAATAAATTATCTGAGTTCCGTGGTCAAAACATATCGTAATGCCATTGACTCATATATCGCAGCACCGGGGTCTTATTCCGTCCGTCCGGAATGGCATTCAGAACTATACCAGATATATCACCGGGCCTATTGCACCGGTTTCTATTTTGGCCATCCGGATGACGAATCAAAAAACAGCTTGAATCCCGGAAACGCGCATAAAGGAAAGATTCATAGTTTTATAGGTAAAATCATTGAAACCCGTGGAAAAGATTTATACTTGATTGATATCAGAAACAAGCTGATACCTGGTGACGCAATAGAGATCCTCAGTCCCCAAGGCCCTGCACAGCAAACCAAAGTATTGTCACTAACGAATGAAAAAGGCGAGCCCGTGGATAATGCGAAACCCAATACACGTCTGCTGATTGGGATACCTCTGGACGCCCGTCACAACGATATTGTTCGTAAAATATAAAATCTTTGTAACAACACCCAGGTTCAACCTACGACAAAACACGAAAGTAATTTAAGAACTTAAACTTATTTGAACGTTCGTATAAAATATGGCGGTCGCTTTAATTTGACTTTACATTATACCGTCTGTACATTATTTTTATATCAAATATTTTAAATCATTTCTATGACATTCCTTCAGGAGTTTTAATATGTTTGAAGACGACGAAACCCTACAGATGTATATTGAAGAATCACTGGATCACTTGGCAGACATTGAAAGTGATTTGTTGACGATAGAGGAAGGGGGTGCAAACATTGATCTTGATCTGGTCAACAATGTTTTCAGAGCGGCCCATTCTGTCAAAGGCGGTGCGGGATTCATGGGGCTGACAACCATTAAAAACCTTGCACACCATCTTGAGAATGTACTAGGAATGATCCGAAACAGAGAGCTGATCCCTGATTCTGAAAAAATCAGCATATTGCTCAAAGGGTTTGACGAACTTGAAACTCTGTTAAAACACATTCAAACCAGCAATGAGGTTGATATCTCCGTCCATGTCCAGGCTCTGGAAAATATAACCAGTGTGTCTGCACCTGCCCAGGAAGCAGGACAACAAGAGATTCAGGAAGGGAAACAGACAGAAGCGCTTGCAGATATTGCACTCAAGGACGGTAGAAAATTCCAGCAGGTGCCGCTCAAAGCAATTGAAATCAGCAAGACCGAAGGCAAAAACCTATTCCTAATTGAATATGACCTGATTAGCGATTTTCAGCAGAAATCCAAAAAACCTATGGAGGTTTTAAGCAATCTGGCTAAAACCGGTACCGTTATAGAAACCAGAATTGATACCGATGGTGCCGGCATGCTCAGCGACGCAGGCATGCCCGGAAAGATTCCTTTCCAGATAGTGTTTGCATCTATTATTGAATATGATATGGCCGAGACACTCTTTGGTGTCGCAAATCGTTATATCCATATCATTACAGACGATATGATCAGCGAGTCAGCAGGCAGTGCCGGTGAAATCCCGCCGCCCCTACCCCAACCTGTCGAACCCGTAACAGCAACACCCCAGAGTGCAGTGATGGCTAAACCCACGCCTGTCGCATCGCCTGCACCCGCAGTTGCAAAACCGCAGGACAAACCGGCAGTCAAAGAAACGACCGTGACCAATTCCCAGGAAAAAGATTTGGGCATAGGCGGGAAACCCCAGAGCTCTTTGCGTGTTAATGTCGGACTGCTTGACACGTTGATGAACCTTGCAGGAGAACTTGTGCTCAGCAGGAATCAGCTTCTTCAGGGGGTCAACGCGTCTAACGTAAAGGCGACAGAGCTGTCCAGTCAGCGAATTGACATGATCACATCAGAGCTCCAGGAAGCGATCATGCGTACACGGATGCAGCCTATTGCCAATATCCTGAACAAATTTACCCGGGTGGTCAGGGACTTGTCCCACCAGTTGGGAAAATCCATAGAACTGGAAATTGAAGGCAAGGATGTTGAGCTGGATAAAACCATCTTGGAATCCATCAATGACCCGCTAACCCACCTTGTAAGAAACTCCGTTGACCATGGTATTGAAACGCCTATGGAAAGGGAACAGATGGGTAAAAATGGCACTGGAAAAATTATTTTAAAGGCATTCCACGATGCCGGTCAGGTCAACATCGTCATCTCAGACGATGGCCGAGGCCTGAATCCTGACAAAATAGCCTCATCTGCCCTTGAAAAAGGTCTGATATCGGAATCAAGGGTGGCGGAAATGTCGGACAAGCAGAAAACAGAACTGATTTTTCTGCCGGGATTTTCAACTGCCAAAGAGGTCACGGATGTGTCCGGACGTGGTGTAGGTATGGATGTGGTGGTCACAAACATTGAGGCGTTAGGCGGCATTATAGAACTGGATTCAACACCCGGACAGGGAACTGACATTCAGATCAAGCTGCCTTTGACCCTGGCCATTATTCCCAGCCAGATCACCTCTGTGGGCAATGAGCGCTATGCCGTTCCCCAGGTCAACCTCAACGAACTGCTCAGGATTCCGGCAAGCCAGATCAAAGAAAAAATTGAAAAAGTTGGGGATGCGGAGGTTGTCCGGCTCAGAGGTGAGCTGCTTCCCCTTCTGAATTTAGCGGACATGCTCGGTATAGAGCGCACGTTTGTTGATCCGGAAACCGGCGAAGAACGCGAAGAGCGCAGGATCAGGCTTTCTGACCGCAGATCAAGGGTCCACATCCCTGGAAAGGCTCCTGATTCTGGGGATAAAACAGAAAGCGAAACAAAAAGAGCAAAAGGCGACCGCCGGTATCATGCCGCATCTGCGATCAATATTGCGGTTGTATCTGCCGGGGCATTCAAATACGGCCTTGTGGTAGATCAGCTTCATGACTCCGAAGAAATCGTCGTGAAACCTGTGGGACGTCATTTAAAGAAATGCACAGCCTATGCCGGTGCCACGATTATGGGTGACGGCAAGGTTGCTTTAATCCTTGATATCTCCAACCTTGCCCAGATGGCCGAACTTTCTGCCGTTGCCGAAGCAAGCCAGAATGCTGCCAAGGCCGCAAAGGACGAAGAAGCGGCCAGAGGTGATAAGGTCGCGTTACTGACATTCAAAAATAATGAAAAAGAACATTTTGCTGCGCCGTTAAGTATTGTGGAACGTATTGAACGTATCAAGACATCCGACATTGAACAGATCGGCAACCGTAAGGTTGTGCAGTACCGCGGCGGTTCCCTTCCCCTGTATGAACTGTCCCAGGTGACAAACGTTGAACAACTGCCGAAAAGGGACCAGCAGGAAGTTATTGTGTTCAAGGTTAAAGACCGGGAATTAGGGCTTATGGTTACCCCGCCTGTAGATGCCCAGGAAGTTGTGCTCAACATAGACAGTTCTACTTTGAAACAGCCTGCCATCAGCGGCTCCATGATTATCAACAACCATACCACGTTACTGGTTGATATTTTCGAACTGGTTAAAATTTTAAACCCGGATTGGTTTGACGCCGAAACCAAGGCAGCAGCAACCATGGCTGAAGACGGAGAAAAAATTATACTTTTTGCCGAAGATTCAGCCTTTTTCAGAAACCAGGTTAAAAAGTTCATGGAAGAGGACGGCTTCAAGGTCATTGAAGCTGAAGACGGACTTATTGCCTGGGAATTGTTAAAAGAACGCGTTGACGATATTGACCTGGTTGTAACGGATCTGGAAATGCCCAACATGGATGGATTTGAATTCACCAAGCGAATTAAGAGTGATCCTATCTACTCACATCTTGGGGTTATTGCCTTGACCTCCCTTGCCAGTGAAGCACATATTGAAAAAGGTAGATCCGCGGGTATTGACGAATATGAGATCAAACTTGACAGGGAAAAACTGATGGCTGTTATCAGAAAATACACGAATTTATAAAACACCCACAAAGAAGATACCCGTTAAGGAGATTTACATGAAAAAAGAGACCAAAGAAACCACATCCAATGACATAGAGTTCTCCACGTTCTATGTTGGCGGGGCCGTCTGTGGAATCGACATATTAAATATTCAGGAAATCAATAAACATTTTGAAATTACACAGGTACCCCAGTCATCTGAATACATCAAAGGGATATTAAATCTTCGGGGCAGAATTGTAACCATTATTGACCTGGGCAAAAAATTAGGTCTGGCCCCGGTCGTCCCAAGCAAAGACAACCGCAACATCATAGTCAATTCTGAAGATGAGCATATCGGACTTCTGGTGGATGCCATCTCCGATGTGGTCATCACCCAAAAGGAAAATATAGAGGCGGCACCTTCAAATATCGGAGGTGTCAAAGGTAAATATTTCCAGGGCGTTTTAAAAACAAAAAATCAGTTGATCGGCATTCTTAATATTGATGAGGTGCTCAAAGAATAATGAACACCATCAAAGCGCTTGTGGTTGATGACACAATTGTCTACCGGAAAATTGTTGGAGACGCACTCAAACAGATGCCGGGCATTGAGGTGGTAGGTACGGCCAACAACGGGAAAATTGCCCTTTCAAAAATTAAAACCCTCAAACCGGATTTGATAACCTTGGATATCGAAATGCCGGAAATGAACGGCATTGAACTCCTTCAGGAACTTCAGAACATGGAGAGCCCGCCCTTGGTGATCATGGTTTCCACCCTGACCCACCAGGGAGGCGCCTTGACCCTGAGGGCCCTGGAACTTGGTGCTTTTGACGTTCTGCCCAAGCCCGAAGACGGAAAAATGACAGAGAATATGCTTAAAATTCAAAAAACCCTTGAGCCTATTGTACGCCATGTCAAACGCCATAAATTCGGAATAATTGATCCACCGGCCAGACTCAAACCCGCGGTGCCGGTTCCAGATAGGGTTTTCCATAGCCCGGCAAAGCCCAGACCGGCCGGCATCAGGTCAAAATCTGAAATTATAGGTATCGGTATATCTACCGGCGGTCCAAATGCATTGACAAAAATGATACCAATGCTGCCCAAGGACCTCAAGGTACCGGTTCTCATTGTACAGCATATGCCGCCTGTATTTACGGCCTCCCTTGCCGACAGCCTGAATAAAAAATCAGCCCTTGAAGTCATAGAGGCCAAGGATGGGGATATCATTAAGCCCGGCAAAGTCTTTATTGCACCTGGGGGAAAACAGATGAAAATTGTTGCAGGGGCAGACGGTTTCACCCGAAAAATAAAAATTACGGATGATCCACCTGAAAATTCGTGCAAACCCTCGGCAGATTACCTGTTTCGCTCCATTGCCCAGCACTATGTTGGAAGATCCACAGGCGTCATCATGACTGGTATGGGCTCTGACGGATCAAAAGGGCTCGTTCAGATGAAAAACAACGGCAGTTTCATTATTGCCCAGGATGAAAAAACATGTACCGTTTACGGCATGCCCAAAGAGCCTATTGAATCCGGGATAGTCGATATCATCGCACCATTAGAAAAAATTGCAGATGAAATCGTAAAAACCGTTTAACCTGAAACCCAGCCGATACCGACACGATATTTATGAGTAAAATCAAAGTAAGTCCAGAGGAGTTTAAATTATTTTCCCAATATATTCTGGATATATCCGGGATTGCGCTAACTGTTGGAAAAGAATACCTTCTGGAAACCAGACTCAATCCTCTGCTTGCCAAATACCAGTGCAATTCATATGCGGATTTGATGAAAAAATCCAAACTCGGTTTTAACAAAGAGCTGGAAGGCGAAATTATTGATGCCATTTCCACGAATGAAACCTATTTTTTCAGGGATAAATCACCGTTTAAACTTCTCCAGCATAAGATACTGCCGGACCTGATTGATAAGCGTTCAAAAAAGAGTATTGGCAAACCTACCATAAAAATATGGAGTGCCGCCAATTCAACGGGGCAGGAAGTGTACAGTCTTGCCATGACCATGATTGAAATGGGTGTAACGATTGACAAGTACAATATCCGACTGTTTGGTACGGATATCTCTGATGCAGCCATTGCCAAGGCCAGTTACGGCGTTTACAACAAATTTGAAGTGGCACGCGGACTTGAGCCTGCCCGGCTTAACAGATTCTTTCAACCCAAGGAGGATAAATATAAAGTTAAAGACGAGCTTCGAGCCATGGTTCAGTTTAAAAAAATGAACCTGATGAAACCGTTTATCGGTATCGGAAAATTTGATATTATCCTTTGCCGAAATGTAATGATCTATTTCACCACTGAGGATCGCCGAAGAATATATTCAAATATTTCAAAGGTCATGGAACCGGACGGCTACCTTTTGATTGGTTCCACAGAATCCTTGGTAAATGACACAGACCTTTTTGCCTCTTTCAGATATTTAAATTCGGTATTTTACCAGTTTAAGGGTTAGCGAAGTGACGTTATGGGTGGTATTAATGCACAAGATTTTATTAATGAACTGATTTTCTGTCTCAACGAAAAAGATATAGTTAAAGCCAAGGCCCTGCTTCAATTTGCATCGGATTCCAACGTTGATATTCAAGTACAGAAAATGGCCCTTGCAGAGCTGGCAAAAGGACCTGAAAACGTAGTTTTCTCTCTGCTTGAATACCTCACTAAAATAGAGATTTCCAACGCAGATGTCCAGGAAAGCCTGTATGATCTGATTCTGGACAAAGCATACGGCAATACCAATCTGGTCATAGAATATATTATCAACAACGAAAAAAGGACCCGGATTCAATTTATCCGTGCAGCCGGAGATCTGTTCCTTGAAGAAACCATCCCGGTACTGATCCAGATTGTGCAGGGTGAAAAAGACCCGGAAATTATTATTCCGGCCATTAAATCACTTGCGGTATTCCGCAAACCCGAACATATTGAAGTATTTGCTTCGGTTACCACGCATTCAGACACCGACATTATCAGAGCTGCCATTTTCGCCATCGGTGCCATGCCCAATCCCCAGGCAGCAGACACCTTGATAAGCTTTCTATGCGAAGATGAAACCATAAACAAACTCGTTGTCCAGGCCTTAGCAGATAAGCAGGAGCTTTATGATCTGGAAAAAATAACCCTTCTTTTATCGTCCCCTGTCACCATTATCAGGGATACAGCCATTGATGAACTTATCAATATGGGCAAAAAAGCCACACCGCTTCTCACCAAGGCATTCCAGAATGCGGAAGCCGACTATATGGTGCACCTGATCACCACCCTTGGCTACATTGAGGATCAGGCTGCCATTCCCGCCATCATGGACATTATCAATACCCAACCCCAGGATGCCAACATCCGCCAGGCTGCGTACGAAGCCATGGAACGTATTCCGTCTCCCCGGACAGCCATCTGCCTGGTCCAGGGTCTCCAAGATCCCGAAGAATCCGTTCGCATGAGTGCGGCCCGGGCCATTGACAAAAACCTGTCCAAACCATTGGTGGCCGGACTGAAAAATATTATCAGGGACAAATCCACTGAAGCAGTATTAACTATAGGTGCACTTATAGACACGGAAGCAACCAATATTTTCAATTTTCTAATGGGTGAAGAATCCTTCAGGGAAATTGCCGGTAAACATATTACTGAAAAGGCATCTCCTGCCATCCGCAAGGCCTTCTTGAAAAATATGGCATCCATTGGTCAAATTGAGTTTGCCAAAGAAATTGCATCCAAAATCACAGGGAACACTCAGGCAGAATCGCCATCTACAATGAAAATTGTAGTGGTGGATGATTCAAAAATGATGCTCAGGCTTTACCAGAACAAATTATCAGCATTAGGACTTGGCTGTGAAATCTATCACCGCCCGGAAGATGCGGTGAAACGGATACTGTCCGGAAAAACAGACCTCGTCATTACGGATTTAAATATGCCCAACATCAGTGGCCTGGAACTGACTACGGAAATAAGGCGCAAATTCACCCGGGCGGATCTGCCCATTCTGATGATCACCACTCAAAGTGATTTTGTAAAAGAAAAAGAAGGAGATGTAAATGTCGACGCATCTCTTTTGAAAAAAATCGGCATCAATAGAATCCTTCACAAACCGTTTAGTGACACTAATTTCAAAGAAGCCGTATGTAAACTGCTGCCCTTCGATCCCTGTGAATCGGAATAGAACATTGTGATATACCCTATACAGGAAACATGCTATATTCTACGTTTAAAGTAGTCGTATCAGAGCGCAGCAAATTTTAAACACAGCTCCCCTGCTAAGGAGCCCTGTAAAACGGGATTTTACCCATGATTAGAAAAGCCCTTATCCATGATGTTGCCCCCATACATGCCCTGCTTCAATTTTATGCCCAAAAAGGAGAGCTTTTAGGGCGGCCGTTAAGCAACCTTTACGACCATTTACGGGATTTCTGGGTATATGAGGATGAAGATACCGGCATAATAGCAGGTTGTGCAGCGTTAGCCTTTTGTTGGGAAGATATCGCGGAAATCAGATCCGTTGCAGTAAAAGAGGAATACCATGGCCAGGGGATCGGATCGGCCCTTACAGAACGCTGTATCCAGGAAGCCTTCTATTTTAAATTGAAAACATTATTTGCAATGACCTACCGCCCGGATTTTTTCGCCCGTTTCGGATTTAAAATAACTGAAAAAAACAATCTGCCCATGGTCAAAATATGGGCCGGATGCCTGGACTGTGTCAAGTTTCCCGATTGTGATGAGATCGCAATGATCAAAGAATTATAGTCATTGTCTATGCATAAACCATCTTGTATGGAATGGGCGCGTATTTTGATACGGACGGTTTGGGAAGGATTTGTTCTTCGGCCACGGTCAGCCAGTTATTATCCGGATTCAGTTCTCGAAGGCGTCCGCCTTCCGAAGGCAGGGCATGGCTGGTGTAATCATACCAGACATTGAAAATACAGATATAAAATTTTCCCTCGCGGGCCACCACATAATTATTGGTAAAGGTACTCTGGGGAAGCCCCTCCTGCTGGGACAAGGCTTTGACCTGGTCAACCTCAAGCTTCACCAGAACGGACTTTGACACGCCTTTTTCATCAAGGCGAAGCAGGCTTCGGGATTCGCTGGACCCAACATACACCGTAGTAATTGAGTCGAGCTGGCGGAAATACTGGGCAGCTACAACGGCAGCTGTCCGTCTTCCACCGGCCAACACAGGTACCCCATAATATTCAAACAATTTTTTTTGCATATTTTCAGCGTAACAATCCCCTTTCTCGTAAAGATCTTTGGAGATATAACGTAAAAATTTGGCAAGGTTTTCCGACGCATCTGCAATGGGCCAATCCACCCTGACGTGAAAATGGGTCAGGGCGTATTGGGTCTTCAAGCGGTGGTTGGGCTGAATTAAAATGGCATAATCCACGGGCAGCAGGTTTTTAAGAAGAGAAAAAAAACCGTCGGACTCAAAACATTTTATATTCCGGTTATAATTTTCAAGGTCAGGAAAATCTTTAAGCCGGAGCAGATTGGTTTTCGTGGTTTTATTAACGTCAAAGTACCGGATATACTTTTTATGCGTTTTATCAATATACTCTTCACAGAAAATAATCAGAAAAGAATTTTGTGCCTCAAACTCCACGGAAGGGATGCGCGCCCGGGGTTTGAGTTCCCTTAACTCAACAAAGGGATAAGGGGTCCGAAGCTTTAAAAAATTATTGTAGGACCCCACAAGGCAGTAATCCAGGACAAACTGATCCAGTTCATCCCTTAATACCTGGTAATAGGAGCGGCGCAGCCGGTCTTCCCTGCTCAGAGCATGCCGTAATTTGCAAAACTTCACCTCACGTTAATCCTTTCAAGTTAAGCTATTCCAGGGCAGCCACCCCTGGTAGCACTTTCCCTTCCATCATATGAAGAAAAGCCCCACCTCCGGTTGAGATGTAGCTGACTTTTTCCGTGATCCCGCATTGTTTGGCGGCAAGGCCCGTATCCCCCCCACCCACGACGGAAAAGGCAGAAGATTCGGCAATGGCATCCGCCAGGGTCTGAGTACCTGCAGCGAATCGCTCCATTTCAAACACCCCCATGGGGCCGTTCCACACAATGGTACCGGCCCTGGCAATGGTTTTGGCAAAGCTTTTGGCACTTTCAGGCCCAATATCCAGAGCCATCCAGCCATCCGGAATCTCATCCAAAGAAACAATCCGAGACTCGGCATCCTTATCAAAACGCTCCGCAACAACCAGGTCTACGGGTAAAAGCAGGTCAATGCCTTTTTCCTTTGCATGGTCCATGATATCCGAGGCGGTCTGAATCAAGTCCGCTTCAATCATGGAACCCTTGGTATCCACGCCTTTTGCCGCAAGAAAGGTATTGGCCATGGCACCACCGATAATCATGCAGTCTACAAACTTGAGCATATTTTCAAGGGCAGCCAGTTTGCTCGAAACTTTTGCACCGCCAATCACAACGACGAGCGGTTTCTTAGGATTTTGCACAGAATCGTAATATGAACGAACCTCTTTTTCAAGCAGAAAACCGGCTGCAGAGGATTTCGCATACCGGGTAATACCGGTAACCGATGCCTGGTCCCGATGGGAGACGGCAAAGGCATTGTTCACATAAACGTCGCAAAGCTCTGCAAGGGCCTTTGCAAATTCAGGATCATTTTTCTTCTCCTCATCGTGAAATCTTAGATTTTCAAGCATGAGAATCTGGCCGGGGCCAAGGGATTCCACCTGCTTTTTCACCGCATCCCCAATGCAGTCATCGGCAAATGCCACCGGCATGCTTAAAAGCTCCGACAACCTGACCGCTGCAGGCTTAAGGCTGAATTTTTCGTCCCGCCCACCTTTGGGACGGCCCAGATGGGAGGCCAGTACCAGCTTAGCCTTTTTTTCAATCAAATAGGAAATCAGTTCCAGGGTGGCCCGGATCCGGTTATCGTCTGTAATATTTCCATGGTCGTCCATGGGCAGGTTGTAGTCCACCCGGATAAAAAGGGTCTTGCCGTTTACATCTATATCTCGAATCGACTTCATGTTTCCTCCTAATAAAAAGCTTAGTACTATTTCTTCATTTTCAGGCCACGCCTGTACGCCTGTTTCTTTCTGGACCAGCGTTCAAAAAAGGAGATGGCCCCGGCTTTGCTGGAACGTTCAATAACCTCTTCTTCAACCTGAATCCCGTTCTTTGTGGCCATGGCCTGTTGAAGGCACTTGGTTTTCACAGGACAATGGTAAAAGCATTGTTCCGGGGTTTCCCGCAACCCATTGGGCCCCATGGGAAACACTTTTTCAAGATCGCCAAAGCAGTCAGGAAGCTCGTCGTTGCTCGTCATTTAATCTGTTCATACTCCTTTTGGAATTGCGCCATTACCCCCTGGGCCGCAAAACTGTAATACCCCTGGCTGCCTGTGACAAGATGGTCGTGGATATGAATGCCGGCAAATGCCAGGGCAACATACAGGGTCCGGGTAATACGGATATCCTGGGCTGACGGGGTAATATCCCCGGATGGATGATTATGCGCTAAAACCACTGATGCCGCATTGTGTGCAATGCTGCGTGCAATGACTTCCCGTGGATATACAGCCGAGGCTGAAAGGGTTCCGGTGAAAAGGACTTCCGATGCCAAGACCCTGTTTTTGGCATCCAGGAATATCCCTAAAAAATGTTCTTTGTTTTTGTAACCAATAATCTGGTTTAAATATGCGATAAGGCTTTCAGGATTACTGACCACATCCATCTTGAGTATGCGCGTTTCAAGATACCGGTCTGCCACAGCCTTGATCAGGTGAATCCCGAAGCTGTTGGCAGGCCCCACCCCGTTAACCCGGCAAAGGGCCTGGGTATCGGCCTCCAGCACCCGGGGCAGGGTTTTAAATTCTGCTAAAAGATCTTTGGCAGCCTGCTTGGTATCCTTTCGCGGGGTGTTCAGAGCCAAAAGCAGTTCCAGGACCTCATAGTCCTGGAACCCTGACAGGCCCCCCTGGAGGAAGCGCTCCCTCAGGCGCCGCCGGTGTCCGGCACCCTTATTCGTCGTCTCCCTGGTCATCAATCGGGTCATCCGTATCAAGATCTTCCGGATACATATCCGTTTCGGGCTCATCCAAGAGGTCGGCATCATCCCCATCCGGATGAAAACGTGTGCCACCCTCATCAGGTTCACCATCCTCTTTAGGAAGCCGGGCAATGCCGATAAGCGTCTCTTCCTTGGCCAGGTTAATGAGTCGGACCCCCTGAGTATTTCTGGAAATCACGTTGATCCCGCAGATGTCGGTACGGATCAGTTTTCCTTTATCCGTAATCATCATCAACTCATCATTGTCTCCCACCAGGGCAAGGGCCATCATTTTACCGTTGCGCTTGGATGTTTTGATGGAAAAAACGCCTTTACCTCCCCGGGCCTGGGTTTTGTACTCCTCAATTTTAGAGCGCTTACCATAACCGTTTTCGGTAACCGTTAAAAGCGTCTCTTCGTCCCCCAGCACCTCCATGCCCACCACCCGGGCACCCTCCTCTATGCGCATGCCCCGCACACCCATGGCGCCACGGCCCATATCACGGACGTCATCTTCATTGAAGCGGATTACCTTACCCCCTTCGGACCCCAAAAAGATCTCCTGGTTGCCATCGGTGATGCGTGCGGCAATGAGTTCATCACCGTCAGCCAGGGTCACACCGATAAGGCCCCCGGCCCGGGGACGTGAATAGGCCATCAACTCGGTCTTCTTCACCCGGCCTTTTTTGGTGGCCATGACCACGTACCGGTTCTCTGTAAATTCATCCACGGTGAGCACAGTGGCAAGTTTTTCGCCCTCATCAAAATTAAGCAGGTTCACAATGGCTTTACCAAGTGAGGAGCGGCCTGCCATGGGCAATTCATACACCTTGGCCTGATACACCTTGCCGAAATTGGTGATAAACAGGAAAGTGGCGTGGGTGGAGGCCACAAACAGATGTTCCACAAAATCGTCGGATTTGGTTCCCATGGCGGTCTTGCCTTTCCCACCCCGGTGCTGACTGGCATAAAGGGTAATGGGATTACGCTTGATGTATCCGCTGCGGGTCACCGTGACCACCATGTCTTCTTCGGCAATAAGATCTTCAATGGAAATTTCAACAGTGCTCTCCACGATACGCGTGCGGCGCCCATCCCCAAACTCATCATTGAGTTCTGTCAATTCATCCTTGATCAGTCCCCGGACCACGGTTTCTGAGCCAAGGATCTCCTTGAACCAGGTAATATCCTTGAGCAGCTCCTGGTATTCGGTTTCAATCTTTTCCCGCTCCAATCCGGTGAGCCGCTGCAGCCGCATGTCCAAAATGGCCTGGGCCTGGATCTCAGTCAGCTCAAACCGGTTTATCAAACCGGTTTTGGCCTCTTCCGGTGACCCGGAAGCCCGGATCAGGGCCACCACTTCATCCAGGTTATCCAGGGCAATCTTCAACCCTTCCAGAATATGGGCACGTTCTTTTGCCTTGCGCAGATCATAGCGGGTACGCCGAATAATGACGTTGGTCCTGTGGGAAATAAAGTGGTTGAGGATTTCCTTAAGGGAGAGCAGCTCAGGCCGATTATTAACCACCGCCAGGAAGATGATGCCAAAGCTGGTCTGCATATTGGTATGCTTGTAGAGCTGATTAATCACCACTTCAGACATCTGATCGCGTTTAAGCCCAATGGCCATGCGCATGCCATCACGGTCGGATTCATCCCGAACATAAGAGACGCCGGTAATCACCTTATCCCGGACGAGCTCGGCGATCTTTTCCACCAGCTTGGCCTTGTTCACCTGGTAAGGCAGTTCAGTGACCACAATGGTTTCCTGGCCGTTTTTCTTATTTTCCTCCACCTCGACTTTGGCCCGCAGCGTTATAATCCCCCGGCCGGTGTCATAAGCCTCAAAAATCCCCTTGGTGCCGTAGATATGGCCATAGGTCGGAAAATCCGGTGCCGGGATATGGGTCATCAATGCCCTTGTGTCCATACCCGGATTGTCTATGAGTGCTTTTAACCCTTCAATAACTTCAGTGATATTGTGGGGCGGCACATTTGTGGTCATGCCCACGGCAATGCCCGAGGACCCGTTGACCAGCAATGCCGGAAATTTTGTGGGGAGTACCGTGGGTTCTTCCAGGGTTTCATCATAGTTGGAGATGAATTCTACGGTCTCCTTCTCAAGATCGGCCAGCATCTGGTGGGAGAGTTTGCGCATACGGATTTCCGTATAACGCATGGCCGCCGGAGAGTCGCCGTCCACGGAGCCGAAATTGCCCTGGCCGTCCACCAGGGTATAACGCAGGGAGAAGTCCTGGGCCATGCGGACAATGGTGTCATACACGGCAGTGTCCCCGTGGGGGTGGTATTTACCAATCACATCACCCACGATACGGGCAGATTTTTTATAGGGTTTATTCCAGTCATTATGCAACTGCTGCATGGCGTATAACACACGCCGGTGGACCGGTTTCAACCCGTCCCGCACATCGGGCAAGGCCCGCCCGATAATGACACTCATGGCATACTCGAGATAGGACTGCCTCATCTCCTTCTCAATACTGGTGCTTTCGTTTTGAATCATCCTAAATTAACTGCTCCCGATTAAATTGCTTATGAGAAAATCCCTTCAAGCCGTTTTCAGATACCTTCAAGGCGCATTAAGGGAATAACCCTGGTGAAATTATTGGTCAGACCATGAATCCAGAATCCCCTTGCCCGGTTCCACCATGGACTGAAACGTGGAAAAATAAATATCGGAAAGGGTCAAAAACAAAGTAGCGATCAAAGGCCCGTAAATTATACCTAAAAGTCCGTATACGTTCAAACCGCCGATAATGGCAAAAAACACAACCAGCGGGTGCATGGCCACCCGATCTCCCACTATCTTGGGTTTAAAAAGGTACTCAACGCCCCATGATAAAACAGCATAAAATCCAGCGATGAAAAAGCCTTTACCCAAACTGCCTGTCAAAAGGAAAAACAAGGCCGCAGGCAGCATGACCACACCAATGCCGACAATGGGCAGAAAGGCCAGAAACCCCATGATGACGCCCCATAAAAAAGGAGAATTCAGCCCGAGAGACCAGAACAACACCCCGCCCGCAACCCCTTGAATCAATCCGGCCAGCCCGTTGCCGATGAGTACTGCACCGGCCATACCGTTGAACTTTTCGAAAAGCTTGCGGTCATGCTCGTCCTTGAGCGGAGACAAATCATACATGTACTGTATGAGGCGTTCGCCATCCATGAACATGTAGAAAACCACAATGAGCATCAAAAAAAAGTAAAACACCAAATTCAGCAGGTTGGAGGTCAGAAACGTGGCCTGCTGGAACAGTGAAAAGCCTAAATTTTTTCCAACTTCAGTCAAAGGGTCGATCAACTCACGCCAGGTAATATGGGTCTGAATATTGGCCCTGATTAGAAATTCGTTGATCCGCTCAAGGGCCCTGGTGCTTTCCAAAAAATCAATCAGGTTTTTGGAAAACACCGCATCCTTTGCCAGGGTGTAAAGCCCCAAAGCTTCCCTGGAAAGAATGCCCACAAAAAAGACAACCGGAATAAAGACTATGAAAAAAACAGATAGGCAGGTAATAACCGAAGCTGCCCGTTCAGGCATAAATCTATGCAGGTTTTTAAATACAGGTCTGAAAATACTTGCAATGACGATGCCAAGAAGCAGGCTTGCAAAAAACGGGGCAATCACTTTTCCCACGAGAAAAATGGATATGCAAAACAGAGTCAGAAAAAAAAAGAACACTGCCCGATGAAAAATATTCTGCTCCAAATATACCTGCCTAAAGAATGAGGTAAAGCCGCATCATGCAGAAAGTTTTCTGCACAGGTGCGGCTTTGCCTTTAATGTACGAAATGCCCGACGTTAACTGCTGATAAATCCCAGGGCAGCCAGCACCAGCAACAATTCCCAGATAATCACCTGGGTAAAACTTCCAAAGGAATGGTATACAATTCCGCCGCCTACGATGGCAGGTACGGCCGTGAATATCAATACCCCAAGTTTGCGTGGAATATCCATGGTTTTACACCTCTTTTTTCAATTCAATTTCAATCAGTTATACCGGCAATATTAATTTGTCTGTTTAGCATTTTAAGGGCCTGAAGTAAAGGAGAACATGGCGGAAAATCCCAACAATCTACCGTTCAATAATCATTCCCTGATCTTTCAGGGTTGCAGGGGAAAAAGCCATCAGCTGTTTATCGTGTTCTTTTTCAGATCCAGCCATGCCTCAAGGCGCTGCTTTACTGTTTTTTCATACCCCCTGGCGGTGGGATGGTAGAATCGTCTGCCTTCAAGGGGTTCCGGCAAATAAGACTGGGATGCATACCCATGCGTGTAATCGTGGGCGTACTTGTAACCGTTGCCGTAACCCATCTGTTTCATTAATCCGGTGGGCGCATTTCGAATATGCATGGGCACGGGCAGAGAACCATATTTTTTCACGGCCTCCTGAACCTGTTTCTGGGCCGCATACACGGCATTACTTTTTGGTGCTGTAGCCAAATACACAGCGGCCTGGTACAAAGAACCCTCCCCTTCGGGACGGCCCAAGCGCCTGAATGAGGCATCCGCAGTCATGGCCATGGTCAACGCCCCGGGATCGGCAAGGCCGATATCCTCGGTGGCAAGGCGAATCATCCGCCGTAATATATAAATGGGATCATCTCCTGCAGCCAGCATCCGCTCAAGCCAGTACATGGCCGCGTCCGGATCACTGCCCCGCACACTTTTGATAAAGGCGGAGATCAGATTAAAGTGATCTTCCCCTGCCTTGTCATGGCGTAAAAGTTTTTGGGCCACCACACCCCTGACATCGTCCACATCCAGCGTGTTGCCGTCCCTGCGGTTCAAGGCACAGGCCTCAAGACTTGTCAGTGCGGCCCTTGCATCTCCATCAGATGCGGCGGCGATGTATTCAATAGCCTCTTTGGAAAATATATCTGATGACAGACCAAGCCCCTTGACTTTATCGATTAAAGCCCGGTCCAAAATCCGTACAATAGCACCCGGGGACAGGCTGTTCATGGAAAAAACCCGGCATCTGGATACCAGGGCGGGATTGACTTCAAAGGAAGGGTTTTCCGTGGTGGCCCCGATCAGGGTGATCAATCCGTTTTCCACATGAAAAAGAAAGGCATCCTGCTGGGATTTGTTAAACCTATGGATCTCGTCCACGAACAACAGAGTCCGCCGGTTGTGAAGCCGTCTTCTCTCCTGTGCCGCCTCAATGATCTGCCGGACCTCCTTGACGCCCGACAACACCGCAGAAATTTTGACCCATTGGTTTTTGGTCTGGGCCGCGATAACATTTGCCAGGGAGGTTTTACCACACCCCGGCGGTCCCCACAGAATCATGGAAAAAACCCGGTCTTCGAACACGGCACGTTCAAGCAGGCTGCCATTGGACGTGATATGCTCCTGCCCCACAACATCTTCCAGTCGCCGGGGCCGCATACGTTCGGCCAATGGTGCAGCCCCCGCCATATCCTGACCGGCGGTATGATCAAAAAGATCCATTACAATGTGTTCTTCTGATCCCGTTCGCGTTTTTTGCGGCTTTGCTCCTTGCGCTGCTTCTCCCGTTTTGTCATGACCTTCTTTTTCTTCTCCTGGATTCGCCTGAACTCCTTTGTATTGCCGGAAAATTCAATTTTACCGGTTTTTTCCCTGAAATAGAGCTTAACAGGTGTCAAGGTCAAGGGGATCATCTGGCGCAGCTGGTTGACCAAATAACGCTTATAAGAGAAGTGCACTGCATCGGGATAATTGACAAAGCAGACAAAACAGGGTGGTTTTACCGCCACCTGGGATGCGTAAAAAAACTTGAGGCGCCGGCCCTGATGAAGGGAAGGCTCCTCCCGGGACACGGCATCCTCAATAATCCGATTGACCATGCCTGTATTGATTCTGCGGCAGTATTCCGTATAGACCTTTTCCACTTCATCAAAAATCTTGTGGCAGCCCTGGCCGGTTTTGGCTGAAATGGTAACGGCAGGCGCAAAGGAAAGAAACCTTGCCTTCCGGCGCAACTCTTTGATAAACGCCTGCTGCCCTTTTTCGGATTTATCCACAAGATCCCATTTGTTGAGCAGGAAAATAGCCCCGCATCCTCTTTTTTCGGCATAGCCTGCAATGGTGATGTCCTGGTCGGTAATTCCTTCGGAACAGTCGATGACGATTAAGGCCACATCACAGTCTTCCATACTGTCCAGGGCTTTAAGAATGGAAATTTTTTCAAGTTTATTCGTGACTTTGCCTTTACGGCGGATGCCCGCAGTATCTTTAAGGATAAATTCCCGCCCGTTGCGTTTCACGGACAATTCAATAGCATCCCTTGTGGTGCCGGCCTTATCGTCAACCAGCATACGCTGTTCTCCGAAAAGCCGATTGGCAAGGGATGATTTCCCCACGTTGGGACGTCCGATAATGGCAATACGGATGGGACCGTCAACATCATCTTCTCCCGGCTCGTCCGATTCGCCCGATTCCTCTATGACCGGAGCATTGGGCAGCAGGGCAACCAGATCTGAAAGGAAATCCCCTACCCCCAGTCCGTGTTCAGCTGAGACCTTGTAAAACCGGTCCATCCCCAGGGTGTAAAACTCTCCAAGCTCGTCTTCCTGTCTGTACAGGCTTTCAACCTTATTAACCAGATAAAAGACAGGCTTTTCGGTGCGACGTAAAAAATCGGCAAGATCCCGGTCATAGGGAGAAAGACCTGCCCGACCATCCAGAATAAACACCAGGATATCGGCCTCCTCAACGGCCCTCGACAGCTGCTCTTTGATCTGGGATGCAAAATAGTCATCATCCGCACTTAAAAAACCGCCGGTATCCACCAGCGTAAAGGCTTTATCATCCCACTGCGCATCGGCATAGTGCCGGTCCCGGGTCACACCGGGCATATCATCCACCAGGGCCTGGCGGGATTTTGTAATCCTGTTGAACAGTGTAGATTTTCCAACATTGGGGCGGCCCACAAGGGCCACAACCGCTTTCATATTTGTTTCTCCCGGACAAAAAAAAGATTAAAAATATATAATTATAGGATATTTTGAGAAAAAAAACTACCTTGCGATATTATTATTAGGCTGCCGCACCCATGGCCGATAATTGCAGGACTCCTCCCGAATTCCTATTTCATATATCAAGTTTATTTCTTCTTTTTTAACGCAGCCTTCCCTTTTTTCAGTAGCATCCGGTGTGTTGTTTTCAGCCTCTTTTCCGCATTTTTAATGAGGAGTTCAAAAGAACTTCGCGTATCTTCACCCTGTTGCGCCTGCAGTTTGACATAGCTACCGTCACTTTGCATCTCCCAACAACTGTGCCTGTCGTTCAACTGGATATCGAGCATCTCCCGCAATAAGGCCTGCAGGCGAGGAGATTCAACAGGCGTGCAGACCTCGACTCGACTCTCGAGATTTCGTTTCATCAGATCGGCCGAAGATATAAAGTATTCTTCCTTACCGTCATTGCGAAAGTAAAACACTCTTGAATGTTCCAGAAATCGTCCGACGATGGAAATAACCCGCACATTCTCAGAGAGTCCTGGAATGCCCGGCCGCAACCGACAGGAATCACGAACGATGAGATCAATGTGAACACCGGCCTGAGAGGCCTTGTACAATGCAATTGTAATATCTTTGTCTTCAAGGGCATTTGTTTTTAACTGGATTAGTCCCGCCTTCCCTTCAGCTTGCAACTTACTCTCCCGGTCAATCTTCTCGAGCAATTTTTTTTTCAAAAAATTGGGGCAAGGCAGGAGCTTCTTGTACTTACGGGCAAGCGTGTATCCGGTAGTCAGATAATTAAACAACTCCGTGAGATCGGAACCAATGACTGCATCACAGGTAAGAAGACCAAGGTCGCTGTATCCCCGGGCAGTACCGGCATGATAGTTGCCGGTTCCGATATGGGCGTAGCGATGCAAGCCGTCAAAATCCTTGCGTACCACAAAGATAACTTTTGAGTGGGTCTTCAAGTCAACAACCCCATAGGTCACATGGATACCCACCTCTTCCAAAGATCTGGCCCAGCGGATGTTGGCCGACTCATCGAAACGAGCCTTCAGCTCCACAACCACGGCGACCTGCTTACCGTTCTGGGCTGCATCAATGAGGTACTGAATGACTTTGGATTGCTTGGCTGTCCGGTAAAGCGTCATCTTAATGCCCAAGACTTTGGGATCCCGACTGGCCTCTTTTATAAACCGTTCCACTGAGGTATCAAACGATTCGTATGGGTGCTGCAGGAGAATGGAACCCCTTTGCTTTATGATATGAAAGATATTAGGATCCTCTCCAACCAGTTCCGGATGATCCACGGGTTGATGAGGCGGAAAGCGCAAATCCTGCCGATCAAGTTCGGCAATTTGCATCAGGTGCCTCTTAGCAATGATTCCCTCAACTTCGAAAACATCCTTTTCTTCATTGATGTTGAGTTCTGCAGCCAGCATTCCTCGCAGAGGCATGCTCATATCCGGGTTCACCTCAAGCCGGACGATCTCAGCAAACTTTCTGTCACGGAGGGCCGATTCGATCATAGACAGAAGGTCGTTAGCCTGTTCCTGGTCGGGTTCAGTAATGGCATTCCTCGTCACACGGAAAAAATCGCATGATTCAATAACCATACCTGGGAAAAGCAAGTCAAGGTTGTTGGCGATAACATCCTCTATCGGCACATATAAATCTTTTTCACCAATCTTTATAAATCGCGAAGAGACCCCGGAGTCGACCGGAACCTTGATTCTGTTCAGATACGCGTGCTCCGTATTGGGATAGCTTACCTTGACAAGAAGGTTCAATGATAGGTTGGAGATAAAAGGAAAGGGATGTGCCGGATCCATTCCTTGGGGCGTCAGGAGTGGATATACATTATCGGAAAAAAAATTGTTGGCAAATGTCTTCTGCTCTTTTGTCAATTGGTCGTAGCCCATAAGAACAATACCCGCTTCAGCGAGCCGTGTCTTTAACTCCTCTTCCAACATCTGGTTCTGTTTTAAGATGTCCTGAACAACAATATGGCAGTCATAAATCTGCTCCTGCGGTGTCCGCCCGTCGACACTCAGTTTTTTGACCCCGGCCCCTACCAGTTGTTTGAGTCCACCGATACGTTTCATGAAAAACTCATCAAGATTCGAGCCAACGACTGAGAGAAAGAAGACACGTTCCAGAAGGGGGGTCCGTGAATCCTGTCCTTCATGAAGGACCCTACGGTTGAATTCGAGCCAGGTCAACTCCCTGTTCAGGAACAATTCCGAAGAATCCAGGTCAAACTGCGTGGA
>AMWB02066292.1_pt1 | contig 23397 bp, 22 predicted proteins | sample 200311 | NCBI WGS metagenome assembly AMWB02 (sample SAMN02737377, study PRJNA173069) | bioreactor metagenome | biome: anode biofilm in microbial fuel cells | place: USA: California | collected 2010-12-16 | reverse complement strand
CCCCAGCCAGTATCGGCTGGATAGCCTCCTGATAATCGTTACCGGTGACCTGATTCATCAAGGCTGAAGCGTGTGCCGCATAGCTGATGTTATTACGAGGTTCGATCCGCGAAAGATCATCAAAGAACCACCCACATGATGTGAACATCTGCTGGCACGCTACCTGAGCATCAAAAAGTTTCCTCACTCGTTCGATCTCACAACTGGTAAGATCCCGCTTGACGAGTGCATTGATCCAATCTTCAAATTTCTCCATGCGCAGTATCACCTTGATGTATGCATCGCGGGCTGCCAAAGGTTCAATACCAAGATCGCCACACATTTTTTCGAAATCCAGGAAGATCAATTCGTTTAATTGATCCAGTCCACGCCTCAGTGGTGCCTTCCAGGTACTACCCGGCGTGCAACTACATTCCGCACGCCATCTTTCCACCCCATGATGACAACTCCAGGAAGTGTTATCAATAATCCGGGCTTTGCCCTTAGCTGTATGTTGCTTCAGCCAAAGCCCAGGCCAGGTGAGTTGCAACCCTGTTTCCTTGACCGATCCATTCAGTAAATGCGCCAGGAATTTATCTCGGAAGGGTTGGTGATGTCCGTACAATTCCCCGTCGGTCGCGATCATCAGGAATTGATCCGGGTCATAGTTGTCAATTTCAGGCTTCAGGTAATATTCCGCAAAAGCGTCTGCGTTCCCGGTAGCAAAGGTATCAAAACTGACGGTCGAACTTAATCCCCCGTGGTAAACAAAAACAACAATTGACCTGCCATCCTTAATTTCTACCTCGTACGGAGCTTTGCCTTCCATCACCTCCACCTGCCAGGGTGCCAGGATCGTGAACTTGATGTGATTATCCGCCAGGACAACGAGTGTCTCCATGTCCACGGCAGTTTCCGGCAGCCACAACCCCTCGGGCGCGCGGTGGAACAGGGTCTCGAAAGCAGCGATCCCCCATTTGGCCTGGGTTCGCTTGTCGCGTGAATTGGCCAGCGGGAGAATACTGTGATTATACGATTGTGCAATGGCATTGCCTGCACCGTAGATCGCCTGGTTGACTTCATCTTCGTTTACGATGCGTTCCAGTACTTCCGGCGCAGCTCGCCCCATCCAATTTGCTAAAGTGGGACCCAGGTTAAAGCTTAACCGGCTGAAGTTTCGTAATTCTACGTTCGGTCGGTAACAGGTTTCCAGGACGTTTTCATTCCAATTTTTGTAAGGCCCCGTACCTGGTTCATCCGGTATCGCTCCCGAATTTGGATCTTCACGGGGCGGTTGGTAGAAGTGAGTGTGTATCGAAAAACTCCGTTTGTTGATCAAGGATGCTACCTAACCTTTCACCAGGTGATCCAGTTGGTTCTTGAACCGCACAGGGATCATCCCGAATTCCCGGGGGATCACATCCAGGCTGGTTATTCGGTCTACCGCCAGTTGATCCAACCAAAAGATCGAGATAGGAAATTTACGATAAATCTGATCGATGTAGAGTGTAAGCCTGCGTAGTGTGTCAGGACCAATCGAGACAAGCGACCGTTTGATCCCTGTTTTATTCATGATCAAGCGGACGATTTCAGCGTAAGGGATGGATTCAATACCGCCGATGGCTAGTAAACGTCCGGCCATGCGCTTATCCTCAACCGCCAGTACCATGCAGGTCACCAGGTCCTCGACCCAAAGCGGTTGCAGCAAGCTTTTGCCCTCCTCCGGGATCAGAAAGAAACCGGGGGACATGCGCAATAACCTGGCTATGGGTTCAGTGAACTGGTCTCCAGGTCCGAATATGGCGCCGGTACGAAAGATCGTATAGGGTATTCCGCTGTTGATGATCCAGTTTTCAGCGATTCCCTTCGCCTTCATAACCGGGTAAGCAGAACCGCGATCCGCACCATGATGACTGAGGTACATAATTCGCTTGGTACCGGATTCCTTGCAAGCCCGCATCAAGGTGGCTGTTCCCTCTACATCCACCTGGGTCAGATTTCCCTGCAAACCCTGCCGTTCCGCGCCAGCCAGGTGATAGATCACATCCACATCTTTGATTGCAGCACGCAGACTGCGCTGGTCAGTGAAACTGCTCACTGCCACTTCAACCGCAATACCTTTTGGGAAATTTGGGGAGGTTTTTGAGGGGCGCAATAATACACGCACCTGTTCGCCTGCATTCGTTAGCGTCCTGATGAGAGACCGGCCGATGAAACCTGTGCCACCTGTTACGAGGATCATTCCTACGAAATTATAGCAGAGTATTCGTTGAAAAAAGCTGGTATGATAATTGCACCTCTTCCTATGAAAAGGGTAGGCTTTGAGGAAAATAAATGGCGGCGAACAAACGAAAATTTCGGGATCTGGTCACTCCCCGCATGGGGTTTCATTACTTTGCTGATACAGACCACTATACAGTAAAAGATCTTTCCACCTGGCTGCCGGTATTAAAACAGATCAACGCGAGCTGGCTTGTGCTCCTCGCGGATGCCAGCCGGGCTATCCCGGAGCAGTTCATCACCGGCCTCGTTGCAGGTGGCATTAAACCGATCCTGCACATCTTATTACCCCTGCCAAACAGTCCCGCTGCCGGAGAAATGAAAGCACTCTTCAAGGCGTACGCCCGATGGGGTGTCCAACACATCATCCTTTTTGAACGACCAAACATGATGCACAACTGGTCAACCGCTGGTTGGGTTCAACAGGACCTTGTCGAGCGCTTTGTTGATCGCTTCCTGCCCCTGGCTTCCACCATTACACAATCCGGGATGATGCCGATCTTTCCTCCCTTGGAACCGGGAGGGAATTATTGGGACCTTTCTTTCCTCAAACAAGCACTGCAATCCATTGACCGCAGAGGGTATGGAGAGTTGGTCCAGCAAATGGGACTCGCCTCCTACGCTTACACCTACAATCACGAATTGGATTATGGTTCAGGTGGACCTCTTAAGTGGCCGAAAACCCTTCCCTACGGTAAAAGCCCGGATAGCGAAGACCAGCGCGGGTTCCGGAATTTTGAGTGGCTGCAATCTGCAGCTTTAGCGGCTTGCGGGAAGGAATTGCCGGTTTTCATGCTGGGTGCGGGGATCAAGGAACCCGGATCCTCCTATTCACCGGAGATCCACGCCGGAATCTGCCTGAATATCCTGGATCAATTAAGAAGCGCAACAGAAGATACAGCCATCCCTGATTATGTGCAGTGCTGCAACTTCTACCTATTGAGTGCCGCTCCAGGCTCCATGCAGTTTGATCACGCCTGGTTTAAAACTGAGGATGATTACCTGCCCATCGTCGACCTGCTCCTGCCGGAGGTCAATTACAATCCGGTTGCCGGAAAGGGTATCGAAAAGGAAGACGCAGATTCCAACATTAACTTCAATCATTCTCACCCGATCGACCATTACCTTCTACTTCCTTTATATGATTGGGGTGTAGCTGAATATCACCTAGAGGTCACCCGCCCGTTCATCCAAAAATACCATCCTACCATTGGTTTTTCCATTCAGGAGGCAGCTCTTGCGAAAAAGGTGACCATTATTGGTGGAGAACAGACCTTCCCTGACGACGCCCTTTCTGCGCTGCGTGCTAATGGTTGCATCGTGGACCGTGTAACAGGAGATGGTATAAGTATTGCAACCCAACTGGCAGAGAGGTAAATTATGACTGATCCATCATCATCCAACACTGTCTCCCATACTCCCATCCGTGCCAACCCTCCGGTATTAAAAGTAATCGGACTTGGCGGCGGTGGTCAGAATGCAATTGACCGCATGATCGAGTTAGGTCTTTCCGGTATCGAGTTCATTGCGGCTAACTCTGACGCACAGGTGCTCAAGAACAGTCTTGCCCCGGTCAAGATCCAGCTCGGTCCCAAAGTTACCCGCGGACTAGGTGCCGGCGGCGATCCAGCCATCGGTGAAGCAGCAGCCGAAGAAAGTTACGCGGATCTCAAAAACGCATTAACCGGCGCAGATATGGTTTTCCTGACCTGCGGTATGGGTGGAGGAACTGGTACCGGATCAATCCCGGTCGCTGCCAATATTGCCCGCGAAGAAGGCGCAGTTGTGGTGGCAATCGTGAGCATGCCGTTCTCGTTCGAGATCGGCCGCCGTCAGGCAAATGCGCGTGCCGGTCTATCCAAATTACATCAGTACACTGACACGTTGATTACGGTTCCCAATGACCGTTTATTGCAGATCGCGCCAAAAGACCTTCCGATCGAAATGGCGTTCCGTCTCGCAGACGATATCCTCCGCCAGGGTATCCAGGGTATCTCAGAACTGATAACCCAACCGGGTCTCATCAATGTCGATTTTTCTCATGTCAAAGCAATGATGAAAAACGGCGGCGGATCCCTTCTTGCCATTGGAACCGGCCAGGGAGAGAATAGGGTCAGCGATGCGATGGAACGCGCGTTGCACCACCCCATGCTTGAATCGATCAACCTTGAAAATGCAACCGGCATCATCGCGAATTTCACAGGTGGTGATGACCTTGCATTTACTGAGGTGGTTGGCGCATTGAACAGCCTGCAGGTCAGGTGCGGCGGTGTGGCGGATATCATACCCGGGGTGATCTGCGACTCCAAGATGGAGGATCGTGTACAGGTGATCCTCGTCCTAACCGGACTCGGCGCTACATCCCTGGATCAGAAACCAGCCAAAGTTGAAAAGCCGCTTCAAGCACCAGTGGAAGAAAAAACGGAGCTTTCCAAAGAGGATTTTCCCTTCCTGATGGATGATCCGCTCCCCAAGGATCGTCCGGAATCAAGCGATCCTCAATCGGATATCGATATACCGGCATTTATCCGCCGTAAGCAACGCTGAAAGGAATGCGATGGACCCAAAAGCCAAATCAACAGTCTGTGCCGCAGTGTACAGCCAGTTTCCGGAAGTGCGTGGAGATTCTCCCGTGGTTAAGAACCTACCGGGTGACAAGTATCAATTGATCTTTCAAGGCACTGTAAAAACCGAGAACGGGAAATCCCTCCCACGCACAGTGCGTGTTGTTGCCAACGATGATGGCAGGATCCTTAAACTCTCAACTTCGCGCTAGGACATGGCAATGTTTCGCAAACTATTCGAAACGATCGAACTGGGTTTTTGGAACGCAGCGATTCCGTTAATGACCCGCTCTGAGTTGTTGCGCAAGATCGTTAAATTTGTTTACCAGTCCTATCACGATCAACAGCTAAAAAAGGATCTCGCATTGTCTCTGGCGGTATCCTGCGGCGGTTTTGCCGTGGGAATGGCGGTTTATTCCCTAACCATTCTCATCGCCTGATCCGAATTAATTCCATACTTGCTGCCATTATGTCACTGCAGGACATAATGGTACAATTTTTTAATGAGCAATAAGCATGGATTTCTGGATAACCTCTTGAAAAAAAGATTGATCATCCCGATTGCCGCAGTGTTTCTTGCCTTTGTCATAATCGGTTTCTGGGCAGCCTCACAACTGGATTCACCCTTGACCGGTAGAATTTTTCCACAGAAACTCGCTGAAACGCAAAAGAATTACCTGTTGGTACAGGTTGACGATCTCGAGAGAAGATCACCCGGTGTGATCGCAATTTGGGTGGCCTTTATTGACCGCTCTGATTCCACGCACCTTGTATTCATGCCGCTTTTCCCGAATTCAGATCTAAAAGTCAATACCAGGATCGCCAGAACCCTTAGGATGACCCGCGAAGGCTTGGTTACTGATCGAACCATCAGAAAAATTGAAAATCGATATAACATCAGAACAGACGGATTTGTAGTGATGGATAACACTGGCATTACTTCAATTTCCAGGAATTTATTTGACGAATCTCTCACACCCGTGGCTGGCACTCCACAAGATGCGGAGGAGATTTCAAGGATTCTTACAGTTGGGAAGGATCGATTTACCGCGTTTTGTACGGGCATCCAGCAGCAAGGCGGCGGAAACTTCATCAATAAGATCGATTGGGGAGAATTGCTGCCCGCCCACTTTGCGACCAGCCTTTCGTTCGAAGAGCTCACACTTGAACTTGAATCATTAAAACCTGCTGGCCTGATTCAGACGTGTGAAGTAATCGTGGATTGATAACCTTCCTGACATTTATAAGGAGAGTGTCGTTCCAGCAGTTCATCGCCATGATATAATCTTGCTTCAAAATTCAACCAAACACTCGGGAAAGTGAGAAAAAGTGAGCGCATCAAATGAATTGGACAAAGTAACAACGAACCTTGTCGTAAGCATGGTTTACGAGTTAAAAGTGAACAACGAAGTAATCGATTCTTGCGATGACAGCGACCCGCTGCAGTTCATCCAGGGACTCGGGCACATCATCCCCGGGTTGGAACGCGAGATCGAAGGTATGACAGTCGGTGAATCAAAACATGTGCTGGTCAAAGCTGCCGATGGCTACGGCGAATTTGATCCGGAACAGATCGTTGAGATGTCAAAAGACGAGTTCCCTGAAGAATTTACCCTGGAACCGGATATGGAAGTGACTTTCGAAGACGAGGACGGTACTGAAATGACGGCCTTCGTTGAAGAGATCAACCTGGATACAGTTACTTTCAATTTCAATCATCCGCTTGCTGGCGATAACCTGGAATTCGAAATCAAGATCACCGGGCTGAGGTCGGCTACGGCTGAGGAATTGGAACACGGCCATGTTCACCTGGATGAACATGGACATCATGACGACTAGTCATTACTTCGAAAGCAGCCTTCCGGCTGTTTTCTTTTTCATGGCAATCATTGCCTGGATGATATACTCCTATCCAGGAGTTTGAAGTGTTTTTACCAACCACACACGCTGAAATGCAAAACCGCGGCTGGGGTGAGCTGGATGTCATCCTGGTGTCAGGCGATTCCTACATCGATACCCCTTATTCGGGTATTGCTGTGATTGGCCGTGTGCTGATTAACGCGGGATACCGCGTGGGGGTCATTGCACAACCGGATGTCAATTCTGATCAGGATATCACCCGCCTGGGTGAACCGGCGCTTTTCTGGGGTGTGAGCGGTGGAACGGTTGATTCCATGGTGGCAAATTACACGGCTACCCTTCGCAAACGCCGCACTGACGATTTCACGCCTGGCGGGGTCAACAACCGCCGGCCGGATCGGGCCGTGATTGCCTACACGAACCTGATCAAAAAGCATTTCAAATCCAAATCTCCAATCGTCCTCGGCGGTATCGAAGCCAGCCTCAGGCGCATTACCCATTACGATTACTGGAGCGATCGCCTGCGGGCGCCCATCCTTTTCGATTCGAAAGCCGATTATTTACTTTACGGCATGGCCGAGGTCAGCTTGCTTGAATTGGCCGCTGCTCTGCGTGAACAACGTTCACCGCATGACATACGCGGACTGGCGTATCTGGCCAAAGAATCTCCCGCCGGATACATCGAACTACCCTCCTACGAGGAGGTCCTGGCGGACAAGCTGGCATTTACCAGGATGTTCCACCTCTTTTATCACAACAACGACCCGATTACCGCAAAAGGGCTCGCACAGCGTAAGGGTGATCGCTTTGTAGTATTAAATCCGCCTTCGCGCACACTGGAGCAAACCGAATTGGATGAGATCTATTCGTATGACTTCCAGCGTGCGCAACATCCATATTACGAAAGCCAGGGACCGGTCAAAGCCCTGGAAACCATCCGTTTTGCCATCCCCACCCACCGCGGTTGCTATGGAGAATGCAATTTCTGCGCGATCGCTGTACACGAAGGCCGCACTGTCAGCTCACGCAGCCTCGGGTCAATCCTGCAGGAAGCAGAAAGGATATCCCGCCATCCCCATTTCAACGGGATTATCACCGACTTAAGTGGACCTACCGCCAACATGTACGGCATTGAATGCGAGAAGAAGCTAAAACTTGGTGCATGTGAAGATAAACGCTGTATTTATCCTCAGATTTGCCCGGTGTTGAAGATCAACCATGCCAGGCAGATCGAAATGCTGCAAAAGGTCCGCCAGATACCCGGCATTCACAAAGTATCGGTCGGTTCAGGCATACGTTATGACATGGTCATGGCAGACCATCAATGCGGAATGCAATACCTCGATGAGATCGTACGCTTCCATACATCCGGTCAGTTAAAAGTCGCACCGGAACACTCGGAACAGGTCGTATTGAGCCTGATGGGTAAACCCTCGACTGATTTCCTGCTGAAATTTAAAGAGAAATTTCAGACCCTGTCGCGCAAGGCAGGTAAAGATCAGTACCTGACATATTATCTGATCGCAGCCTATCCCGGCAGTAGTGACAAGGAAATGAAAGCGCTGAGGAAATTTGTCTTAACCAGCTTGCAGGTGCTGCCGGAACAGGTTCAGGTTTTCACACCCACCCCCTCCACCTATGCCAGCCTCATGTATTACACGGAGCAGGATCCTTTCACCGGCGAACCTCTATTTGTGGAGAAGAACCTCCACAGAAAAGCCCTTCAAAAAGACCTTGTGACCGCTTCAAGACCTGGCAAATCTACTCCTCCCGGCGTGGTCAAACCGGGGCATTCCAATCAGAACAGGAAACCTGCTCATGGACGCAAGTAAGTACCGTATTTTTGTTTCTTGCGCACCCGGTGTTGAATCTATACTCAACAGCGAATGCGTTGCCCTGGGCTTGAGTTCCATACCGGATGACTCCAGTAAAAGCCCCACCCTTCCGAACGAGGAACCCGGTGGTGTGCTGCTGGAGGGCTCGCTGGAGGATGTGTTTAAATGTAATTTGCATTTACGCACTGCCAGCCGCGTGAGTGTCCGTTTGGGTGAGTTCTACGCAGCCGCGTTCTCGGAATTACGCAAAAAAGCTTCCCGGCTGTCCTGGGAGCACTTTCTGGTTCCCGGTCAGGCGGTTAAGCTGAGCGTTACATGTCATAAATCGAAGTTATACCATTCTGACGCAGTGGCTGAGAGAGTACTGGGAGCGATCAACGACCACTTTGCCGCACTCACCAATAAGAAAAGCACCTGTAAGCTCAGCGACGATGGACAACTCATCCTGGTAAGGCTGGTAAACAACCAGTGCACGATCAGTGTGGATAGTTCCGGCAACCTGCTCCATAAGCGCGGATACCGACAGGAAACGGCGAAAGCCCCGCTGCGCGAGACCCTCGCTGCCGCCTTGCTGCTCGCGGCTGGTTATGATGGCAGCCTCCCATTGATCGATCCCTTCTGCGGATCGGGCACGATCCCCATTGAAGCCGCTCTCATTGCAGGCCATATTCCTCCCGGCATCGCCCGTGAGTTTGCCTTCACCCATTGGCCAAATTTTGACCCTGCCGCCTGGGGCGCTTTGCTGCAAGCCGCCCGCAAGGGTATCACTCAACCCACACAGCCAATAATAGGCTACGACCGTGATGCAGGTGCGGTCAAAATCGCCGCTTCCAATGCTGCGCGGGCAGGTCAGAAGGATATTGCCAGTTTCAGGCAGCAGCCCATCTCAGAACTACAAGCATTGAATACACCGGGCTGGATCGTTACCAATCCTCCTTATGGTGTGCGAGTGCATTCCAATAAGGACTTGCGCGACCTTTATGCCCGTTTTGGTTCCATCATCCTCGATTCCTTTAGTGGCTGGCAGGTTGGAGTTCTCTGCAACGATCCAATCCTGGCTGGCAACCTGGGTCTCTCCGCTCCCGATTCTGAATGGCGCCTTATCAACGGCGGCATTCCAGTGAAATTTCAGATATATAAAATCTGAATGGACGTTTCCGGCAGTTCATCAAGAGCTGTTGAATGCTGAGCCCGTAATACGCATCTATGTTAAAATGTCACTGTTTGTAACACAATCAACAATATCTCAGGAGTATTTATGAAGCCAATTCGAATTCTTCAATGGGGTTTGGGAGCCATGGGCAGCGGAATGGCACGCCTGGTACTTGAAAAACCGGGGTTGCAGATTGTCGCAGCCGTAGATTATCGACCTGATTATGTTGGAAAGGATCTCGGCACTATCCTCAAATTTGACCGTCAAGTCGGCATCACGGTATCCGGAAATCCTGATGAAGTGCTGGACAGGGAAAAGGTCGATGTGGTGGTCATCGCCACAACTTCCTGGGTCAAAGATCAAATGGCTGATTTGCGCCGGATCATCACCGCCGGAATTAACTGTGTCTCCATCGCGGAAGAAATGGCCGATCCTTATGCGCAGAATCCTGAATTGGCAGCCGAACTGGATGAATTGTGCCGTATGAATAACGTTACCGTGCTCGGAACGGGGGTGAACCCCGGATACGTGCTCGATCTGCTGGTGGTCGCATTGACCGGCGGGAATCACAAGGTGGAGCGGATTGAAGCCTCACGGGTGAACGACCTAAGCCCTTACGGCCCTACCGTGATGAAAACACAGGGTGTGGGTATCACCCCGGCTGCGTTTAAAGCAGGAATTGAAGATGGATCGATTGTGGGTCACGTGGGATTCCCGGAATCCATCCACATGATCAGCGATGCTTTGGGATTGGGCGTGGACCGCATCGAACAGGTTCGTGAACCGATCATCAGCCAGGTATACCGCGAAACCCCGCATGTCAAGGTCCAGCCGGGAATGGTAGCTGGTTGCGCGCATACCGGTATCGGTTACAGCGGAGACAAAGAGGTCATCCGCCTGGTCCATCCGCAGCAGATCCACCCACACCTCGAGGGTCAGGAAACTGGCGATTACATTCACATCTACGGCAAACCTGAGATCCATCTCGCCATTAAACCCGAGATTGCAGGTGGTGTTGCCACTATGGGTCTGGCCGTTAATATGATTCCCCACGTCTTCGCCGCAACACCCGGCCTCAAACGCATGATCGACATGCCGGCACCCGCCGCCCTGATGGGAGAGAGCGCTTACAGCCGTCACATTTAAACGACTAAAAATTGTGGAGGTAGCAGGAATATGGTAAAGAGAGGAACCTGGGTGGAGATCGAACAGGTTGTGTTGCAGCCCGCCGAAAGGTCAACAGCACTGCCTGAAGATACCAAGAAAGTCCCTTATATTCTGAGGGTTTCAGGGTTTCTTGAAAAAGATGCTGAGATCGGGCAGGATGTGGAAGTCAGGACGATCATTGGACGTGTCATTAGCGGTAAATTGATGGTTGTCAATCCGAGTTACCAGCACAGTTTCGGCAAGGTTGTTCCCGAACTATTGACCATTGGCACGGAGTACGAAAAATGAGCCCCAGGGATATGTCCTACCAGGCTCTCATGGCCCGCAAGAATGAGATCATGAAATCCTCCTTGGGGATGGATTACGATAATTACATTTTCAGTCCCATCGCTTTTGACTATGAGCACATGATGGCGGACACCGGCTATACCATGGAAGAGATCTTCCGCATCCAGGGTGAAACCAAAGTTGGTCACACACCTCTTTACGAGCTGCACAATCTCACCGAAGCTGTCCGCCGCATCTCCCCGTCCGGGAAGGGCGCCAGGATCCTTGTCAAGGACGAAGCGAATAACGCCTCGGGCAGCTTTAAAGCCCGTCGGGCATCGATCAGTGTGTATGAGGCAGCCCGTAAGGGTTACAAGGGTATCGTGGCAGCCACCAGCGGTAATTACGGGGCTGCAGTGGCCTCACAGGCCGTACAACGAAAACTAAAATGCATCATCGTGCAGGAAGTCTACGACAGCCGTGGAGTAGGTCAACCGGAGATCATCGAAAAAGGCCGCGCCTGCGAGGCGTACGGGGCAGAGGTATTAAAGCTAACTGTTGGGCCTGAACTGTTTTACATGCAGCTGCGTACTTTGGAGGAAACCGGTTTTTTCAACGCCAGCCTGTACACTCCTTTTGGCATCCGCGGGGTGGAAAGCCTTGGTGTTGAGATCGCTCAGCAGACCCGCGAACTCCTTGGTAAAGATCCTGACGCAGTCGTGGTTACCCACGCCGGCGGCGGCAATTTGACCGGCACAGCGCGTGGTTTGCAATACGCCGGCTGTAACTCAACCCGCATCATTGCCTGTTCCGTGGATCTTACTGGTCTGCATATGGCCTCTGATACTGATTTCAATCGCAAATCCTTCACCACCGGGCATACAGGTTTCGGGGTTCCTTTTGCCACCTGGCCGGATCGCACGGATGTACCACGCAACGCTGCCCGCAGTTTGCGCTACATGGATGAATACCATGTGGTCAGCCAGGGTGAGGTATTCTACATTACTGAACTTCTCACCAAGATCGAGGGATTGGAGCGCGGTCCTGCCGGTAACACCAGCCTCACCGCGGCGGTTTCCCTTGCCCGTCAGATGAATCGAGATCAGATCATCGTTGTCCAGGAGACCGAATATACCGGCGCGGGAAAACATCAGAACGCGGAATTATCCTTTGCCCGCGAGAATGGCATTGAAGTCCGCCGCGGTGATCCCGCAGACAACATCCCCGGTAAAACCATCGTGATCCCTGAACGGCTGGAACAGGTGCAAAGCCGGGTAAAAGATCTGGACCATTTACGGCTTGAGTACCTGGGAAACGCCGCCAAGCGCCTGCCTGCTTCCGGGTGGTCTGAATCAGATATTCAATTCCTCGCGGATGATGTTAAAAAAGATCCGCAATGGATACGTGAAAATTTTCTCACCAACAAGTAATACGACCTATTGGAGCTTCCCGATGACAGATGAGCGAATCACTAAGTTTGAAGAACGTCAAAAGATGCTGGGTGAGTTGACCGATGAGCAGTTGAAGGATCGCTTCTGGCAATTGTGCGACCAGCTAATTGATCCGATCATTGAACTGGCGCGTACACACACATCCCCTTCGATTGAGCGCTCTATATTGCTGCGTATGGGCATTGACAGCCTTACCGCACACGGAGTAGTGGAACGTGTATTGGAAGCCGGCCTATTGGGAAAAGGCGCCGGTCACGTGGTGTTGAAGGTTTCACAAAAAACGAGCCTTTCCATTCCTGCCGCTGCGCAAGCCATCCTCGATGACAAAGATGTCCTCAACGGATTATTCTGAGACTGATTGGGAGAGATACTGATGACACAACCTGAACAATTGGATCCCAATAAGAAACTGGATATCGAGCACATCCTTGAAGATCTGGAGCATTATCGCCCGCAGCGCAAAGGCTGGACCTGGCGGGATGTTCCAGTGGACGGCGTCGACATGGGGCCTTTCCATTATCACGACATGTCCAAACCGTTAAAGAACGGCATCGGGCTGCCCGCCTCCAAGTACTTCGATAACATCGATCCACAGCCAAAATGCGTGGTGACCACTGAGATCGCTTCCGGACGGTTTGAGGACGACATCCGCCGCATGCGCATGGCAGCCTGGCACGGCGCGGACCATCTGATGGTGATCCGTACCACCGGTCAAAGCCACATCGATGGACTGATGGAAGGAACTCCCGAAGGCGTTGGCGGTGTACCGATCACCCGTAAACAGATTCGCGCGAGCCGCAAAGCCTGCGACCAGATCGAAGAGGAAGTCGGCCGGCCGATCAATTTTCACAGCTACGTATCCGGCGTTGCTGGTCCTGAGGTGGCTGTGCTATTTGCCGAAGAAGGCATCAACGGCGCTCACCAGGATCCGCAGTATAACGTGCTCTACCGCAACGTGAACATGTACCGTTCGTTTGTGGATGCCGCTGAAGCCAAGAAGGTGATGAACGGAGCGCGTATCTTCCAGATCGACGGGGCGCACAACGCCAATGCCACAGCAAAAGCCGGCTGGCTGGTAATGCCGGAATTAATGGTGCAACACGGCATCAATTGCGCATTCTCAGTCGCCTCCGGGATGGATAAGGAATTGATCGGCTTGTCCACCGTTCCACCCAACTCTCCGCCGGCTCCCAAATTATGGTATGACCTGCCTTATGCGGTCGCCTTGCGCGATTTCTTTTCCGATTTCAAGATGCGTGCACAGCAGAACACCCGCTACATCGAAGCCGATATTGAAGAAGCGATCCGCACGCACACCATTGACACGCTGATCTCCATGCTCACCAGTGCGGACATTCAAAGCACGATCACGCCGGACGAAGGACGCAACGTCCCCTGGCATTACAACAACATCCGCGGTGTGCAAACGGTCAAACAGACTTGGGCTGCCCTGGATGGCATCAAACAGCTGCTCGAGATCAATAAAGAGGGTCCGCTGGGTGAGATGGTGCGCGACTTGAAAGAACGCGCGGTTGCTTTCCTTGAAGAGGTCATCGAAACGGGCGGATACTTCGCTGCGGTCGAAAAGGGTTTCTTTGTCGATTCCGCCAAGTACCCTGAACGCAACGGCGACGGGATCGCCAGGGATGGCAAGGGCGGGGTCGGTGCAGATTCGATCGTTGAACGGGACGCGGATTACTTTGCCCCGGTTTGCGATCATTTCGGTTATAACAACATTCCTTCCGGACTGGCGCACGCTTGTGACGCGATTGAGGGCTGCACGCTGTGCAAACCCGAAAAGATCAAATACATTGACGAGCTCGATCCCGAAGACAATGTCGAGAGACGTCTGGAACAGACCCTCCCCTACCGCAAAGGCGGAATGATCAAACCTGAAGCGGAATGGGCCGGCGATGGGACCATCCTCATGCAGTTCTTTGTCCCGCTCACGGAGGATTTTGCCCGTGTTTATGGCATTGAGATGGCAAAAAAGCTCGGTTTGATCGATCCTGAGGTGATCAACCTGCAGGTGATGCACCCGGCTGAAGGCTGTTTCCTTGAAGTGAAAGGCAAGGTCGGATTTGATATTGAACTTTCCTCGCTCAAGATACCTGAAAAAGAGCTCGTGCTTGATGAGGACACACTAAGGGACGCGGTAAAAAAGGTTGGGCTTAAAGTCGTGGCGGGCACGGTTGGCGAAGATGAACATAGTGTCGGTCTACGCGAGATCCTTGATATCAAACACGGCGGCATCGAGAAGTACGGCGTTAAGTACCATTACCTGGGTACCTCCGTACCAGTCAGTAAACTGGTGGACGCCGTGATCGAAACCGGCTCGCAAGCCATCCTCATTTCCACGATCATCAGTCACAATGATATCCATCGGATGCAAATGAAAAAACTGGCTGACCTGTGTGTGGAACGCGGTATCCGCGATAACATCATCCTGATCGCTGGTGGCACGCAGGTCAACCCTGAAATGGCTGCCGAGACGGGTCTGGATGCCACCTTCGGCCGGGGTACCAAGGGGATCCATGTCGTCAACGCCATGGTAAAAACCCTGATCAAACGGGGACAGATTTAGTTAGAGGATCATTTGCCTGAGAAGATTCGCATTCTCACCGTTGAAGTCGGTTCCACCATCACCAAGGTGAATGGTTTTACCATTTCGCCGCATGGGTATCTGATACATGTTACCCAGGGGTTCGCCCCCACCAGCATTAGCCAGGGAAACGTCAGAATTGGCGTCGACCAGGCGATGTCTCAAGCCCGTCAGAGCAATATCACCATCGACGATGAAGTTGAAATATTCGTCAACAGTTCCGCTGCGGGCGGGTTGCGTATGTCCGTCCACGGTCTTACCTATAGTATGACTGCCAGGGCTGCCCGTGAAGCCGCCCTGGGAGCGGGTGCCATCGTTAAAAAGGTGACGGCTGGAGCGCTGGATGCGTATGATCTGGATGAGATTCGTGAAATACACCCCAACATTATCCTGCTTGCCGGCGGAGTGGATTATGGTGAAAAGAAAACCGTGCTTGAAAATGCCAAAAAGATCGCCGGACTGAACCTGCCTGTGCCGGTGGTCTACGCCGGTAACAGTGCGCTGCGCAGACCCATCGAGGAAATTTTTAGCACCGCCGGAATTGAACTTCTGGTGACGGCTAACGTCTTCCCCGAGGTGGACGTGCTCAATATCGAACCGCTGCGCCGCATTATCCACGAAGTCTTTAACCGCCACATCATCCATGCACCCGGCATGAGCGGAATCGCTGAACTCACAAAACACGAGATTCTGCCCACTCCGGGCGCTGTGCTACTTGGTAGTGAGCTCTTTGCCGAAGTGATGGGAGATTGCCTGGTGTTCGATGTAGGTGGGGCGACCACCGATGTTCACAGCGTATCAGATGGCAGCCCGGAATGGACTGCCAGGCAGGTTGAGCCGGAACCGCGTGCAAAACGGACTGTGGAAGGAGACCTCGGGGTTTTCATCAACGCCCGCAATATCATCGAGTTAACTGAAAACTGGGAAGAAGAGGATCGCCTGGCAGATTTGCAGGCAATCCCGACTACCGAAAATCAAATGGATTTAACGCGCTGGTTGTGTAGTAAAGCAGTTGAGATGAGCATTCGCCGCCACGCCGGTGTGGTGACAGATCTTTATACTCCAACCGGTAAGAAACAGGTGGTCAAGGGTAAAGACCTTACTGCAGTGAAATGGGTGATCGGAACCGGCGGAGCGCTAACACGCATTGAAGGCGGAGAAGAAATCCTCGCCAGGGTATGTACCGGCCCCGGCAAATACCTGCTACCGCAAACAGGTACTCCGGTTCTACTTGATCACGATTACCTGTTTTCTGCCCTGGGTACCATAGCCCGGTCTTATCCGGATGAAGTGAAAATGACCTTTAAACATTGGCTGGAGAATCGATCATGAGCCACGAATTTACACCATGCCTCGAAATATACCCGTCACGGGTGGCGGACAATGCCCGTTCGATCCTGAACCTCTGCCATTCCAAAGGGATCCAGGTGGCATGCGTTGGCAAAGTGGTCTGCGCCCACCCGGAGGTGATGCGCACACTGGAGGAATGTGGGGCAGACATGCTGGCGGATTCACGCCTTGAAAATCTGGCAGCTATACGGCAGGCCGGTATCAACCTCCCCTTGATGCTGCTGCGCATCCCCACCCCCAGCCGCGTGGATGAAGTCGTGAATTTAGCGGACATCTCCCTTGTTTCCGACACCGGAACGGTCGGATTGCTTTCAAACGCTGCGGAAAAAGCCGGCAGGACGCACAAGGTGATCCTGATGATTGATCTGGGTGACCTGCGTGAAGGCATCTGGCCGGATCGCCTGATTGAATCGCTGCGCACCGTGATCGATCTCCCTGCAATTGAGGTCAGCGGGTTGGGGACCAACCTGGCCTGTTACGGTGGTGTCATCCCGGATACACAAAAAATGCAGCAGCTGATTAACCTGCGCGATGAAGCAGAAAGAATCCTTGGTATTAAATTACCTGTCTTGTGCGGCGGTAACAGTGCTAACCTGCCTCTGTTGCTGGCAGGCGGAATTCCGTCACAGATCAACCTGCTGCGCATCGGCGAAACAATCCTACTGGGACGCAACGTGCTGGACCGTTCCGAGTTCCCCGGGACCCGCCAGGACGCCTTTTGCCTGGTCGCTGAGATCATTGAATTGGAACGCAAGCCTTCCATACCGATCGGACTGCGCGGTCAGGATGCTTTTGGAGGTGTACCCGAATTTGTGGATCGCGGTGTGCGTCAGCGCGCCATCTGCAACATCGGCCGGCAGGATGTGGTGATCGACAACCTCACCCCTGAAGACCCGGGCATCATCATCCTGGGCGGCAGCAGCGATCATCTCATCCTGGATGTGGAGAATGCCCGGCAGCCACTCAAGACTGGTGACGAAGTCAGATTCTTCCCGGGTTACGGTGCACTCCTGGCTGCCAGCACATCCCCCTACGTAAAGAAAGTTGTGATCAAGTCATGACATCCGCAGAAAACCCGCCCCTGCTTTACCAGACCCACGCGCGCGTCCACCTGGGCAACATCCGCTACAACATCGAAGGGATACGAAAAGCGGTCGGTACGGACCGCAAGATACTCATCGCGGTAAAAGCCAACGGCTATGGCCATGGCGCAGTGGAGCTCTCGCGTATGGCTGAAAGGATCGGTGTGGACTGGTTGGGTGTGGCGACCGTTCCTGAGGGGATCCAGCTGCGTCAGGCCGGGCTCACTTTACCCATCTTGAAATTCAGTCCAGCTTTCCCGCAAGAGATGGCTGCTGCGGTGGAACAACGTATCACCCTGGCGGTGTGCGAACGCGAAAATATTCGCCTGCTGCAGCAGACATGTCATGACATGGGCACAACCACGGATGTGCACCTGAAGATCGATACCGGAATGGGTCGCATCGGCGTCGTTCCTGCCGATGCTGCTGCAATGGCTGTCTTTATCGAGAGAGAATGCCCCAACTTGAACCTGAGCGGCGCATTCACCCACCTGCCAGTTAGCGACACGGCGGATATTGACTACACGAAAAGACAAATTGTGAATTTCGGAACGATCATTGATTCCATCCAGTCCGCGATCAGCCGCAAAATTCCACTGGTGCATTGCGCCAATTCAGGTGCGGTGCTCGCCCACCCCGAAGGCTGGTTCGACATGGTGCGACCCGGTATCATGATCTACGGTTTCTACCCCGGCGAGGAAACCCCGCGCACGATCGATCTAAAACCCGGGCTTAGTTTCCTGACCCGCGTTTCGTTCATCAAAAAGGTTGCTAAAGGAACCAGCATTGGTTACGGACGCACCTGGCAGGCAACTGACGATACCTGGATTGCCACGATCCCTGCTGGTTACGCGGATGGCTTTAACCGCCTGTTCTCCAACACCGGCCGCGTTCTGATCAAAGGACGCTCCTACCCTGTGGTGGGTCGGGTTTGCATGGACCAGAGCATGGTCAACCTTGGCACCCACACGGATGTGGAGGTCGGCGATGAGGTGGTCCTGATCGGAAAAAGCGGCGACCAGGAGATCACCGCGTATGAATGGGCGGAACGGCTCCAAACCATCACTTACGAGGTGACCTGCCAGATCAACAGCCGTGTTCCGCGGGTCTTTGACCCGTACGAATAGCAAGTTGCCCAATCCCACAGATCAGAATTGTCTGGGCTGAACTGCAATGGAAACCCCCATAAAAACTGAACCGACCAACGGTTTTCTTGAATTGATCGCACGCTTGCCTGTATGGTCTCTGGTGGTATTGGCGGCTATGCTGTACATCCCCCTGGCATTCCTCGGTTACGGCAGTGATAGCGATTCGTTCAATGTAGTACGTACCGGTCAATACTTTGTTGAAACGCTCGATTACATTCCGTCCCGCTTGCCGGGTTATTTTGTGCATGAGGTTTTCGTTTACTTCCTCAACCTTGCCGGGGGCAGCCTGCTTTCCAACCTGGGCAGCATGGCGATGGCGCTGCTCCTGCTGGTGTCCTTCAATCGGGTCTGCCGTATTTTGCTGGTGCCCCACCCCAATCTGCTCACACTCGTCCTCATGATTCATCCATTCGTATGGGTCAACGCTGCGTCCACCATTGATTACCTCTGGGCGTTGGGCTTCGCTTTCCTGGGATTCGAACGCCTGTTGAAAAAAAAGTACATTGCGGCTTCCATGTTTCTGGCACTTGCCATCGGCTGCCGGCTCTCTACCGCCCTGGTCATCGGACTTTTCCTTCTCTACGTCTACTTACAATACCAAGAACAACTCCGCAACTTGCTCCTTTCCGGTCTGGCGGTCGCCTTGATCAGCTTTCTCCTGTTCATCCCGCCGCTGGATTTTCTTGAGTGGGATATCAGCCGCTGGCTGGTACTCAGCATGGGCGACCCCGTGCTTTGGACGCCTCTGCTGCGCGTTGGCCGCTTCCTGTACAAGAACCTCATGTTCTGGGGTGTTCCAGCTGCGCTTTGGCTGCTTTTCGTATTCGTCCGTGGAGTGATCAAACCCGGCACCATTCAGGTCAGGAAATGGGATCAGCTGACCTGGCTATGCCTGGTGGTCATCCTCGCATCTGAAGTGCTTTTCCTGCGTGTGCCAATCGAAATGGAATACTTATTACCCCTGCTCCCGTTTGTGCTGATCCTGTTGGGTAGAGGTTTTGCGCGCCAGCCCAAATACCTGCTGATCCTGCTTGCGCTGGTGTTCCTCGCCAATTTTCTCTGGATCAACCCGGCCCGCTCCACGTCTCCCAATCAGACCAGCGCTGTCATCTACGGCATATGGCTAGAGAAGGGCTACCTTTTGCAGGATATTTCCACCCGCCTGGCGATGCTCAGGCCTTAAAATAGATTGGATTGGACAGTAATGCCGGTAATAGCGGCAGGCCGGGCAGGAAAGCCCGCGCCACCTCCACCCGACCAAACCCCGGTTTGATCATTTTGTAGCGGATGTCTAATTCGCCATCGGCGGTGGCCTTGCAGACTGTCTCATTGCTATCCGCGGTGATCACCCGCACTTCATCACCCGCGAGCAGGCTATTGATCTTGATGCGGATTTCCTGCTGGTCAGTCCAATTCACCTCGTCGCCCAGCATGCTTTCCCCGGCTGTCATTTCAATGACGGGTCCGTTCGGAGCGAAGGTGATAAAGCTGTGCCCCTGCCGCAACGCAGAAAGAATATCACTCGCCCCCGCGCTCAGGGCGTAAACTGCCATGGTCGGACCGCCCAGGAAGATGAAGGGTGTATCGCGGTGATAATCGCTGCCCCCGCAAATGGGGACGCGCAGGCCGCCAGCCAGCATGTGCTGCCATAGACCCACCGCCTGCAGGTTGGATTCGCGCATCGGCCCGTTCCATACCTCAAGGCAATCAAAAGGCAGCTTTGACAAGTCAAATTGAAAACTGCTGCTGCCCTCAAAGGGATGGTTCACCGTGATCAACGCGCCGCGCTGCCTGGCACTGTTAAAACGCACCACAACCTCTTCTTCTGAATTCGTGAAGAAAGGTCCATCGTAAGGTCGATCCACCCCCAGGAAGTTGGCGTGCCCGCGGTAATGCGTCCACTCCACCCCGGGGATCAGTGTAAGGCCGGGAATGTCAGGAAAAGCCTCTTTTGAGATCATCTGGTTGTGGTCAGTGATGGCAAGAAAATCCAGCCCATTCGCCCTCGCCTTAAAGCTGAGTTCTGCCAGCGTGTGCACGCCATCTGAACCGACCGAATGGACATGCAGATCACCTTTCAAAAGGCGTAATGCTTTGCCGGTGAAGCGGATCGTATAATTCACGTTCACGCCATCCGCCGCAACCTTGTATGCTCCGACGATGATCTGCCACTCCCCTGCCATTATCCTGCCAGCCTTGTAACCCGGTGTGGCATGCGTCTCACTGAGAATCACCTCGGTCTTGTCCGATCCCGAAGCCCCCACCTGTCCACCCAGTGGATCAACCACGCCGATATCAATAATGTTCATCTCGGTGGCCGCGATAAAAACACCTTTCTCTAGCGGCTGTTCAACCAGTGGCCGCCGCGGGTATTCATAATTGATCTGTATGCTTTCGATGTCATCCGGCACAGTGAACGGAATTGTGAAATATGTTCCCTGCCGATCCTGTCCGATGTGAATATCCAGTTGGAGAAAATCCTGATTCATTCTCTCTCCTCTTTATGCTGCGGGTTCAAGCGCGAACGCCAGGAACTGTTGGATTTGTTTATCCCAGAAACTCCACTCATGCCGGCCCTCTGCTTCATCGTATTCCAGAGGTAAACCCAGCTTGCGGCAGGCATCCCGGAACATGACTGTGAGCGGGTAAATGTCATCCTGAAGCCCGCACGAGACATACATTCGCGGAAGCATGTCCGGTTTTTGCGCGGCGCGCTGAAGCCAGACGAACGGATCGTGTTCACTGCCGGTTAATTGCGACAGGTTTCCAAAAAGCAGTTCAAATTCCCTGCGGTTGGGATGATCAGATTGAGCATCCATTATCGCCAGTGACAACACCCCCGAAAAACTGGCCGCGGCAAAATACCGCTCAGGATGCAGAAGAGCCGCTTTCATCGCCCCATATCCGCCCATCGATAAACCTGCGATCAGCGTATTTTCGCGTATCGGCTTGATCCCGAATACCGCTTCCAGGTAACGCGGCAATTCCTCCACCAGGTAGGTGAAGTAGCGTTGCCCGTTCGGTTGATCAATATAAAAACTTCGGCCTACAGTGGGCATCACCACCACAATCCCATATCGACGGGCGTAAATTTCTATCGATGAGTAACGCTGCCAGGCGCTGGCATCGTCGCTCAGCCCATGCAGCAAATACAACACCTTGCGCTCCCGCACTGGAACATCTTTTATTTCCGCAGGGTCAGGGATGATCAAATTTAATGGCAGATTTACTTTCACTGATTCAGATGTGTGTTCAATATGGATGAATGCCATGACTAATCCTTTTCTAATAGCTCCAAGGTTTTACTTAACCACTCAGATTCTAGTAAAATTCATTATACGATGCAAATCGCAGGACATCGATCCGCATCGACATGAGCGCTCAAAGGATTTTAGAAATGACATTTTCCACCGCTGCTGCAGTCGCCCATCCAAATATCGCATTCATAAAATATTGGGGCAACCGGGATGATGAAATTCGCCTGCCGCAAAACGGATCGATCTCGATGAACCTGGGAGACCTCACCACGCGCACCATGGTCACGTTTGATAGTTCACTTCCGCGCGACACGTTCGACCTGAACGGGATCCGGCAGAGCGGGGCTGCGCTGCAAAGGGTGAGCCAGCACCTGAACCTGATCCGCGGCATTCGCGGTTTTTCTGCACCCGCGCACATCTTCAGTGAATCCAATTTTCCCACCGGGGCTGGTTTGGCATCTTCCGCCGCGGCATTCGCTGCACTGACCGTCGCTGCCGTGAGAGCTGCCGGTATTGAGATGACCGAAAAAGACCTGTCCCGCCTCGCCCGACGCGGATCCGGTTCAGCGGCGCGCTCGATACCCGCCGGTTTTGTGGAATGGTTCCGCGGGGACACAGATACGGATTCTTACGCGATCTCGATCGCACCCGCCGATCACTGGGACCTCGTGGACTGCATCGTGATCCTGGATAGCAATCACAAAGCTACCGGTTCCACCGAAGGGCACCGGCTTGCGCAAACCAGCCCCCTGCAGCAGGCCCGTGTCAAAGACTGCGATCACCGGCTTGAAAACTGCCGCGACGCGATCATGCACAAGGATTTCGACGCCCTTGCCAGGGTGATCGAGATTGACTCCAATCTGCTGCATGCGGTGGCGATGACCTCCAATCCGCCGGTATTCTACTGGCTGCCGGCGACAATTGAAGTGATGCAGGCGGTGGTTGACTGGCGCCTGGCAGGCTTACCCGTTGCCTATACCATCGATGCTGGTCCAAATGTACATGTCATTTGCGAATCTGGTTCAATTTCCCGGGTGCAGGAAAAACTGGCCGCTCTACCCGGTGTCCAGAGCCTGTTGAGTTCCAAAGTGGGAAATGGTGCAACCCTGGAATAGAATAGTAATATTCGTCCCCTCACATCGTCCCGATCCATCGTTCTTGACTTTTTTCCATTAATACAATAAAGTTAACCGAATCTTCAGATTGCTGATGGATATATGATTTTAAGAGGAGGTGCGTATCGAAATTTGTCTTGGATCAGCAAGTTGATCGTTCAAAAAAACACAACAAAAATGGAGGAGATATAATGCGAAAGATATATGTAGTACTTGGTGTTTTGATCGTTACCGCGATGGTGTTGAGCGCTTGCACAACCCCCACCGCCGCCCCCACCGCCGCCCCG
>AMWB02054549.1_pt1 | contig 23404 bp, 17 predicted proteins | sample 200311 | NCBI WGS metagenome assembly AMWB02 (sample SAMN02737377, study PRJNA173069) | bioreactor metagenome | biome: anode biofilm in microbial fuel cells | place: USA: California | collected 2010-12-16 | reverse complement strand
AGCTGGGCGGCTTCGTGCAGCGATCCGGACGGGAATCTCTCAACCTGCCAGTTGATATCGGGGACCGGGACCTACAACGGGAGTCAGATTTCGTTTACGCCGGCGGGCTCCGGGGCGTATGAGTTCATTCTTCAGGCGACGGATGCCTGCGGTGTGTCCCGACGCGATACGGCGGTGATAACGGTGACGCTGAATGCGGCGCCCACCGTGGCGTTCGGCAACGACACGTCGATCTTCCTCTGCCAGCCGCAGCAGCTCTGCATGACGTATCAAGTGGCCGACCCTAATGGTCTTGCGGGGATGACCGAGTTGATGGTGAGCGGTTTCGGCACGATCGACACGGCGAACAACCGGGTCTGCTTTACGCCCACCACGGCCGGGACGTACCAGTTCGTGGTTGAGGTGATGGACGGCTGCGGCGTGACCGACCGGGATACGGTCGTTGCGACGGTGACGTTCGGTGAAGCGGCGGCGATCAACTGCCCGACCAGCCCGATCACGAGTGCGATCTGCGGTGCGGGGCAGATCTGCCAGCAACTGGCGATCACGCCGGCGGGGGCGACGATAACCACTTCGTTCGGCACCTACTCCGGCGGGAACCTCTGTTTCCAGGCGGATACCTCCGGTACCTACACGATGACGGTAATAGCAAGTACGACCTGCGGCGCTGATACCTGCCAGTTGACGTTCAATGTCACTATTGGCGGTGCTCCTCAGCTCACCTGTCCAGCGCCGCAGTCTAAGTTTATCTGTGCGACCACCAACCTCTGCGTCCCGGTGGGCGTGGTGGGTCCGGGGGCAACGGTGGTCGTGACGCCGATCGGCTCCTACACCGCCGGTGAAGTCTGCTTCCCGGCCGACAGCGCCGGGCACTACGTACTGACAGTGGTGGCGTCGACCTTCTGCGGCGCCGATACCTGCCAGGTCGTGGTGGATGTCACGCGCAACCATGCGCCGGTGGCCACGAACCCAACTCCGAACCCGGCCACATCGTTCTTGTGTGCGCCGGCCCAGATCTGCTACCAGTTCCAGGGGAGTGATGTCGACGGCGGCACGCTGACCTGGACCAAGCTGTCGGGTGACGGGACAGTGAGTTCCGGCGGGCAGTGGTGCTTCACGCCGGCCGCGGCGGGCACCTACACGGTGGTGGCGGCCATCCTCGATTCGTGCGGCGCCGCCGACACGACCACGCTCACCTACCAGGTGACGCTGAACCAGCCGCCGACGATCGCGTTCGGCAACGACACGACCTACTTCCAGTGTGCGACTGATCAGATCTGCGTGCCATACACGGTATCCGATCCGAACAGCAACATCAGTCTTGAGGCGCTGCTCTCCGGTTCGGGGAGTATCGACACGGTGAACAACCGGGTCTGCTTCACGCCGACCGGCGCCACGGTGAACACGCTGATCGTGCAGGTGACCGATGCCTGCGGGCTGACCGACCAGGATACGATCGTCGTGACGGTGAATGTCAATACTCCGCCGGTGGCGAGTGCGGGCGCCGACCAGATGCTGTTCCAGTGCACGCCGACGGTAGTGAGCTGGGCGGCCTCGTGCAGCGATCCGGACGGCAATCTGTCGACCTGCGAGTTGACTTCCGGGACCGGGACGTACGATGGGAGCCAGATTTCGTTTACCCCGTCGGCCACGGGCAGCTACCAGTTCATTCTGAAAGCCACCGATGCCTGTGGAGCGACGGACTACGACACGGCGGTCATCAATGTGACGCTGAATGTCGGGCCGCTCTGCCAGGTGCCGAGCGACACGACCATCTTCCAGTGCTCGGCGGCGCCGATCTGCCTGCCGGTGTCGGCCACCGACGCCAACGGGAACCTGCGCTCGTGCCAGATTACGAGCGGCCCGGGATCGCTGGTGGGCGGGAGCTGGTGTTACACGCCGACCTCGACGCAGACGGTGACGGTAACGGTGCGGTGCGAGGATTCCTGCAACGCGTATTGTGAGTCGACCTTCTCGGTCACGATCGGCGTCAACGTGGCGCCGAGCATCGCGCTCGGCAACGATACGACGGTCTTCCAGTGCAACTCGGCTCCGCTCTGCCTTCCGTACACGGTGTCGGATGTCAACGGCAACGTGACGCTGGAGCAGCTGGTTTCCGGCAGCGGGACGATCGACACGGCGCTGAACCAGATCTGCTTCACGCCGGCGGCAACCGGTGTCTACACGTTCATCGTGGGAGCGCAGGATGCCTGCAGCGTGGAGGATCGGGACACGATCGTGGTGACGGTGAACCAGAACAATCCGCCGGTGGCGAGCGCGGGCGCGGATCAGAATCTCTTCCAGTGCGCGTCGACGCAGGTCTGCTGGTCCGCCTCGGGGAGCGACCCGGACGGCAACCTCGCGAGCGTGACGCTGGTGAGCGGCGTCGGTACGTACAGCGCCGGCCAGATCTGCTTCACGCCCTCGGCCGACGGCATTTACACGTTCATCCTGCAGGCGACGGACCAGTGCGGCGTGAGCGTGCGGGATACGGCGCTCATTACGGTGAATATCAATGAGCCGCCGGTCTGTTCCGGTCCGCCGGCCAATAACAACTACTTCCAGTGCACGCCCACCCAGGTGAGCTTGCCGGTTTCGGCGACCGATGCCGACGGCAACTTCATGCACTGCCAGATCGTGAGCGGGCCCGGCTCGATCGTGAGCGGACAGTGGGTCTACACACCGACCACGACACAGACGGTAAACGTCACGATCCAGTGCCTGGATTCGTGCAACGCCTCCTGCCAGTTCAGCTTCGCGGTCCAGTTCACGATCAACGAAGGGCCGCTGGTGACGCTGGGGAACGACACGACCTACTTCCAGTGCGCGCCGGCGCAGATTTGCTTCCCGTACACGGTGAGCGATGGCAACGGCAACGTGACGGGCGAGCAGCTGATCGCAACCCACGGGACGATCGATACGGCGCTCAACCAGATCTGTTTCACGCCGGTGGGCTTCTCGACCGACACCTTCCGGGTGCGGGTGATCGACGCCTGCGGGGTGGCGGATGAGGACACGATCATCATCAGCGTGAACGGCAACAATCCGCCGGTGGCGAACGCCGGAGCGGACCAGACGCTCTTCAAGTGTACGCCGGTCGCGATCTGCTGGGCGGCCTCGGCCACCGATCCGAACAACAATATCGACAGCGTGACGCTGGTGAGCGGCCCGGGCACCTACAGCGGCGGCCAGATCTGCTTCACGCCTTCGGTCGACGGTGTCTACACCTTCGTCCTGCGGGCGAAAGACGCCTGCGGGCTGATCGATCTGGACACGGCGGTCATCACGGTCAACATGAACGAGCCGCCGGTCTGCAACATGCCGCCGGACACCAGCAAGTTCTTCCAGTGCACGCCCACCCAGGTGAGTCTGCCGGTGAGCGGCACGGACGCCGACGGCAATTTCGACCATTGCGAGATAGTCAGCGGGCCGGGTTCGCTGGTGAGCGGTAACTGGGTCTACACGCCCTCGGTGGATGAATTCCGCAAGGTGGTGATCCGCTGCCTGGATCAGTGCGGGGCGCAGTGCACCGACTCGTTCTTCGTGCGGTTCAATCTGAACGCCGCGCCGGTGGTCAATTCCGGCAAGGATACGACTCACTTCATCTGCGAGACCACGACCCTGTGCTGGAACGTGACCGCCTCGGATGAGGACAACAACCTGCAGTCGGTGGAGCTGACCACGCCGGTGGGAGCGTACAACGTGACAACCCACCAGATCTGCTTCACGGTGCCGTACACCAACGGTCCGAACAGCGTGTACACGTTCATTATCAAGGCGACCGATTCGTGCGGTCTGGCCAGGTACGACACGACCAATATCACGATCGACTTCAACAATCCGCCGGTGATCGCGGCGCCGCCGGACTTCACGGCCATGCTCGAGCAGGGCGGTCCGCTCTGTTTCGACGTGACGGTGAGTGATCCGGACAACAACCTGGATTCCGGCTGGGTGACGCCGTTCGGCACGTACAATCCGACGACGCACCGTGTCTGTTTCGACGCCGACACGAGCGGCATGTACTGCATAGTGATCCACGGCCGCGACCACTGCGGCCTGCAGACCGATGATTCGATCTGTGTCGAAGTGCAGATCGACGAGTGCATGCGGGTGCAGATCGAGAAACTGCACCAGGTAATCCAGGGGCAGTATGCCAATGTCGACCTGTTCCTGAACGGTTCCGGCAAGGATCTGGGCGGGTTCAACTTCCTGATCGCTTACGATCAGAGCGCCCTGACGGCCTCGACGGTGATTCCGGGTTCGGTGTTCACCGACTGCGGCTGGGAGTACTTCACGTATCGGACGGGAGCCGACGGCAACTGCGGCACCGGTTGTCCGACCGGGCTGTTGCGGATCGTGGGGATCGCCGAAACGAACAACGGCGCGTATCACCCCGGCTGCTTCCTGAGCGGCATGGTGGGGACGCTGGCCCAGATGCAGTTCCTGGTCTCGAACGACCGGACGCTGGAATGCCAGTATGCGCCGATTCGCTTCTTCTGGCTGGATTGCGGTGACAACACCTTCTCCAGTCCGTTGGGTGACACGCTCTGGATCGAGCGGAACGTGTTCGACTTCGAACTGCAGAACATCACCAATCATACGGCCGGGTTCCCGGGTTACCTGGGTGCGCCCGACCTTTGTCTGATCGGCGGCGGGCCGGGTAAGCCGGCGCCGATTCGCTGTATCGACTTCACGAACGGCGGCATCGACATCGCCTGCGCCGACTCCATCGACGCGCGTGGCGATATCAACCTCAACGGCCTGGCCTACGAGGTGGCGGATGCCGTGATGTTCACCAACTACTTCATCCATGGGCTGAGCGCGCTCGGCAGCGGCCAGCAACTGCAGGGGGCGATTGCCGCCTCGGATGTCAACGCCGACGGGATCACGCTGACGGTGGCCGATCTGGTGTACCTGATCCGCGTGATCGTCGGTGATGCCACCGGCTACGAGAAGCCGAATCCGGGCGTGGCGACGACCGCCGAGTTCAAGGTGAGTGACGATCTCTTGAGTATCGCCCGCACCGACGAGCCGATCGGCGCCATCTACGTGGAGATCCCCGGGGATGTCCACCCGAGACTGCACGAGTCGGTGACCAACATGGAACTGAAGTACTCGTATGACGGAACTAACACCCGCGTCCTGATCGCCAACCTGACCAGCCGCAGTGCTCTCAACGGCGGACCGGTGCTGCATCTCGATGGCGCCGGCACGGTGAAGACGGTCGAAATCGGTTCGGCCGAGGGTGGCGTGATGACAGCGAGAGTGACGGCGTTGCCGGATCACTATTCGCTGTCGCAGAACTACCCGAACCCGTTCAACCCGGTGACGACGATCGAGTTCGCGTTGCCGCGGGCGGGCGAGTACAAACTGGTGATCTACAACGTCCTGGGTCAGGAAGTCACCATTTGGAGCGACAAGAAGGACGCCGGGTTCTATCAAGTGGAGTGGGATGCCGGAAGCTATGCGTCGGGTGTCTATTTCTACCGCCTGACGGTGGGAGAGTATAGCGCCACCAAGAAGATGGTGTTGCTGAAGTAATTCGCGACGACATTTTCCGCACTAGACAACAAAGCCCGCCTTCTGGCGGGCTTTGTTGTTGTGGGGGGAAGGACTTCATTGGATGCAGCATGATGGATGCCCGGGTCTCGCATTTCCATTTGACAAATAGAGGGAGTGGTTCGTTATATTGAAGCTGAGGCGGTCAATGGCCCTTGGGAGGTACTATTGTGAAGGTGCAATCGGCTTCAATCGTCACTTGCGCGACGGCGCTGATCGTGGTGTTGCTGTTTTCGTGCGGAGACGACGGCCCCACCGGACCATCGGGACCGGCCAACTACACGGTCTATCTGGCCAATTCGGCAACAGGGAATATCCTGGCGTATCATCCAACAACCGGCGAGGCCGACTCATTCATCGTCGGTGTGCGCCTTCGCACTCAGTTTCCGGTCTCGGCGGACGGTCAGCGGCTCTATCTGGGCAGGGACTCGGTTGTCGCTTTTGATGTGACGACCCAGGTGCAGACGCCGGTCTGGCCGACCTGCCGATGGGGCGTGGCGACGTCTCCGGACAACCGACTGGTGGCGGTCTCCGGAGGCGGAACGACAGTCTTGCGGACCTCCGATTTATCGGTTCTGTATCACGACACGACAACCTTAGGCGGGCTGGCCTTCTCGGCGGACAGCAAGATTCTTTTCGGCACGTATAGCGAAGGAAGCCGGAACGATGGACAGGTGTACCGAGCTCGTCTGGATTGCGATTCAGTCCTGCCGCCAATGACGTTTCCCAACCGCAACGTGGCCCAGGTGCTCCCCTCGCCCGACGGGACGAGGTTGTTTCTCAATTCCATGCGGTATGTGTTCACGTGGGCATTTTCCGTCTACAGCGTGGCCGACGATGCCGTGATCTTCGACACGCTGTTCTCACCGGGGATGGGCAGTATCTGTATGACACCCGATGGCCGATATGTGTTCTTCACCAACCCGGGGAACTTGATAGGGTGGGGGGATGAACCGCCGTCGCCGTGTACCATTGCCGTGTATGATGTCGCCGAGAACCGAGTCTGCAAAGTGCTCAGTGCGATCGGGAGATACGGGTCGGACACGGTCGACGCATTCATGCCGGTTGATTTCATGTCTGTGACGCCCGACAGCCGGTGGCTGGTGACGACCTCGCCCTGGAGCGGCCGGGTGGCGGTCGTGGATATCTCGCAGTTGGAAATTGTGCGGCGGGATAAGTTCGGGGATCAGAGTGAACTTTCGCCGTTCAGCTGTCCCAACGTGCGGCGGTGACAAGTCCCGGCAAGCGAGGTCACGGCCTATTTCCCCGTCCCGTTACCGTTGCCATTGGTGTCGACGAGGCCGTCTTTCAGCTTGACCACCCGCGAGGTCTGGCGCGCGATGTTCTGATCGTGCGTGATCACGATGATCGTCTTGCCGGACTGCCAGAGCTCCAGAAACAGCTTCACGATGTCGCCGCCGGACTTGCTGTCGAGGTTGCCGGTCGGTTCATCGGCGAGGATGATATCCGGTTCGTTGGCCAGCGCCCGGGCGATCGCCACGCGCTGCATCTCGCCGCCGGACATTTCGGTCGGCTTGTTGTTCACTTTATTTCCCAGCCCGACTTTCTCCAGCAGTTCGATAATCCGGTCGCGGCGCTTGCGGCCGTTTACCCGGGCGAACAAGAGCGGGAGTTCGACGTTTTCGTATGCCGTCGCGTAGGGGAGCAGGTTGAAGGCCTGAAAGACGAAGCCGATCCGCTTGTTGCGAACATCGGCGAGTTGGTTGGCGTTGAGCGTATTCACGAGGCGGCCATCGAGCAAATAATCGCCGCCGGAGGGAATATCCAGACACCCCATGATGTTCATGAGAGTGGATTTGCCGGAGCCGGAAGGACCGACTACCGCGATCAGTTCTCCTCGGCCGACATTGAAGTCGATCCCCTTGAGGGCCTGGAACGGCACCTTGCCGGTGATATAGGTCTTCTCGACCTGCTTCATTTCGATGATGTTTTCCATAGTCGGTTACTCCAGTAGTCCGGTTCGGATGCGACGGTGGCCGCCGGCCCAGGGGTGATCGCACCGCACGAGGCGGATAGCGGCATATAGCGGGGAGCCCTTACTCATAGCGCAATGACTCCACCGGATTGACGGACGAAGCACGCATTGCCGGGAAGAAGCCGGCGACAATCCCCATCACGCCGAGGATGATAACCACGGTAAGGCCGACATCCCAGGAGATGGTGGGGCGCCCCATGAAATCGAGCACATCCGATTTGATTTCGATACTCTTGAACCCCTCGGTCAGGCCGTAGCTGATCAGCATGCCGATCAGGCCGCCGGAGAAGGTGATAACGATCGCCTCGAGCAGGAACTGCCAGAGGATGTTGGCTTTGCGGCCGCCGACGGCCATCTTGATGCCAATCTCGCGGGTCCGCTCCTTGATCGAGACATACATGATGTTGGCCACGCCGACGCCGGCGATCAGCAGCGTGAGGCCGCCGATGATGCCGAGGAAGATCTTGATGCCGATCAGGATGTTGTTCAGCTCCTGCATCCCTTCGACGGTGTCCCAGACGCTGAGAGCCGGTTCATCGTTCGGGTCGAATTTATATTTGCCGGCGAAGGCGGCATACACCTGCTTTTCGATGTTTTTCATCTCGGCCGGGTTTTTGGGCTGGTAGACGATGTTGTCCAGCCAGGGGTCGCCGAAGAACGCCTCGAAGGTCGTGCAGGGAATGACGAGCATGTCCTGATCGTTCCCCTCGTAGGAGGACATCTGCATCTTGTCGATCATCACGCCGACCACCGTAAACGGCATCGAGTTGACGAGCAGCGTCCGGCCGACTGCGACCTCCGACAGGCGGAGGCGATACTGCGCTTTGGACGTGCTGTCGGTGATCAGCGTACCGAAGAGGCGCCGGGCCAGATCGTAGCCGACAAAGGCGGTACGTCGCTTCTTATCCATGTCCAACTGGTTGATCATCCGGCCGCCCGGGAGCGGGATAAAATTGCGCATGTCCTCATAGTTGGGATAGACGCCGTTGATGTGCTCGCTCACGATGACATCGCGGAACCGCAACTGCACGCCCCAGCGGTGGTACTCGCCGCCGACACTCTTGATATCCGGCACGCGGGTGCGAAGGTACTCGACATCCTCGGCCAGGAACCGGATTGGGCGCCCTTTGCCCATCCCCTTATACGGGATCGAAGTCTGGCCACCCCAAAGGACGGCGATCTGCTCGCCCATCCCTTTCTGGTTGATGGAGAGCTGTTGGTGCAGTCCCTCGCCGAAGCCCAGCAAGAGCATGATGGAGATAGTGCCCCAGGTGAGGGCGACCAGGGTGAGCGTGATCCGTTTCTTCTGTTTGCGGAAGTCACGGGCGAAAACGGCGATGATCAGTCCCAGATTCATACAGCCTCAGAACAGCTTGAGTGCCTGGACGGGTTGCAGATTGGCGGCCCGTCGCGCCGGGAAGACCCCGGCGAGGAAGCCGATGATGCCCAGCAGGACGATCGCCAACAGGCCGGCCGAGTAGTCGACCGTGGGTGTGCCGATGAATTCCTCCCATTTGAGATATGGGATAACCGACACGATCCCGGTGGCGAAGGCGAAGCCGCACACGCCGCCGATACCGGTGATCAGGAGTGTTTCCAGAATGAACTGGGCCATGATGGTGATCTTGTTGGCGCCGAGGGCCATCTTGATGCCGATCTCCTTGGTGCGTTCTTCCAGGACGACGTGCATGATGTTGGAGACGCCGATGCCGCCGGTAATGAGGGTGGCGACGCCGATGCCGACCAGAAAGATCTGGAAGGCGCCGAAGAACGACTTGATGAAGGTAATGCCCTCGGAGACATCCCAGACGGAGAGCGCTTCGCGATCCTCGGGATCGAAGCGGTACTTGGCGCCGAGGATCGAATAGACCTCCTTGCGCGCTTCTAGCATGGTGCTGGACGCCTTGGCCTGAACGACGAAGTTATTGGGCGCACGGCGGGAGTACATGGTGCGAAACGTGGAGGCCGGGACATACAGCTTGCGGGCATCGCGGCCGCCGTAGGAGCTGTTTTGCGTCTTGGGCTCCATGACGCCGATCACCACGAACGGGGTGCCATCGAGGAGAATCGTCTTGCCGACCGCTTCCTCGGCCGGGAAGTAGGTTCTGGAATCGAAGCCGCCGGAGGTTCCCTGGCCGGAGAACAGGTCGCGGGCCAGGGCGTTGCCGATGAACACGACTCGCCGCTTCTCGGCGATATCCAGATCATTGATGAAACGAGAGCCAACCGTGGGTATGACATTGCGCATTTCGCCGAATTCCGGCCAGACGCCGGTGACCTGGCGGAGGGTAGAGGTTTTGCCGTACTGGATGTTGACACTCCACTTGCTGAATTCGACGGAGATATGTTCGAGCGTGACGGCCTTGGCCTTGATGAGGGCAACATCGTCCTCGGTGAAGTTGATGGCGCGCCCCTTGGGGAGCCCCTTGTAGTCCTTGGCCGTGATGCCGGGCCAGAAGACGGCGATGCTGTCGCCGAGCCCCTTCTGCGATCGCACCTGCTGGTCGCGCAACCCCTTGCCGAAGGCGAACAGCAGCACGATCGAGCAGGTCCCCCAAAAGATGCCGAAGGTGGTCAGCAGCGTGCGGAGCTTCTGGCGCCGCATGTCGGTGAAAAACTGCTTAAACGATACGATGGGTATCATGAGGGTACCGCGCCGCTATCCGTTACTCGGCCTTGATCTCTTTGGGCGGACGTTCGACCAGCATTTCACCCTCACTCAGACCCTCGATCACCTCGATATTGATGCCGTCCGATAGCCCGGTCTTGACCGTGCGGGTGGTGACCACGCCGGTACTGTCCTGGACCTCGCAGGTAGTGACGGTGTCGGAGACTTTCAACAGGCGCTCGGGGGCGACCAGGATGCTGTCCTTGCGGTTGATGATGATGTTGGCATTGGCGCTGTAGCCGGCACGCAGGAGGCGGTTGCCGGTTTCGCCGATGGCGATCTCAACCTCGAACAGGGTCGAGCCCTGATCCTTGTGGGCCTTGGGCGATATGAGGGAGAGGGAACCGCGTACGGTGTCGTTCGGCATGGCGCCGATTTCGATCACGGCCGGCATCTGCGAACGAAGTTTGCCGACATCGATCTCATCGACATTCCCCTTGAAAACGAGGTCTTCCATGTATGCCAGGCTCATGAGCTCGGTTCCTGCCTGGTACGAGGTAAGGGGGACGACCGGGTCTCCCTCTTCCACCGCCCGCGAAAGAACCATGCCGGTGATGCTGGAGCGGATGACGTTGTCGACCATCCGGTCGGCGACCTCGGTGTGGCCGGATTCGGTCAGGGCCAGCTTCTCGCGGGCCATCTTGAGGCGCAGCTCGGACTCTTCGTAATTGGCTTTCTTGGAGTCGTATTCTTCGGAAGAGATGAGCTGTTTGTCGCGGAGCGAGGTGGTGCGGTCGAACTCACGCTTGATATTGTCGAACGTCACCTGGGCCAGCTCGACCTGTCGCTTGGCCTCGGCGTACTCAATCGGAGTCGGATCCGGGGCGATATCCAGAAGCGGGTCCCCTTCCTTCACCTGGTCCCCCACCTGGACGTAGATCTTGCGGACAATGCCGCCGATTTTGGATTTGACCGAGATTTCCCGCTTGGGGTCGATCTTGCCGACGGCCAGCGCTTTGTCGACGATCGATCCCTTTTTCACCGCCACGGTCTTGACGATGTCTTCTCTCTTGGCGGAGCCGTTCTTGGCGAACAGGAAGACGATCACCACCACCACGATGACAGGGATACCAATGAGGAGAACCTTCTTGAGCATAGCGAACAGCTCCCAACGGTTGGGGGTTTACTTTCGATGACTGCCCTTATCTCTACGGGCAGGGAAGCCCAAGGTTTCCACAAAAAAGAGGGGCGGCGATCAGGCGGGAAGTACCTCGCAGGAAGTCCGGGCGAACACGCGGCCATTGACGATCAGCTCGAACTGGTGCGTCCCCGGGAAATGGGTCCTCGTGGACCGATCTTCGAACGAGTGTTTGGTGTCGAGCGTCAGGACATCACCCGGAGCGAGCCGCTTTTCAGCCCACTTGAACAGCTTGGGCGAGAGGCGCCCCCTGGTCTTCACGTAGTGCACGCGATAGTCGATAGCCAGTTTTTGGGCGCTCTTGCCCGATGATGGAATGCGGCAGGACAGGACGATCGTGTCACCGATGCGGACGCGCTTTCTGGACAGGTTGAAGGTCACCTTGCCGAGCTTGGGGGAGGGGGTGAAGCCGAACAAGGGGAAGACCTCCGGCACGCCCTGCTTGATCAGCGAGCGGCAGGCATGGCGCAGGATCCAGTTGGTGTGCGGATGCTTGTCCTTCATCCAGCGAAGGGCGGTTTTGAGCAGCAACGCCGGGTGATCTTTCGAGATATCGTTGAGGTTGTTGGCGACCGCTTTGCGGACATATAGCGACGGGTCGGCCTTGAGACGCTCAAGGATGGTGAGCACGGGGCGCGGGTCCTGGCGGAACTGCTCGATATGCATGGTCCAGACACCGCGCGGGCGGCATCCCTCCGCGGCGAGGCGGCGGACATGTTCGTTCGGGTCCGCCGTCCAGCGGGTCAGAACGGCCAGCATCTGGTCCGGGTATCGGATGATGAACGGCCGGATGGCGAACTCCCCGGTGCCGGTCTTGGTCAACTCCTCCAGGGCGAGCACCGAGGTTTCAAGATCATCAAGCCCGAACTGCTCGACATATGAGGTGAACGTCCAGTTCTCGAATATGCCAAGGGGCGGGGCGGCTGCGATAAGGATGTCGACCGCTTTCGGATATCTGGCCGGCAGGAACTCCTTCAGGAGAAAGGCCAGGACCCGTATGCGGTCCTTCAGCTCGCGAGTTTCGAACTGCTCCCAAACGGCAGCGGCCAGGTACCGGTCGACATCGAAGCGCGGGTACACCGCTTTCAGGCGCTCCGCCATGCGGCGCACGACCGTCTGATCGAGCCGGTTTTTCCACGGTTCGTTTTTCGTCGTCCGTTTCGTGCGGGGGGACACGGCGCCGCTCCTATTTACCGTTGGCCTTGGCCATGGCGACGAAATTGTCTACCTGCGCAAGTGAACGGTTCACGGCGCTGACCCAGAACTCCTCTTTGGTTAGATCGACACCGAGGTGCTTGGCCGCGGCTTCTTCAGTGGTCATGCGTCCAGTGTCCTGCAGCAGCGCCAGATATTTCGGTGCGAACGCCTGGCCTTCCTCGCGGGCGCGGGCATACACGCCGCCGGCGAACAGGAATCCGAAGGTGTACGGGAAGTTGTAGAACGGCGTGTCGGTGATGAAGAAGTGCAGTTTGGAGCACCAGAAGTACGGGTGATAACCGGATTCATCGAGCAGCCCCGCATAGGCACTCTTCTGCGCCTGAGTCATCAGTTCGCATAACCGGTCTTTGCCGACAATGCCGTTCTTTCGCTCGGTGTAAAACGCCTTGTCGAACAGGAAGCGACAATGGATGTCGGTGAAAAAGACATACGCCTGCTGCAGGTTTTGGTCCAGCAGCATGATCTTCTCCTGCGGATCGGTGGCCTGGGCCAGAGCGGCATCATTCACCAGCGTTTCGCTGAAGATCGAGGCAGTCTCGGCCAGACCCATGGGATAGAGGGACGAGAAATAGGGTTCGTCCTTCAGCGCCCAGCCGTGATAGGCGTGCCCCAGTTCATGGGCGAGGGTGGTCAGGTTGTCATAGGCGCCGGCGTAGGTCATGAAGATGCGGCTGGCCTTGAAGGTTGGCAAATGGCTGCAGAAGGCGCCGCCGGCTTTGCCGGGGCGATCCTCCGCCTCGACCCAGCGCTTGTCGAGCGCCAGGCGATAGAAGTCGGCCATGTGCGGGGAGAAGGTGCGGACGTTGTCGATAATGAACTTCCCGGCCTGATCGTACGGATATTCGCGCTCGGCATGGCCGCACGGCACGAACTCATCGTACCACGCGAACTTGTCGATCCCCAGCAGCCTCTTCTTCGCCTCGATGTAGGGAGCGAGGCGGTGGGTCTCGCGGGCGATGACATGCCACATGGCCTCCAGCGAGGCCTCGGTAAGGCGGTTCATCTTGAGCGGCTCTTTGAGGAAGGAACTCCAGCCGCGTCGACCATAGAGGGAGAGGCGGAATCCGGCCTGGGCGTTGAGGGTCATGGCGGCCAGATCGGCGCGCGATTTCCAGACCTCAGTCATCTTCTCGAACGCCTGCTGACGAATTGACCGATTGGCGTGGTTCATGAGCGGCACAAGCTGCCCGAGCGACAGGGTCTTGGACTGGCCATCGACCTGCATCTCGACGCGAAGGTCGCCGGCCATTTTGTCGTACAGGCGGTTCCAGGCGTGGTACCCATTGACCGCCAGTTCGAGGGCCAGCGACTCCTGCTCCAGCGGCATCCGATCCCGGGCGTTGGCGCGCAACTCATCGAGATAGAACCGAATCGGCGCCAGTTCGCTTGAGGTCACCAGCTGCGCCCAATCATTGTCGGGCTGCTTTGCGGAGAGAGCTTCCAGAGCGGTCTTGAGCTTCTCCCACTCGGAACCGAGCAGGTCCCCCTCGCTGACAATCGCCTGTCCCTCCATATCGGAGACATCGGCGGCGATCACACAGCTGGCGAACCCCCGGATAACCTCGATCTGCGCCCCAATCGCCTGCAGCAGCAGGATGAATTTGGTCCAGGCCGGGCGGTCGGCGGCGGAGAGGGTCTTGGGGAGCCGGGCGAGCAGGTCGGCGGCTTCGGCCAGGTCGGCTTTGGTCTTCTGGCGGAAGGCCTTGAATTCGGCGGATTTGCTGGCTCCGGGAAACAGACTATCCAAATCCCAGCGGGGGGCGGCGGATGATGTGGTCATGAGGTCGCTACTCCTGAAGTACTAGTGATTGAACAACGTGGGGTGAAACTACGCAATGCGGGCTGATCTGGCAAGTTCCCTTGCAGTGCCCGGTGTCATATATTGAGAGCATGAATTGCGATGAAACGGGCGGCGACGCTCCGGTTGAGTATCCGATCGACGGTACTCTGGACCTGCATCAGTTTGCGCCCAACGAGACGGCCGAGGCACTGGAGGCATTCATCGAGGAGTGCCTGAAGCGGAAGCTGTATTCGCTGCGGATCGTGCATGGCAAAGGGATCGGCGTACAGCGGGAGATTGTCCGCTCGGTGCTACGAAATCACACAAGAGTGCTCTCATTTCGACACGAGGAGGGGAGTGGCGGGGGGTGGGGGGCGACCGTGGTCGATTTGGTGCCGAACCCCGAGAACCGATAAGCCGGTACACGGCTCCAGCACGCTTCCTTTTTGTGTTGTGCGGGGGTCCGGCTGACGGGTATACTGTAGCCATGACACAATCACCTCAACGTACCGAGATCGAGATCAAGCTGCGGCTTGAATCGTTTATGGACTACCTCAAGCTGCTCGGCTTTCTGGGTAAGGTCGAGAGCGAGGATCACCACATCAATGGGTTCTTCGATACGGAGGATCGCCAGTTAGCCAAAGCGGGCTGGGCGCTCCGCGTCCGCGCGGAGAACCACCGCGGGCTGGTGACGGTCAAGAGCATACCGACCCGGTCCGGGCTGGCGGTGATCCGCCAGGAGATTGAGGCGGAGATCAACCGGGGGGAGGCGGTGGAGGTACTGAATTTGCACCGCGATGTGCTCTCGCTCGAAATCATCCCGGTGACGTTCATCAGGCAGAAGTTCCCCGAGTTGACGTTAGCCCGGCTGATTCAGTTTGAAAACGACCGCCAGAAGAAGCTGTTTCGGATCGGCGACTACAACTACCTGCTCGAAGTGGACAAGACCGAGTACAGCGATGGCTCGGTGGACTACGAGCTGGAGGTGGAGTTGAGCGATACCTCGCGGATCGAGACGGTGGAGGATCATCTGCGGAAGCTGTTCCTGACGCTGGGGATACCGTTCGAGCATCAACCGGAGAGCAAGTTCGCCCGCGCCCTGAAGAAGGCGAGGATTTTGTAGGGGGGCTTTCAATATGACTTCTCGGCGGAGAAAGTCGAATAATCCGCATTACTTTCACAAATCGTCTACTGCTGGAGGTGGTCGGTGCTGTCCGGCCAATCGGAGGTAGTTCTATGCACAGGCTCACAATCGCGACAGTCCAAGGCGTGTTGATGGCACTCCTGCCTGTAGTCCCAGTATCCGCCGCCACCCACTTTGCCATCATCGGCGACCGCACCGGGAATCACCAGCCCGGTATCTACGAACAAGCCGTGGCCGAGATCGAACGGCTCCACCCGGATTTCGTCGTCACCGTGGGGGACATGATCGAGGGGTACACGCCGGACACGGTCCTGCTGAACAAAGAGTGGGACGAGTATTTCAGCGAGATCAAGCCGTTCAGCATGAAGGTCTATTTCACGCCCGGTAACCACGATATCACCTACGATGCGGCCGAGCCGACCTACTGCCATCGGGTCGGGGAGCCGTATCACTCGTGGGATGTGGACGGAATTCATTTCGTGAGTCTGGATGTAAGCCGGTGGGAGTCTTCCGACAAACTGCCCAAAGAACAGATCGACTGGCTGGCGACGGACCTGTCATCACATTCAAGTGCCGCCCACACTATTGTTATTTACCACAAGCCGTTCTGGTACAACTCTGTCGTCATGGGGAGGCCGGACACCCTGCATACGCTGTTTGTCAAATACGGCGTGGATGCGGTTCTGAACGGCCATTTCCACCAGTATTTCAGCACGACCATTGACGGCATACAGTACACCTGCATCGGCAGTTCCGGCGGGGGGATGGATGTCGATCCGACCGGGATCGGATACCACATTGGATGGGTGACGGTCGACGACAAAGGGATACAGGTTGTCCCGATCAAGCTGGGAAGCGTGCTGCCCTGGAACTTCACGACCGCGGCCGAGCTGCACTCGATTGACACAGTATCGCATGGCGGGCTGGAGTTCGAGGGCTCCGCCCCTGTTAGTAGTAATCTGAAGATCAACAGTGCGCGTGTCACCCTTCGTGTGCGGAATCTGAAGGCGAATCTGACGGTTGCGGACACGCTCCGCTGGGAGGTGCCGGAGGGGTGGAAAGTGGAACCGAACTGGGCGCCGATCACGCTAAAGGGGATAGAGAGTCAAGTGGTGACTGCCGTAATCAGTTCCGCCGATAAGCTGTACCCACTCCCCACGGCGACGGTGCATGTCCCGTACAAAGAGGGGAAGCCGGTGACGATTGCCAAAACGCTGCCAATCGCGCGCGAAGTGATTTGCCCGATGGTGAGCACGCCGCCGGTGATTGATGGCCAGCTCGATGAGCCATTCTGGCAGGACGCCGTCACGGCGTTTTTCAGCCCCGAGGGGGAGCCGGTCAAAATCGAATCCACCTACTGCTTCTTTGCCTGTGATAAAGAGAATCTGTACTTGGGAGCGCGCTGTATCGAAACCAAACCGGATTCGATCAAGGCGGCGGTCACAACGCGCGACGGCGGTATCACCGGTGAGGACTGCGTGGGATACTTCTTCCAGCCGGATCTGGCGAAAGACACGGTCTACCAGATCTACTTCAGCGCGCTGGGGACGATTTTCGATCAGAAAATATCTCGTGGTCCCTCCGGGTATTACGGCGGGGACCGTAACTGGAACGGCGAGTATGACGTAAAGAGTAATCGAGGAGACCGCTCCTGGTGGGTGGAAGCGCGAATACCGCTCGCCCAACTTGGTGTGACAGCCGCGCCGGGCGCCCGCTGGCGGCTGAATTTCCTGCGCAAGCAGCAGCGGCTCCATAGCAACGCCAACTGGCAGGCGCCGATCGACTATGATCCGTCATCGTTTGGAGTCCTGATTGTCAAGTAACGTCGAGGTGTCCGGAAAGGGGCGTAGTATGGTTCGCATAGCGGTACTGGTTTTCTGCATCGTGTGTCTGGCCGTCTGTGGTATGGCGCAGACGGAAAAGTATGACGTGATTCTGTTGAAGAACGGGGCGGTGGTGCGGGGGCATATCGTGGAGCGGGTGGAGGGAAAGAAGGTAATCGTCAAGCTGCTGGACGGATCACGTTACGAGGTCCCGTTCAAGAAAATACAGGCGATCACGTCATCGGATGAGGACTGGCAGCAACAGCAGAAGCGGATCCAGGACTCGCTCAATCTCTCGGCGCCCGATTTCACGCCGACCACGAGAATCTGGCAGGTCCGTGCGGGAGGGCAACTGACCGAGTCCAAGGGCGGAGGGTGCATATCTGCCGGAGTTGGAATTCTCTCGCCGCGCAGTACCGCGCTCTGGCTGTCGATCGGCTTCGAACGGAACAGCGAAAGCAAGTTCGTGCCGTTCATGTGCGAACTGGAGCATTACGTGGTGAGAAAGCGCCTGGCGCCGTTCGTGTCGTTCGGGGTCGGCTACTCAATCGGGTGGCTGGATGCCTATCAGAGCGCGGACTACGGCGGTCTTCGAATACAAGTCGGGGTCGGCATTCGGCTCCGGGCCTGGGATCACGCGGCGCTGCAATTGCGCTTAACCGCCGGAAGCCAGCAGGTGGCGAAGACCAACGTCATCACCGAGTCCCATGTCGAACTGGTGCACGCGACCGTCGGGCTGATGTTGTTCTAGGTTCACACAGCTGCCTTTGCGCCGCGTCCGGCGGGGTGCTATATTCGGCCAAACGAAGGAGAGCATCCATGTCGGATCGGATTCAGAAGTGGCAGGAGGAGCGCGCGGCGCTCAACGAGATCGTCCTCGGTCGCGAGGACCTCAATATCAAACGATTCTTCGGCATCGATAACGCCGTCTATCGGGATGGTGCGCTCGATGCCCGTACCAAGGAGATGCTGGGGCTGGTCGCCTCGCTGGTGCTCCGCTGCGACGACTGCATTACCTACCACACTATTCGAGTGAAAGAGCTGGGGCTGTCCGATCAGGGGTTCGATGAGGTGATGTCGATCGGTCTGGTGGTTGGGGGCTCGATCACTATCCCGCACCTGCGCCGGGCGTATCGGACCTGGGAAGAGCTGAAGGCGTAGCTACTCTGTGGCGCTGTCGCGACCGGAGTCCGGGATGCTCCAGCGCACCCGGTACGGGACTTTGGAAAACCGATAGCTTCGCACGATCTCGCGAAAGGTGTCATAGCTCGGTCGGAAGCCGGCTTCTTCCCGGGCGATATAGCCGATACGAATGACGACGCTGTCGGACTCGATCATGCCCCAGGCCTCGCGTTCGCCCGTCATTTCGCGGCGGAAACGGTAGAGCAGGGCGGGGATACCGTCCAGGGTGACGATGTCCGAATCCTGGGTGACCGCAACCCCCCCGTACTTTTGCTGGAGATTCTCGACCGACTCGCGGGCGACGCGGCGGAAGTCAATCGGTCCGGGAACCGGTTTTGGATCGACGATGACGTAGACGTATGCCGGAACCGAACCGGTGGAGTCAATCTCCGGCACGATATGAGCCACCCGTCCGAGCGAATCCCCGGTGAACTCCGCGTGCCATCCCACTGGCATCGTCAGCACGAAGTGATATCCGGGGCCATACAGAGCCGCCCCTTCGGGTTCGGCTGTGCCGGCACTGTCCGCCGGATCGGCGGCCGGGGCAACGCCCAAGAGGAGCGATGCCGCCACTATGGCGGCGGTCATTTCACTTTCTCCGGGCCGCTGTGCTTTTCGTCTTTGTCCGAAGACGGCCGTTTCGGCGCCAAATCGATATAGCTGGCGACCATCTGCTTGAACTCCGGCAAATGGTCGCGGAACCCGAATTCATCGCGGGCCACGTACATGATTCTGATGATCGCTCCAAAGGTCTCGACAGCGGCCCAGGCCTCACGCAGGCCGGTTCCTTCACGGCTGAACAGGAAGACGAGCGCCTCCTGTTTGGTGGCGGTTATGATGCTGCTGTCCTTGCTGAGGACCAGGCCAGGATTGTCCTGCTTGATCGCGATCAGCGTGCCCCGAATGGCGCCATTGAAGTCGACTTCACTGTGTTCCGGCGTCTGGTCGGCGACGACGTTGATGACGGCCGGCGCGGTACCGGAGGAATCGCGATAGGCAAACAGGTGGGCAATCTCCCCTGTGGTCTTGCCGCTCGGCTCGATGGACCAGCGGTCGGCGGCGGTCAGTGAAAAGTGATAGCCCGGTCCCTTCAGGACGACCGGGTCGACCCCGGTACCTCGGGTGATGACGGGGGCCCCGGTCCCGGTTCCGTCAGCGGCCAAGGTCAGTGCCGCCGGCAGCAGTGCGAAACATAGGGCAGCCATCAGGTGGATATATTTCCGAGCCATTCTTGATTTCCTCCGTTTTTCAGGGACTTTCGTACCATTACATACCGAATTCGGGCGGCCGGCGCAAGTGAGCCGCGGCGCTATGCCTTTATACCATCGAACAGCATCGAGAGCACATAATCGCTGGAGAGATGCCGTCGCCCTCTCGTTTCGGCATAGGCCCGCCCCACCAGAGCGCCGAACACGAGCGAAACCAGATACCCGGTGATCGCCGGGTCCACATCCCGCCGCATCTCGCCGGTTTGCCCGCCCCGTTCGACAATCTCCTGGACATACCGATAGAAGTGGCGCTCCAGTTCGATCCCCTCGATCTGCACACCGGCATGGGGGCTGGCGTTGGTGATGAACAGGTAGAACGTCTTCTCGGCCGGAAACAACTTGGCGTTGACGACGACGGCATGATACAAGTGCCGCAGGCGATCGCGCGCCAGCACCGCGGTTTCCTGGCGGCGGATTTCCGCAAGCCAGCGGGTCAGGAAATCATCGAACGCGAGCACCGCGAACTCCAGCAGGTGGCTCTTGGAGGGGAAGTACTGAAAGAACGAACCTTTGGAGATGCCGGCCTCGATACAGAGCCGCTCCACCGGCAGGCCATCGTAACCGTACGTGCCGAACAGGCGGATGGCGGCGCGATAGATCAGGTCCTTTTTTTCCGGCGGCAGGCGGCGAAACCGATCGGTGACGACTTTTCGCCGGACCAGTTGAACGACAAGGTTTTCATCAATCATGGCGACGCTCCCGAAGTGACCATATGGTCATTATTACGATACTATAACTATATAAGTGGACACAAGCAAGAGAAATCGGTTGACGCTGTTCGGTCGCGGTGCGTATATCTGGCGGCAGAGAACAGTAACGGGCATTTTCATAGAAAGGAATCATGACCATGGGTAAAGTGCGCGTAGCCATCATCGGCGTCGGGAACTGCGCTTCCTCGCTCGTCCAGGGAGTGGAGTTCTACAAGAAGGCCAAGGATGATGATTTCGTCCCTGGTATCATGCATGTCAATCTGGGCGGGTATCATATCCGCGACGTCGAATTCTCGGCGGCGATCGATATCGACAAGAACAAGGTCGGCAAGGATCTGGCGGAGGCCATCTACACCTGGCCGAACTGCACCTACCAGTTCTGCAAAGTGCCGAAGACCGGCATAACAGTACAGCGCGGCATGACGCACGACGGTCTGGGGTATTACCTGTCGCAGATCATCGAGAAGGCGCCGGGGGACACCGTGGATATCGTCAAGCTGCTGAAGGACACCAAGACCCACGTGGTGATCAATTATCTGCCGGTCGGCTCGGAAGAAGCGACCAAGTGGTATGTCGAGCAGATTCTCGAGGCGGGCTGCGGCCTGGTGAACTGCATTCCGGTGTTCATCGCGCGCGAGCCGTACTGGCAGAAGCGGTTCAAGGAGAAAGGGCTGCCGGTAATCGGCGACGATATCAAGTCGCAGGTGGGCGCGACGATCGCACACCGTGTCATGACGCGCCTGTTCTACGAGCGCGGGGTGAAGCTCGAGCGGACCAGCCAGCTCAACGTGGGGGGAAACACCGACTTCCTCAACATGCTGGAACGGTCGCGTTTGGAGTCCAAGAAGATCTCCAAGACCAACGCCGTCACCAGCCAGTTGCCGTACGAGATGCCGGCCGGCACCGTGCACATCGGGCCGTCGGATTACGTCGAATGGCTTTCGGACCGCAAGTGGGCCTATATCCGCATGGAAGGGACCACTTTCGGCAATGTCCCACTCAATATCGAGATGAAAATGGAAGTGTGGGACAGTCCGAACTCGGCGGGGGTCGTGATCGATGCCGTCCGTTGCTGCAAACTCGCACTGGACAATAAGTTATCCGGCGCCCTCATCGAACCCTCGGCCTACTTCAAGAAGTCGCCGCCGGTGCAGTTTACCGATGAAGAGGCTCGTCGGATGACCGAGGAGTTCATCACCAAGTACGGGTGGAAACAGGCCGCTCGGCCGGAGAAGAAACTCCGGGTCGCGGCCAAGAAGCCGGCTTCGGCCGCCACGGCCAGCCCGAAGCGGGTGGTGCGGAAGAAAAAATAAGTTTGGCCGCACCAGCGTTCTGACTACTTTAGCCGGCGATGCATCATCGCCGGCTTTCGTTTTTGGTCGGCTCGACGGTATCCTTGATGGCGAGAGGAATATGAAGCAGAGACCTCTGTTTGTGACCTTTGAAGGGATCGACGGCTGCGGCAAGAGCACGCACCTGGAACTGGTCCGTCGCTGGCTGGTCCAGGCGGGGCATGTCGTGAGTACCGTCCGGGAACCCGGATCGACCGATGTCGCCGAGCAGATTCGCAAGCTGCTTCTGGACAAGCGGTCGATCATGACGGCCACCACGGAACTCCTGCTGTATGAAGCGGCCCGGGCCGATATCACGGCCCGTCAGATCGCACCGCTCCTGAAGCGGGGGCACATCGTGCTGTGTGACCGGTTCTTCGACAGCACCACGGCGTATCAGGGATACGGACGAAAGCTGGATATCCGGACCGTCAAGATGCTGCACGGCATCGCCGTGGGGAAACTGAAACCGGATCTCACGCTGCTGTTCGATGTCGATCTGGCCACCGCTTTCGCCCGCCGCGGCAAGGAACTGGACCGGCTGGAATCGGAATCACGCGCGTTCTTCAAACGGGTGCGGGCGGGATTCCTGGAGATCGCACGGCGGGAGCGCTCCCGCGTGAAGGTGATCGATGCCGGCCGCCCGATCGAGGAGGTCTTCGAGGACGTCCGGGTGCATCTCGACAGGAAACTCGCCACCGCATGACCAGCACCACATCATTTCGCGCCACCATGCTGCTTTCGGCGCTGTTCGCGTTCCTGATCATCCTGCTCTCCGGCGGCATGATGCTGTACGTCCTTTCCGACACCAGTCTCCATCAGATCATGGTGCTCCCTCGTGCTGCCCGGGCGATCGAGCAGTTCTATCAGGAGCCGGTCGATTGGGGGAAGGCGACCGAGACCGGCCGGCAGAGTATCTATGAGCTGCTCGACCGCTTTTCGTTCTATGTCGATCCGAGGCAGTTCCGCCAGCTGGACGAGGAGATGTCCGGCGGCTACGGCGGCATCGGAGTGACAGTCGAGCGACATGACGAGGGGCTGCTGGTCGTCGCGGTTCGGGAGAACGGACCGGCCGCTGCAGCGGGGGTGATGACGGGCGATGTCATCGTGCGTGCCGACAGCCTCCTCTTGGCGAAGATCGATCAGGAGCGGGCCAGTTCGCTCTTGCGCGGACCCGACGGCAGCACGGTAGAGATAGGTTTGGTGCGGGCCGGAGAGGCGGACACGCTCGCGGTAACCATCACCCGCCGGCGAATTCAGTTCCAGCATGTGCCGTTTGCGGGATTCACCGCGGACAGCGTCATCTACCTTCGGCTGACCGATTTCGACGCCGGGGCGGCCGACGAACTGGAGTCATCGCTCGATTCGCTCCTGGCCGTCAAGGGCATGACCGCCAAGGGGGTCATCCTCGATCTGCGCGGAAATCCGGGCGGGCTGTTCTGGGAAGCGTACCACACGGCCAATCTGTTTCTTGCCAAGGGGCAATTCATCGTCGGCACGGCGGCGCGGTCTCGCTGGAACGAAGAACAGCACTACGCCACCGGTCCCGATCACACCGGCGGGCTGCCGATGGCCGTGCTGGTGGAT
>AMWB02160356.1_pt1 | contig 23548 bp, 24 predicted proteins | sample 200311 | NCBI WGS metagenome assembly AMWB02 (sample SAMN02737377, study PRJNA173069) | bioreactor metagenome | biome: anode biofilm in microbial fuel cells | place: USA: California | collected 2010-12-16 | reverse complement strand
CTCCTTTTGGCAGGTTTTGCTTGTGCTGTTATAATCACGCGCATGAAATACCATGTTTGGACTGAAGGATGCCAGATGAACGTGGCGGATTCCGAGCGCGTCTCTTCTGCACTTGAGCATCTTGGATACGAGTTTTCTACACGCATTGAAGACGCAGACGTCATCGTGTTAAATACCTGCGTGGTTCGCCAGTCAGCTGAAGACAAAGCCTATGGCCGGCTCACCTCATTATTACCGGTAAAACGCGCCCGACCTGATGTGGTGATCAACCTGATGGGCTGCCTGGTAGGCGTTAAGGACAACCAGCCGCTGCGTACCAGGTTCCCCTATGTGGATGTGTTCTCACCCCCTTCTGACCCTACCCCGCTGGTGGAATACCTGCTCGAGCGTGATGCGCGCTCCGCTGAAGACGCCGAGACTGCCCGTCGATTTGCACTCATGGACGGTGACCTGGTGCTTCCGCACAAAGATCTCGACAACCAGGTGTCAGGCTGGATCCCGGTGGTGTACGGGTGTTCACACGCCTGCGCTTATTGCATCATCCCCTACCGGCGCGGCGTTGAAAAGAGCCGTCCGCCCGAAGAGATCTACCGGGAAGCGCGGTCGCTGGCTGCCCAGGGCATCAAGGAGATCACCCTGCTCGGGCAGATCGTGGACCGTTATGGAAAAGACCAACCCGGTTACCCCAGCCTGGCCGGTCTTCTGCGTGAATTAAGTAAAATTGAAGGGATCGAACGCCTGCGCTTCCTCACTTCGCATCCAAACTGGATGACCGATGAACTGCTGGACTGTGTAGCGGAACTGCCCAAGGTGATGCCTCACATAGAGATCCCCAACCAGGCTGGTGATGACAGCGTGCTCGCGGCAATGAAACGCGGATACACCGCTGATGATTACCGCAGGCTGGTGGAAAAGATCAGAACGCGGATCCCCGGGGTTTCCATCGCCACCGATATTATCGTGGGATTTCCCGGTGAGACCGATGCCCAATTCCAGAACACTTACGACCTGCTGGCAGAGTTGAAGCTGGATGTGGTTCACCTCGCGCGCTATTCACCACGAATCGGCACGCTTTCAGAGCGCAGCATGCCGGATGATGTGCCGGCTGCGGAGAAGTGGCGCCGGTTCAGGGCGATCGAAAAGTTACAGGAAATCCTTGTGCGTGAAATTCACGCCAGTTACCAGGACCAAACAGTTGATGTCTTGTTCGAGGACAAAGTGAAAAAACGCTGGCGCGGAAGAACTCCCACCAACAAACTTGTTTTCGTCGAGACTGACGCCGAACTGCGCGGCAGGATATTGCCGGTGAAAATCACCTGGACCGGACCCTGGTCCATGCTTGGTGTACTTGTCGATTAAAGCAATGAAACGCATTGGACTCATCCTTTTATCAGGATTGGTAGTCACCGGACTGGTTGTAGCGTACTTCTTCTGGTTCAGTCCATCGGGTCGATCCTCGCGTACACGCAACCTGCTGTTGTATCTGCGCAACCCACGTGCCCACCAGGATTGGGTAACCGATGCACTCCAAAGCTGTGGAGACGCACCATTTCTTATGCCCACCAGCGGCTATATCGGTTACCTGTGGGATGACTCCTTCCGCGTGGGACATCGCCACCAGGGTATCGATATATTCGGAGGTGGTGAACCGGGTGACACACCCGTTTACGCTGCTTTCGATGGCTACCTCTCTCGTGAACAGGACTGGAAATCCTCCGTGATCATCCGGGTTCCATCAGACCCCTTAAATCCCGGCGAGCAGATCTGGCTATATTACACCCACATGGCATATGATTCGGGAGAATCCCTCATCTCGGCTGATTTTCCCGCGGGCAGCCACGAAGTGTTCGTAAAAACCGGTACCTTACTGGGATACCAGGGGAATTATTCCGGCAGCCCCGGCAATCCAACCGGTGTTCACCTGCACTTCTCCATCGTTAAGGATGATGGGGCGGGTAAATTCTTAAACGAACTGGAAATCGACAACACCCTGGACCCCAGCCCATACCTGGGAATGCTGCTCAATAACAAAGAGAATGGGGTAACACCGGTTTATTGTTCACCTTGAAGGTTATGTAAAATATCTGTATTGACGCACCCATCATAATGGGGGAGTATGAGCCTTTCCTTTCGAGATCTGATTTCTTCCCTTACCGCCCTCAGGCTGGTATCGCATGTACCGGTCATCGCGCATGTGGATTTGAATTCCCTGGGTGAGATTGACGGCGGGGGTGCAACATTTCTGAGCGCTCTGATGAATAGGATCGACACAATCATGATGCCTGTCTTCACCTACCGCACCATGATCATCCCGGCCACTGGGCCTGAAAACAACGGGATCATATATAACCACAGGAAAGCGCCTCACACTCATTCTGAATTCTATGATCCCGGCATGCCCGCCGACCTGGAAATGGGCGAGGTGGCTGAGTTGCTGCGCAGGGAACCTGGAGCTTTGCGCTCAAACCATCCGGTTTTTTCCTTTACAAGCATTGGTGTGGATGCCGCGTTGCGCGCACAATCCGTTTCAGATCCACTGGCTCCGTTGCGCGTTTTAGCGGAACTCGAGGGTTGGGTGCTTCTGGCTGGATCAGACCACACCCGGAACTTCAACCTGCATCTCGCAGAGCAAATGGCCGGACGGAAAACTTTCATTCGCTGGGCGCTCACACCTGACCGGATTGTTGAATTGTCCAATACGCCGGGCTGTTCACGTGGGTTTAACCAGTTCGCCCCGCTGGTCGAAAAGATTGCCCGCCAGGTCCGCATCGGAGAGGGATTGCTAAGCACAATCCCTCTGCGTCCCATGTTGCACCTGGCCTACGATTTAATGCAAGCAGACCCCAACGCCCTGTTGTGTAATGATCCGGGCTGCCTGATGTGCGATAGTATCCGGCAGCAGACAAGCAGCGATTAACCTTATGCTATACTCATATTAAGATGTCTGATCACAACGAGGAACGCTACTCTCTTATCTGTCCTGAATGTCATCGGCTGTTTGATTCTTTACGAACCCAAACCTTCTGCGGCGATTGCCGTTCTCCCTTATTGACACAATACAACCTGGTTGCGCTGCGTTCACAATTGAACAGGGAAAATATTCAAAAACGATCGCGCGGAATGTGGCGCTGGCATGAATTGCTGCCGGTGAACGAACTTCGCAATCAAGTTACGCTTGGAGAAGGTGATACCCCGCTCCTGGGCTTGCCGAATATCAACCGGTTGATCGGAACGTCTGACCTGTTGGTAAAAGATGAATCGATCAACCCGACTGGCTCTTTTAAGGCACGGGGATTGGCTGCAGCGGTTTCGAAAGCGCTTGAGTTAGGCTTGACCGAATTTGTCATCCCCACCGCGGGTAACGCCGGGAGCGCGCTGGCATTTTACGCTGGACGCGCCGGTTGCACAGCGCATGTGTACATGCCCGTGGATACACCCGATCCGATCCAGTACGAGACGCGTATGTCCGGTGCTGACCTCCATTTGGTACATGGGCTCATCAGCGACGCTGCTCGCCACGCTGCGGCTGATGCTGCGCAAAACGGTTGGTTCGATATGTCTACCTTTAAAGAACCCTTCCGCGTGGAAGGAAAGAAGATCATGGGTTACGAGATCGCGGAAGCGTTGGGGTGGTCATTACCTGATGTGATCATATACCCCACCGGCGGCGGAACCGGCCTGGTGGGGATGTGGAAAGCGTTTGATGAAATGCAAGCACTTGGCTGGATCAATGAACACCGGCCGCGCATGGTCTCAGTTCAAGCGGCGGGATGCGCACCCGTGGTACGCGCCTTTCACGCTAACACAGAACGCATCGCACCATGGGAGAATGCCTCCACAATCGCATCGGGTTTGCGTGTGCCGGCCGTTTTTGCAGACCGCCTGGTATTGCGCTGCCTGCATGAGAGTAAGGGAGCCGCAGTGAGCGTAACAGATGAAGAGATCAATAGCGCGCAGAGAGAAATGGCACGCCTGGAAGGAATATTGGCTGCTCCGGAAGGTGCAGCCACCCTTGCGGCGTTGAGAAAATTGCTAAAAAGTGGGGAGATCAAAGCGGATGAAAAGATCGTATTATTTAACACAGGAACAGGTCTCAAGTACTTCGCGGGGAATCATGCCGAACGCAGAGGATAACGCTTACCTGGAAATCTTATACAACATCAGCCGTGAACTGGCAGGAAGCCTGGAGTTGCACGAGGTCCTGTCACGTGTGCTCACCCTTTCAGCCAAAAACCTGGGTGCTGAAAGAGCCAGCCTTATCGTACTTGACCCTCAGAAAAACGTAACTGATTCAGTGGTCCTTTACCACGGCGAAGTGGGAGCGACCGATTCTCAATATATGACTGATCTGATCAATACCGGTCTGGCAGGCTGGGTGATGCGCAATCAGCAACCCGCCCTGTTGCCAAACACCCACCAGGATGCCCGCTGGCTTGACCTGACCTACGATGGCAAAGTAATCCAGGATCCCAAATCTGCACTATGCATGCCGGTACTCCACAAGGAACGCATTATCGGCATGCTAACTCTGGTTCACGCACAGATCAATTACTTCACCACCACTCACCTGCAACTTCTACAGGCTATCGCGGATATCGCCGGAATTGCCATATACAACGCGCAGCTCTATAAGGACCTTGAACAGAACCGCAATCTGTACCGCGGATTATTCGAAGGCGTGGCCGACCCGATATTTGTATCGAACCTGGCCGGAGACATTATCGAGTTTAATCGGCAAGCGCGCGAGATCAGTGGTTACACGCAACGTGAACTGTTGAAACTCAACATCACCCGTCTGGAAGACCATTCGGGTAAGGCGCTGACCAACCTGCGCAACGACAAACGTGATTTTCCTGTCAAACAATACGAATCCAGGCTGCGTACCAGGGATGGACAACAATTGCCGGTTGAGATCAGGGTTTCATGGAACAAACCTTATGATCAGGATTACGTGCTATGGATCTTTCACGATACCAGTGAACGCCAGCAACTGGAATCCTTGCGCGACTCGATGACAGCGATGATCTACCACGACTTGCGCTCTCCGTTGGCAAACATCGTCTCCAGCCTTGAATTGATCACAGACGGAATGCCGTCCGGTCAGCCAACACAGATGAAACAGCTTCTGCAGATCGCAACGCGTTCCAGTGCCCACATGCAGCGCTTGATCAGTTCCCTTCTCGACATTAAGCGTCTTGAGGCTGGTCAGGAGATCCTGCGTAATACGAATGTTCACCTGGAAAAATTGGTAAATGAAGCCATAGAGATCTGCAACCCCCTCATCGAAAGCAAGGAGATCACGATAGAAACTCAGATCCCGTCTGATGTGCCACCCCTCAAGGTGGACGAGGACATGATCAGGCGCGTGGTGATCAACCTGCTTGAAAATGCGGTTAAGTTCTCTCCCATGCACAGCCGTGTGATCATCGGGGTTAAGCCCAACCGGAATCATGTTCTCGTCTTTGTTGAAGACCTGGGTCCGGGTATTCCGGAGGGCAACAGGGAAGAGATTTTTGAAAAATATGTTCGCCTGGAGGTTGACGGACGATCAAGAGGGCTGGGTTTGGGATTGGCGTTTTGCCATCTCGCTGTCCAGGCTCACGGTGGTACAATCTGGGTTGAGAAAAACATGCCGGTGGGATCTAGGTTCGTGTTTAAATTGCCGATGTCCGACTGAGCCAAGGTGTAACGAGGGATAATCATGCAAGAAATTGCTCCGCATGTGTTCATTGAAAGAGCTTTTCCGGGTGTCACCCTGGGCATCATCAATTGGCCGACGGGAACGATTCTGATCGATGCACCATTCAGGCCGGATGATATCAGGACATGGAGACTCTCCATCCAGAACCTGGGTGGTGTTACTGAGTGTCTACTGATCAGCCTGGATGAGCATTATGACCGCACCCTTGGCGCACGACAGATCGAATGTACGGTAGTTGGTCATGAAAAGCTCACCCATTTGCTCAAAGACCGACCCGTTAACATCAAACCACAGGTGGTTGAATCCGGTGCAGAGTGGGAGCTGCACAATGCCCCGGGTAACATTCGCTGGAGTTCTCCGGAAATTACTTTCACCGATCACACGGAGATCCATTGTGAGAACCATACACTTTTACTCGAATCACGCCCCGGACCGACTCCGGCGGCGATCTGGGTGACCATACCAACCGAGAAGATCATTTTCCTCGGTGATGCGGTCATGCCGGAAGCTGTACCTTTCATCGCCAACGCTGATCTGCTGCAATGGGAGGAAACCCTAAAATTGTTGCTGAAGCCGGAGTATCGGCAATACCAGTTCGTTTCAGGACGCGCAGGCCTGGTCTCGACCAACGAAGTCAAAACACAGATCAAGGTGCTCGAAAAAATCAACAAACAGGTGGAGAGGTTGTCCAGCCACCCCCTGCGTAATGAAGATGTCCACAAAGCAGCCCTCCACATCCTCAAGGATTGCCAGGTTCCCGGTGCCCGCGAGATACATAATCTGCAAAGAGCGCGATTTGGATTGACCCAGTATTTACGGCGCACCTCAGGAGCGTTGCCAGAGCAGCCCTCTGTGTTCTAGGTGTACGAAATTCAATGATTCCCACATCTGATCGAATGCTCACCAAAGCCATTCTTACCAGGCTTTATGAAACATTTGGTGAACCCGTATGGCGTGAGCCATTGCCAGCCATCGACGAACTCGTCTCCACCATCCTCTCCCAAAACACGAACGATGTGAACCGCGATCGTGCTTTTCAATCCCTCAGGCAGCAATTTCCCTCCTGGCAGGATGTGATGAATGCAACGGACGAAGAGATCATCAATGCCGTCCGGGTAGCAGGATTAGCCAATCAAAAAGGCCCGCGCATCAAGGCGGTCTTGAACCAGATTTACGAAGAGACCGGCGCACTTGACCTGTCATTCCTGGCTGACCTGCCACTTGAGGACGCGCGAAGTTGGCTGCTGCGGTTCAAGGGCGTCGGCCCCAAAACCGCCGCGATCGTACTGCAATTCGCGCTCGATCGCCCAGCCTTCCCCGTGGATACACATATTTACCGTGTCAGCGGACGATTGGGGCTGCGCCCCGGCGGAATGGATGTTGAAAAAACGCACATGCTGATGGAAGAATTGGTCGACCCGGCTGATTATTACAACGGTCACCTCAACCTCATCCGGTTGGGACGTGAATTTTGTCATCCGCGTAAACCTGATTGCCCCGCCTGTCCGGTGCGCACACTTTGCAATTATCCGGATAAAACAACAACTGATTGATCCCATTATTCGTTGAGGAAAGATGATGACCGAGATATGGCTCGTCCGCCATGGACAAACTGACGGAAATCTCCACAATATCGTTCAAGGCCAGCTTGACATCCCGCTGAATGAAACGGGTGAGGCGCAGGCGCGTACGCTGGCGGACCAACTCGCTGATGTAACATTCGCTGCAATTTATTCCAGCGACCTGTCCCGCGCAATGCAGACGGCATCGATTATCGCCAGTAAAAAAGGATTAACGGTGGTACCCGATCCACGTCTACGGGAGATCCGCCAGGGAATTTGGGAAGGTCTTCACTTTGAACAGGTGCTGCAAATCTATCAACCTGATTTCAGTCCGAACCCGTTTTACATCACCACGCCGCGCGCTGAGGGCGCAGAATCCATTGCAGAGGTGGTTACCCGCATGGTGGATGCTGCCAATGAATATCATGCCCGCCACCCCGGGGAAAGGGTGCTTATGTCCACCCATGGTATAGCCTCTGCGTCGCTATATTGCCTCGCCTCGGGAATTCCCCTGGTCAATGCGGGGGAGCACATACCAAAAAACGGTCAACCGCTGATCATCCACCTGAATGAACCCTTGAATCTGCCGGATTTTACAATTTCGTTAAGTTAGAACGAATTTCCTAAAACTATTGACTTAATAGAATTATTGTTCTATACTATGGCTGTTCGTTCGATATGGATCATTTTTCTCAAGGAGAACAGTCATGAACCTAACCGCCACCCGCACGACAATCAACAACCCGCTGCAAAACTTGAAGAAAGTCAAAATACGCTCAGCGGGTATTTACAGCGCAATCATCATTCTTGCGCTCATCGCTTTTGAGGCTGTCAATTACAGCACCACCGCCTTCGCGTTGCGCGATCTGCTTGGCAACCTCAAATTCGCCGGCATCCGTTGGTCAGTACTGCTGGCATTGGCTTTTTGCGGTCTCGATTTCGCCGGTGTCGCCCGCCTTGTCACGCAAAAAGGAAACAGCCGTGAGGAGAAAAATTCCTGGTATCTCTTTGGTGCGTGGCTGATCGCAGCCACATTCAATGCCGCGCTGACCTGGTGGGGAGTTTCCATCGCTGTTTCCAACCATACGCTGCGCAGCGCTGAAGTGATCAACATTCAACAACTCACCACGATCGTACCGGTGATCATCGCCATCATGGTATGGGTGATCCGGGTGCTCATAATCGGATCCCTCACCTCGTCCCTGGAGAAGAAGACCTATACACGCCCATCAACTCCAAAGACCTCACGTCCGGCTGCAACAACCGGAATCCCGGCAAATTCACGCCCCTCTCCCGGATACAATCACCCGCAACCGGTAGTGTCTTCCGCCAGGATGATGAACAATCGTTCAACCACACCCACCATGGCCAGGCCATCCGCCAACCGCTACCAGCCCTCGTCCTCAGAGTATTCACCATCAGAGGCTCAATCTGTACGAAAAATTTAATTGGGTTCCATTCCCAAAACCCGGCGAACAAGCCGGGTTTTTTTTAACATGCGCCTGCGTCAATTATCCACACTACCTGCCTGACCGCCAGGTAAAGCAGGGTATAATTTCAGCATGCTACCATTACCAGCCGCTGCTCCGGTCTGGGTCGCCACCCAGCAAGACCTGCAAGAGATGACCGGCAGCATTTCTACCGAGCCCGTTCTCGCTATTGACACCGAATCCAACAGTCTTTTTGCTTATCGTGAGCGCGTATGCCTGGTACAGATTTCCACACCCGCCACAGATTACTTGGTTGATCCGCTCTCCATAACAGACCTTTCTTCACTTGCACCCATCTTTTCGAACCACACCCAACAAAAGATTTTCCATGCTGCCGAATACGATGTGATCTGCCTAAAGCGCGATTACAGGTTCGAAATCCACAATGTATTTGACACAATGATCGCTGCACGCATACTGGGAGAACCCCAGGTTGGTTTGGGATCTATGCTTTCCACTTATTTCTCGATCACCCTCGACAAACGATATCAGCGTGCGGATTGGGCAAAACGCCCCATCCCGCCGGCCATGCTGGACTACGCGCGGATGGACACGCATTTCCTCTTCGCGCTCAAAGCTGTAGTTGAAAGTAAATTGAAAGAAAATGACCTATGGGAATTGGCCAACGAAGATTTCAACCTGGTCAGCATGGTAAACCCGCCCACCATTGAATCGAACGGCAAATCGTGCTGGAAGGTCTCGGGCAGCAACCACATCAATCCGCGAGAGGCTGCGATCCTGCAAGCGCTGTGCGCCTATCGCGATCAATATGCTCAAAAAGTGGATCTACCTCACTTCAAAGTATTATCCAACGATCTGCTAGTTGAGATAAGTCAAAGTGCTCCACTCACAAAAGAGGAGCTGCAGCAGGTTCCCGGCATGAGCGAAAGGCTCTTCAAGAGACACGCGGATGGTTTATTGAACGCCATCCATGCAGGTGAGAACACACCGCCACCCGAAAGGCAACCGCGCCACCACCCAGACCAATCCATGCTGGCTCGATTAAATGCCCTGCATGAATGGCGCAAGGAACAGGGCAAGAAACTCAAGGTGGAATCCGATGTAATCCTGCCGCGTGAATGCATGGAAAAAATTGCCGCCAAAAACCCCCGCGATTTGATGGATTTGAAAAATCTAATGGAAATGATCCCCTGGCGTTACCATCAATACGGTGAAGCGATTCTGAGGATCATTCAACCACAAGGAGAAAAATGAAACTATATTTTAATGGTGCTGCCCGTACGGTTACCGGCTCACAGCACCTCGTTGAAGCAAATGGTCACAGACTTCTGCTGGATTGTGGTCTGTTCCAGGGGAAACGAAACGACACCTATGAACGCAATAAGCATTTTGCCTTTGACCCCAAGTCAATCGACGCGGTCATCCTTTCCCATGCGCACATCGATCACAGTGGCAACCTGCCCAACCTTGTGAAAAGTGGCTTTGGCGGACCCATTTATGCCACACCGCCAACCGCCACGCTGGGTGAGATCATGTTGATGGACTCAGCCCATATTCACGAATACGACGCAGAGTATGTTAACAAGAAACGCAGCCGCCGCGGTGAACCACCGGTCGAACCACTTTACACAAAGCGGAACGCAGCCGATGCCATTGAACGCTATTATCCTGTTAAATACAATCAGCCGTTCTCCCCCGTATCCGGTATCACTGTCACCTTTTACGAAGCAGGCCACATTCTCGGCTCGGCAGCCATTCGTTTAGACGTCGAGGAAAATGGTGAACATAAAAGCCTGTGGTTTTCGGGTGATATCGGCCGCGGAGAACTGCCTCTCATCGCCGACCCTGTTCTCCCCAATGACGTCGACTACCTGGTAATGGAATGCACGTATGGCGATATGGAACATTTCACGGTCGAACAGGCATATAACAATTTCCAGCAGGTTGTGAAAAAAACATTCGATCGGGGCGGCAAGGTGATCATCCCGGCATTCGCTGTAGGCCGCACCCAGGAGATCGTTTACTTCATGAACCAGATGATCACTAACGGGGATATTTCACCCGTTCCGGTTTATGTGGATAGCCCATTGGCTGTGGAAGCATCCCGTATCTTTACACAATACCCCGAGTATTTTGATAAAGAAACCAATGAATTTATCCGCCAGCACAAACACCAGGCGCTTGATTTTCCCGGTTTAACCTATGTAAGCTCGGTGGATGAATCCAAGTCACTCAATGATAAAAAAGGGCCGATGATGATCATCTCAGCCTCAGGTATGGCGGAAAATGGACGCATCCTGCACCACCTCAAGAATAACATCGAGAACCCGCGTAACTCAGTTTTGATCGTGGGGTGGCAGGCACCGGATACCCTTGGACGTCGCCTGGTTGAGGGTGTGGATCAATTACGTATCTACGGTCAACTTTACGACCGGCGCGCAGATGTGGAGAGCATCACCGGACTCTCCGCGCACGCCGGGCAAAACGCTTTGCTTGAATACGCCAGCGCGGTAAAAGGCCGTGCAAAATCGACCTTCCTGGTCCACGGTGAAGAGGATGCTGCTGGTGTGTTCATGGCACTTCTCAAAGATAAGGGGTTCGAGAATATCGTCTACCCGCAACTGCAGGATGTGGCGGAGTTATAAAGAAATTCGGTTATAATTTTACCCGCTGGAGAGGTGCCGGAGTGGTTGATCGGGGCGGTCTCGAAAACCGTTATGGCTCTCGTGGTCATCGTGGGTTCGAACCCCACCCTCTCCGCCTCACAAAGTCAGTTCGGCTTCCAGGGTGCATAGATCGCACTTTCTCCGTATATCGCTCACTCAATCCCGCATCCATCCATGTCAGCACCCTCATTAACTCTCACTGACGCCCGCCTCATCCACCTCGCTGCCCAGGGACTATTAACGCTGCCTTCTACCCCGGCAGCCAAAGAGGACGTTCTCGAAGCGATCCGGCGTATGCAGCTGCTACAGATTGATACGATCAATGTCGTGGCGCGCAGCCCTTACCTCGTCCTGTTCAGCCGGCTCGGGTCATATGATCCCGCCTGGCTGGATGAACTGCTCGCGGAAGGCCGCATTTTTGAGCAGTGGGCTCACGCCGCCTGCTTCCTTCCCATTGAAGTTTTTCCCCTCATCCGTTCCATCGTACTCGCCGGCTTACATGGGTCATATTTTTCCGGATGGATCGAAAATAACCGTGATGCCGTCAACACAGTTCGCAATGCATTACAGACGAATGGAACGGTTCGCTCGGCCGACTTTAAGAGCGAAAAATCTCCCGGGGGTTGGTGGAACTGGAAAATCGAAAAAGTCGCCCTTGAATACCTTTTCAGCCGCGGCGAAATATTGGTTACCCGGCGGGAAAACTTTCAACGCGTTTATGATCTCACGGAACGGGTCATACCTGACTGGCAGGACGCCTCGACACCACCCCTGAGTGAAGTTTATCCAGCCTTGATCAGAAAAAGCATCCAAGCGCTGGGCATCACCCGCCCCGCCTGGGTGGCAGATTATTACCGTCTGCCCAAAAAGGAGATCGCAGGTTACCTTCCGCAAATGATATCAGCCGGCGAGATCCTTGAAGTCAACGTGGAAGGTTGGCCGGAACCGGCATTAGTGGCCACAGAAAATGCGGCTTTGATCCAGGCAGCCGTTCAAAATGCGCTCCAACCGGATTACACCACACTCCTATCCCCCTTCGATCCTGCAGTCTGGGATCGGGTGCGCGCACGCCAACTATTCAATTTCGATTTTATGATCCAGGCATATACCCCGGCAGTAAAACGTCAATACGGCTATTTTCCCCTTCCGCTGCTGCACAACGGAGAAATCATTGGCCGCCTGGATGCCAAGGCGCACCGCAAAGATGAAATTTTTGAGATTAAAGGGTTTTACCTTGAAGACGGGGGCATGCTCACTGAGGACCTGGCTAAGGCTATCGCTGGTGCGGTCTCCCGTTGTGCAACCTGGCATCATGCGCCACAGGTCATTCTCAACGAAACAATCCCGATTGAATTACGAAATACGCTTAACTTGTATCTTTGATGAGTTGGGATTTAAAAATTAAGACCCCGGCAGAAAACCCTGCCAGGGTCTTTGAGTCGTTGAATTGACAGGTTAAGCCGGAAGGCTTACATCAGCCGGAACAGTCATTCCTTCAAGGATGGTCTCCAGTGCCATCGTGTGTACACAACGTCCACGGGTTTGAAAAAATTCACAATCACATTTCCATGTGCCATCTTCATAAACCACTTCATGAGAATTATTGTTACCCTTCACAGTAACCTTGAACGAATGGAATTCGAACCGCTCGCGCTCTTGAGCGTAGCGTTTTGCTTTTTCGATCTTGCCGATCATGCTGTAATCCATTTCGTAAACCTCCTTATTTAAGGTATTTGATAACAAAAAGGCACGCGGAATGATAGCGTGCCTTTAGTTGAATCCTCCAGTATGGAAAGCCAATACTCGCATGGTGATCATGTCTCCTGAGTTACTTTAATATTAGCCCCAATGTCAATAATTGTCAACAATTGCTACCCTACCATTCCCCTACGCGTTGCCGATCTGCACATTCTTCAACATGACAACAGCATCCTCACCACCCTGGTAGTAATTTGGCCAGGTTTCTATCTTGTTGTAACCGTTTTTTAGATAAAGCTTTTGTGCATCCAGGTTGGATTTGCGTACTGCAAGCTTTACTTTGGGCATGCCCATCTCCTGTTCAGCCGCCTTCAGCAACGCCCCGCCCACCCCCATGCGGCGGTACTCCGGTAATACGGAGATCGTGCTGATCCATCCTGTGCCGGAAAACCTGCGGATATCTCCCCCGATGAAACCGATCATCTTGTCGATGTATACCGCTTTGATGCGAACGCATCCCGGAAGAATCAGCGCACCGATCCTCTCAAGCAGCGGCCATGCATCGATGGGAAAGCAGATCTTTTCCATTTCACTTAACTGGTTCAGATCACTCAGTGTCGCTTTTTCCAGGTTGAAAAAGGGTGTGTTTTTTTCCATATCACAATTATAAACAATTGCAGGCCGGGTGTGTCGTCCGGCCTGCAATATCAGTTACGGATTTCTTATTCCTTGTTCTTCTTCACAAAATCACTGATCAGGCTCGTGAACTCCATCGGGAAGATGTACTTGGTGGAAGGACCTGAGGCCATGCTCTTGAGTGTTTCGAAGTACTGCAAGGTCATGGTCTTCTGATCAATATTCTGTGCAGCGGCGAAGATGGCTTCCAGCGCCTGCTGGTAACCTTCCGCTTTCAGCACCTGGGCCTGGCGTTCGCCTTCCGCCTTGAGAATGGCAGACTGCTTTTCGCCTTCAGCCCTGAGGATGTTGGCCTGTTTTTCACCCTGTGCCACATTGATGGCAGCTTCACGATTGCCTGTTGATTCAGTAACCACAGCACGGCGAGTTCGTTCAGCCGTTAACTGGCGGTTCATCGAATCCTGCACGTCGCGTGGAGGAATGATCTCACGAATTTCAACATTGGTCACTTTAACACCCCAGCGCTCGGTTACTTCGTCGAGGCGGGCGCGCAGCGCTGTGTTGATCTTCTCGCGTTCGGAAAGCACACCATCAAGCAGGATGCCGCCGATGACTGAACGCAGTGTGGTGGTGGCGATACCCTGGGCAGCCAGTTCAAAGTTTTGAACCTGCAAAACAGATTGCACGGGATCAAACACCTTGTAGTACCACAGGAAGTCGATCGAAAGCGGCGCGTTATCCTGGGTGATTGATTGCTGTGCCGGTATCTCACGCACCTGCTCACGCAAATCAACCATAACCGGGCGATCAACAAACGGGATCAGCAATACCAGACCAGGACCCTTGGCACCGATGCAGCGACCAAGTCTAAATACGACAACCCGGCGATATTCCGGCACGATCTTAATTGCCGCGGCAAAAAAGATGACCAGTAATATGATCACAACACCAACCAGGCAGTAAATCAGGATATTTCCATCACCGAACATAGTTCCTCCTTTATGAATTTTTCAAGTTGATCACCGGTCAGTTTTCTCTTTCCACCGGTTCAACCAATAACACCAAACCTTCACGACCGATCACCCTGGCGGGGGAGCCTTCTTTGATCAATTTCACGCTGCGGGCGGTCCATTCCTCTCCCCCCACGTAAATTGCCCCGGAACTGCGGATGTCGTTCCGCGCCACACCGGTCTGACCGATCAAAACAGAGAGATCCTGCGAGGGCTGCAGCCTCAACGCTTCGATCCCTTTTCGTCCGATCACCCACAACATAACAACAGTGATCACGCTCATCAGCGTGGCCAGTACAGGATTGATTGCCGGACTACCTGTATCTGTTCGAAACAGGAATACTGATCCGACGATGATCGAGACGATCGCAGGAACAAGGTATAACCATTTCTTAAATTTACGCAGCGCAATGAGGAAAGGAATTACCCCAACCGCCAGCAGGATCAGCGCCCACAAGTTAATGGGTTGCCTGATGATCGCATAACCAGCTAACATGATCGCCAGCAACACGCCAACTTCCAGAAAACCCGTTCCAGGGGTGAACAGAGCCAGCACACCCAAGACAAGGCCAACCACTAAAATCATGTATGCAACATTGGGATTAAGCAACAAGTCCATAGTAACCTTCCTTCAACGTTTTCATTATACACGACTAGACACCAGTTCTTAGTGATAATCTACAAAACGTATAAGCTTTCCACTCTACTTACGCAAAAATAATCGTAAAGTTGGAGATTTTTGGAGAATTTATCATCAAATCAAATAAAGTATCGGCAACCTTGCTTCGGCTATCCCCGCTGCAAGCAGACGGGGCATTACGACTACGCAAGTACATCGGTTGCCTCTAAGGGATATGAACCCACCGGCACCTAACGCCGGTTGCGCTGCAAGCAGCGCGGTATTCTACTTCGAATAAAAAAGGCTGGATCTTCTCAATTCCTTACTTGTATAGTCCATATCTTTGTGAAATAATAATCTTGCGCTTTACCCGGTATTTTGGTCCAAAAAGGGATGGGAGGGGAAATGTCTCTGAAGTTACTTTATCCCGCCATTGAAACTGCGTCTCATGCCATGACTGCCGTTTATGACCCCGTCTTTGAGCGCTATTGCCAAAAATTTGGTATCTCCTCTCAATCCCTTTACTTATTACTGGCAATTCCAACCTTTGAACCAAAACCGGTGAGTGTTGAGAACCTCAACATCCGTTCCCCCTACACTGCGGCAGAACATTACCACGCACTCCTGCAGGAGCTGACTCATGCGAATATGGTGGCCTTAGAAACCGAAGGACAATATCGGATCACACAGCATGGACTTGAAGTACTAAAAGAAACCCTAACAGCGGTTTACAACGAATTGGGTGAAATTAAGTCTCTTCCGTTGATCGATCAGATGGACCTGGCCAGCCGATTGAAAATTCTTACCGACGCCTGCCTCACCGCCCCTGATCCACCCGGTACCTGGTGTATCCGCCACGCGCGCAGATTGGATCCCGGTTCAAGGGTGCCCATGATGGTGCGCATCGATCAGTTCCTCAGCGAATTACAAGCCTTCCGGGATGACGCGCACCTGGCTGCGTGGCAGGGAATAGAAAGCAACGGACACGCCTGGGATATCCTTACTCACCTGTGGTCAAAAAAAGAAGCCGAGCCTGACAGGATCTTCCAGGACCTCGTCAAACGCGGGAATACGCGTGAACAAACTCAACACGCAGTGGAATTGCTGATACGGAGGGGATGGATCACCCGGGACAACAGAACGTTGCGCATTACACCCTTCGGCACAGAAATCCGGCAGACCGCTGAAACCACCACAGATCAATATTTCCTGGCTCCTTTCAGAACAATTTCTGCCGTTGAAATGGCGCAGACAATTACCCTGATCGAAGAGCTCCACCGTGGTATTTCGACCTACAACGCAGGGGTTTAAACACAAGATCCACTCTCGTGCTGAGATATACTTAGTTGTGACAGTATCGAATTAAGAGGGTACAGAACTCAAAAGGAGAACAAATGACCACCACCACTTTACGCTGGTACGGCCACGCCACATTGGGTGTGGATACCGGCGGGTACAAACTGCTGATCGACCCATACTTCACGGGCAACAGCCTGACCAGCCAGGATCCGGACGAGTTGGAAGCTGATTATATCCTCGTGACCCACGGGCACGCCGATCACGTGGGTGATGCCGTTCCCATCGCCAAGCGCACCGGCGCGACGATCATCTCCAACGACGAGATCAGTAGATGGTTTGCCAGGCAGGGTCTCAAGACCCACGCGCAGCACCTCGGTGGGGGCTTCCACCATCCATTCGGGTATCTAAAAATGACCTTTGCCCTGCACGGCTCCGCGCTGCCGGATGGTTCGTACGGCGGCAACCCGGGCGGTTTCCTGCTGACCACACTCGAAGGAAAGAAGATCTACCTGGCTGGAGACACCGGTCTGTTTGGTGACATGCAGTTGATCGGTGATGAAGGGCTTGACCTGGCGGTGATCCCGATCGGCGACAATTACACCATGGGTCCGGATGACGCGCTGCGGGCGGTGAAACTGCTACGTCCTAAGGGGGTAATTCCCATCCACTACAACACTTTTCCTGTTATTGCGCAGGATCCGGCAAACTGGGTGGAAAACGTTACACACCAGACCACCACCAGGGTCATTCTTCTGCAGCCTGGTGGGGTTGTAGAGATCAATTAATCCAACTTCACAGCACAATTAACCAGAATCCGCCTTTTGAGGGCGGATTCTGGCATCATTCATGCAACATCTTCATAAATCATTGCATTTCGTATGGAGGTAAGGATATGGATACAATTCTTGAACTCTTGATCACTGCAGGCAGATTCCTGGCAGGAATTTGGCCGGTAATGATCGTGGTGGTACTCTTTGGTATTTTTAAACGCCGCGATGGTTTCAAGACCATGTTGCGAACTTCCATCAAATCCCTGGTGGTCACCTGGGTTCTTTTTGCCATCTTACGGACAGTGTTCCAATACTTTGAAATTGACACTTTTCAATTGCTACCTGAACCGGAGAACACCCGCTACTTCATGTTCGTTGGACTCTTCCTTATGCCATTAGCGCTTGCCATCGCATTGGAAGAACATCGCAAGCATCAGATGATCAAGTCAATCGACGACATGCAACTACTCTCTCCAACCGAGTTCGAGAAGTTGGTGGCAAAAACCTATCGTGACCAGGGTAACCGGGTGGAGGAAGTGGGCGCCACTGGCGATCATGGAATTGACCTGATCGTGCACACACGCAAGGGCGAGACCGTTCTGGTGCAGTGTAAAAAATATAAGGGCAAGGTAGGTGAGCCAATTGTGCGGGATTTCTACGGGGTTCTACGCGCATCTGAAGCAGACGCTGGTGCGCTCGTGACCACCGGTTTGATCACCCCCCAGGCACGTTTATGGGCGGAAGGCAAACCTCTCTACCTGTATGATGGACGCGCATTTCTGAAGATCATCGAATCCACACGTTACCGCCGCATCCTTCCCGATGAAGCGGTCAAAGAGGATGCCAAACCCTCTGCCAAACCGGAGGCCATCCGCCCCAACCTGCAGCCGGCCGCTGCCACAGCCTCAGCAGCTCACTCCAGCGCGGCAATTTCCCGCCCCGGCGGGTACACCGAGGAAGCTTCTCTGCCGGACAAAACACCATTCATGGACCTGTCCAACACGCCTGATTGCCCGGCTTGCGGCACACCGATGATCCTGAAGACCAGACCCGGTCTCTTCAAAGCCCATAAGGTCTACATTTGCTCCAACGCCCCGGAATGCAAAGAAACCTTCCCGGCTGACTGATCCCTCTCTTAAAATTTACGACGCTTTCCTCATGAAAGCGTCGTTTTTATTTTCCGGTCGATCAACTGTTTGAAGAATTGTCCCCTGGGTGTGTCATGGAAATGTGTGTACCCCCATTTCTCGTATGGGAATCCGCGATCTTGCGCTCTTCTGTACGCTTCCTCTGGAAAGATAAACGCTGTTACCGTCTCAGCAAAATCCTCCAGCGAATTGAAGTTCCTGTCGATCCCGCAGGGTGGCGGCGGGCTGCCCACGCGGTACCATAACACCTTCCAGCCAGGGTGCGCGTAGTGCAGGGCTTTTAGCGGGAAACCGCTGCCAGTGTGTTTTTTCATCTGCTGTGATAATTGCCAGCCGTGCGCGGCATCGAGCGAGTGGGCCAGCTCGTGCGTCACCGTCCATGCGGTCAGATTGGAGGGATTCAGGTGGATCTGATCGCGTTTCTGGAAGTTATTGCCGCCTTTCGTGTCCAGGTGCACCGAGTAGACCATGGAGGATTGTCTCACATCGTAAAGTGAACCCGTCACCTGGTAAAAGTGGTCGATCGTATTTACGATCAACTCTTCGATTTCCGGACGGATTGTACCTGTAAACCTGAACTGCAATTCCTGCCGGAGATGGGAGAGTCTGACCTGGTGAACACTCATCGCTCGCTCACCCTAACCCTTTCTGGTAGAGCAGCCACATCCCTGAAAGATAAATGATGAACAGCGCCAGAGCATCCAACTCGATAAACCAGATGCGCCGCTCCAGCCTGGCAGGATCATCTATCACGCACAACACCATGAACATAATCCACTCCTTTTATCATTGTTAAAAGTTTACCATAACGATTTATTCAACATTTTTTACCTGAGCGAGCAGTTATTAAGGCATCGATAAAATTCTGATAGGTTTTGCCAGTTTCAGCCGAGTACGATTGATGCGTCATTAAAGCTATCGGGATATCTATGAAGCAAAACAAACCAAAGTTTTACGAACTCTCCCTGTCGGACCGTCTGGAACTGCTGGCCGATGAATCAGGCATCCCTGTTGATGAGCTGCGTGTACTGGATGGAACTCACGGATTGAGTTATGAACAGGCCGATCACATGATCGAGAACGCGATTGGCGTCTACGGGCTGCCGCTCGGCGTTGCGCGCAACCTCATGGTCAACGGCCGCGAAGTGTTAGTGCCAATGGCCATTGAGGAACCATCCGTGGTGGCTGCCGTTTCTTTCATGGCCAAACTCGTGCGTCTGGGTGGAGGTTTTACAGCCACATCCACTCCCCCTGAGATGATCGGGCAGATGCAACTGCTGGATATTCCAGACCTCACCACTGCACGGGAAAATCTGCTGGCACATCGTGATGAACTCCTTGCCCTCGCAGGAAAGGTTGATCCGGTTCTCTCACGGTTTGGTGGTGGTCCACGCGGGATCGAAGTGAGGGAGATCCACGAATCCTCCATCGGCCCCTTCCTTGTGCTGCACCTGATCTACGATGTGCGCGATGCGATGGGTGCCAATGCCATCAACACCGCGCTGGAAAAACTCGCTCCGCGCGTGGCAGAGATAAGCGGCGGCCGCCCCCATCTGCGCATCCTATCCAACCTGGCTGATCGCCGGCTGGCACGTGCAGAATGCACCATTCCCCTCGCGTCTCTGGGATTTGACACCTTCGCTCCAGAATCAGTTCGAGATGGGATCATCGAGGCCTGGGCATTCGCCGCGGCCGATCCTTATCGCGCTGCCACCCACAATAAGGGCATCATGAACGGTGTCGATGCGGTTGTCCTCGCCACCGGCAACGACTGGCGCGCGGTGGAAGCCGGCGCTCACGCGTACGCTGCCCGCGGCGGCCGTTACACCAGCCTTTCCACATGGGAGAAGGACTCCGCAGGCAACCTGGTGGGTTGGCTGGAAATGCCCATGGCAGTGGGAATTGTTGGCGGCGCCACCCGTTCACATCCCGTGGCAAAAACCGCGCTGAACTTGATGAATCTTTCATCCGCCGCTGAACTGGCGCAGATCATTGTCTCCGTGGGGTTGGCGCAGAACCTTGCTGCGCTGCGTGCCCTCGCCACTGAGGGCATCCAGCGCGGGCACATGGGCCTGCACGCCCGCCAGGTCGCGCTGGCAGCCGGAGCGGTGGGTGAAGAAGTAGAAAAACTCGCTCAACAGATGGTCAGAGAAAAAATGATCCGCTCAGACAGGGCGGCACAAATCTTACAGAAGTGGAGAAAGTAAACCCATGACAGAGAATAAATCCGGATCATTACTTTTACATCCCGACCGCAGCACCGGTATCATCGGTTACGGCGCATACATCCCCCGTTACCGTCTGCCCGGCAGTGAGGTCGCGCAGTTATGGACAGGCTCCCCAAAAGGCTCACCGGTGAAGGAAAAAGCCGTGGCCGGACTGGATGAGGATGTCATCACCATGTCGATCGAGGCGGCGCGCAATGCCCTGGCACGCGCCGGTATCGATCCGCAGGAACTGCGCGCGGTATGGGTCGGATCGGAATCGCACCCCTATGCTGTCAAACCAAGCGGCACAGTGGTAGCCGAAGCCATCGGCGCGTCCAACAATATCCAGGCGGGTGATTGGGAATTCGCCTGTAAAGCCGGCACGGAGGCAATGGTCGCCGCCATCGCCCTGGTTGGTTCGGGGATGGGAAAATACGCGCTTGCCATCGGTATGGATACAGCGCAGGGCAAGCCCGGGGATGCACTGGAATACACCGCCAGCAGCGGAGGCGCCGCTTTCATCATCGGTCCTGCCGACGAAGCCGTGGTGGAGATCGAAGCCACCTACTCCTATGTTTCTGATACGCCTGATTTCTGGCGCCGGCCGGAACAGAAATACCCGGAGCACGGGCAACGCTTCACCGGTGATCCGGCTTATTTCAAACACGTCGAATCCGCCGGGCGCGTGATGATGGAGGAACTGGGCATGAAAGCCTCCGACTTCACCTACGCTGTTTTCCACCAGCCCAATCCCAAGTTCCCCATGAAAGCCGGCAAGGACCTCGGCTTCACCGAGGAGCAGCTGCTGCCCGGATTGCTTGTGCCGGTGATCGGCAATACCTACGCCGGCGCGTCGATGATCGGACTCACTGCGATTCTCGACATCGCCAAACCCGGTGACCGTATCCTGCAGGTCTCATACGGCTCCGGCGCGGGGTCAGACGCATTCTATTTTGTTGTGACCGAGCGTATCGCAGAACGCCGCGCGTTGGCGCCGTCCATCGCCGATTACCTCGCCCGCCGTACCGAGATCAATTACGCCACTTACGCCCGCTTCCGCGGCAAGATTGACATGGGTTAAGGAGCTGCCAATGAGTGATATCGTTATCGCAGGCATCGGGCAGATCCCGGTCGGCGAACATTACACAATTGGTCTGCGCGAAATGGGCGTTAGAGCGCTTACCGCGGCGCTCCATGATTGCGACGATCTCAAACCCGATGCTCTTTATATCGGCAACCTGCTCTCTTCAATGATCTCTCACCAGTCCAACCTGGGCGCATTATTCACCGATTACGGCCGCTTGGATGGCGTGGAAGCCTACACAACCGAAGCGGCAGGGGCTTCCGGTGCAGCAGCCTTGCACCAGGCCTATATGGCCATCCGCAGCGGTTTTGTTGATACGGTCGCAGTACTTGGCGTGGAGAAATGGAGCGACCTGGTGCGTTCAGAAGCGGAAGCCGCCATCATGCAGGAGATGGATTACGATTATGAATCCATCCCGGGTCTCACCAGTACCGGCCAGGCGGGACTGATCATGCAGCGCTATCTTTACGAGCACGATCTCCCGTCAGACGCGTTAAACGGATTTGCCATACTGGCGCACACCAATGGTAAGAACAATCCATACGGTTTATTCAAGAACCTCATTTCATCCGAATCCTACGCCCGCACGGCCATGCTGAGCGACCCGTTCAACATGTACGACGGCGCCACCTACGCTGACGGCGCAGCTGCACTCATCCTCACCCGGCGCGAGTTGCTGCCCGCTGATTTTCCGCACCCGATCATCAGTATTACCGGTTCTGCCGCCAGCAGCGATTCCCTCTCCTGGCACGACCGGCACGAACCGATGGCGTTCACTGCTGCCGCCCGGGCTGTATCCGAAGCCGCGCGGCAGGCGGGTACCCTGCCAGGACAGGTCAGCCTGTTCGAGCTGGACGATTCCTTCTCAATCTACGCAGCGCTCACACTTGAAGCCTGCGGCCTGGCGGATCGCGGTAAAGCCTGGCAAATGGCGCGCGACGGCGAATTCGCCATCAACGGACGCCTGCCCATCATGACCATGGGCGGCTGCCTTGCCCGGGGTAATCCCATCGGCGCCAAAGGCGTCTACCAGGTAGTGGAAGCCGTCACCCAGCTGCGTGGAGCAGCCGGCGCCAGCCAGGTGCCCAATGCCCGCACCGCCCTCATCCTCGCCCTGGGTGGCCCCGCCTCCAGCGCGATCGCGCATGTGTTGGAGCGAGAATAGAGAGTAGAGGGTGGAGAATGGTCAAAACAAAGGACCTCTCTCAAATATCCATTCAACATTCACCTGCTCCAAAGTTGATAGGATTTGATAGAGTTCCTCTCCTAAACTTACACTTGCATCGGTAAGAAATGCAGCAAAAGGAGTAAATAATGGAAAACCCACGCTACTGGCGATTGAAGAAACAACGGTACGGACTTGTTGGTGAGGTCTGCCCGCACTGCAATTCGAAAATTTTTCCCCCGCGCGATGTGTGCCCGGAATGCGGCAGCGAAGCCCGCACCGAGTTTGCGTTCAGCGGAAAGGGCAAGATTTATTCTTATACCGTCATGCGCGATGCCCCCGCCGGATATGAGCAGAACGCTCCCTACACCGTGGCAATCGTTGCCCTCGATGAAGGCCCAATGGTTACCGCCCAGTTAACCGACCTCGGCGAGGAACCGGTGCAGATCGGTATGCCGGTGGAGATGGTCACCCGCAAGTTACGCGAGGATGTGGAGAAGAAGGGGATCCTGGTGTACGGGTATAAGTTCCG
>AMWB02156138.1_pt2 | contig 23573 bp, 22 predicted proteins | sample 200311 | NCBI WGS metagenome assembly AMWB02 (sample SAMN02737377, study PRJNA173069) | bioreactor metagenome | biome: anode biofilm in microbial fuel cells | place: USA: California | collected 2010-12-16 | reverse complement strand
ACCGGTTTTTTGTAGGGGTGAGGGGACGGGGCCGGTGGAGAGAGCGGGAATCCGAGGGTAAGTCGTTGACAATTGGCGGCTTGTCCGAGGTGATTCGGCTTGACATTTCGGTCGGTAATGGGTAGTATTGCGGGTTATGATTCTGGACCTACGAGCATTCGACCAGTTTCCGGCGGTGGCCGAAGTAGTGGCCGACAAGGACGAGTTTCAGTCCTTCCTGCCGGAGATCACGACGGTGGAGCGGGTGCGGTTGCGGGTGACGATCCACAAGTCGGGGGAGGAGTATATCTGTCACGGGACGGTGGATGCGCGGGTCCGGATGGAGTGCAGTCGGTGTTTGCGGGAGTTTGGGACGGAATTGCAGTCGCCGACGGACTTTATAGTCCGGTCGGACAACCTCCCCCCGGATCCCAAGGGGATACCCGACGACCAGGATTATGTCTATATGCACGGTCAGAATCTGGTGGCCGACCCGGGCGAAGTGGTTCGGCAGGCGCTGATTCTGTCGGTGGAGATGAAGCCGCTGTGCGCGCCGGAGTGCCTGGGGCTGTGCCAAACCTGCGGTGCGAATCTGAACGACGGTCAGTGCGGCTGTCGGCCGGAGCGGATCGACGAGCGCTGGAGCGCATTACGAGGACTACGAGACAATCACGCATAGAGAGAGGACACGCGGATGCCTAATCCAAAACGAAGACACTCACGCACGCGCGGTCGTTTGCGCCGCACCGGCTGGAAGATTCCGGTCCCGAATGTGGTCGAGTGTTCGAATTGTCACCAGTCGCGCCTGCCGCACCATATCTGCCCGCACTGCGGGTTCTATGATGGCCGGCAGGTCCTGGCGACCAAAGAAGTATAAATCTCCGGTCGGAAAACCGGACTGACAGCCACCCCTACCCGAAGGAACGGATGACCGGAAACGGCCAGTATACGGTTGCGCTTGACGTCATGGGGGCCGACAAAGGCCCGGGCGTTATCATCGCCGGTGGTATTGACGCGGCGTGCAAGCTTGGGGACAAGCTCAAGGTGCGCCTGGTCGGGCACGAAGCCCGGATCAGGGAATATCTGGCGCATCACAAGGACTGCCCGGCCAATGTGACGGTGCATCATGCGGAGACGGTCGTGCCGATGCATATCGCGGCGACCGAAGGCGTGAAGCTCAAAGACAGCTCGGTGGCGATCGGGCTGCGGATGGTGCGGCACAAGGAAGCGGACGCGTTCGTTTCCCCCGGCAACACCGGCGCGGTGATGGCGACCTCGCTTCTGACCCTGGGGCGGATCGAAGGGGTGAGCCGCCCGGCGATCACGGCGCTTTTTCCCACCAGTGAGGGGCGCCCGGCGGTGGTGCTGGATGTGGGGGCCAACGCCGACTGCAAGCCGCAGCATCTGTCGCAGTTCGCGGTGATGGGATCGGTGTATGCGCAGGTCGTGATGCACCAGGAAGCGCCGCGGGTGGGGCTGATCTCGATCGGCGAGGAACGAAGCAAAGGGAACGAGTTGATCTTCGCCGCCCAGGAATTGCTGCGGCACTCCAAGATCAACTTCGTCGGCAACGTCGAAGGGCGCGATATCTTGTCCGGGGCGGTCGATGTGGCAGTGACGGACGGTTTCACCGGGAATATTCTCCTGAAGTTCGCCGAGTCGGTCCAGCCGATGCTGATGAAGGCGATGAAGCACCAGATCGAGACGAACATTTTCTCCCGGGTGGGCGCGTATCTGATGTTGCCGTTCCTGAAGCGGATGCGGAATGCGTTTGATTATGCACGGTACGGCGGAGCGCCGCTGTTGGGCGTCAATGGGATCGTGATTATCTGTCACGGGTCCTCGAATTCGATCGCCATGAGCAATGCCGTGCTGATAGCGTACGAGATGGCGGCGCGCGGGATCAAAGAGCGCATTCATGATGAACTGATCACCAATCACTTTGGACGCTCGAATGGGTCACAGCAGAAACGCGCGGATAGTGGGGACGGGATCCTTCACTCCGCCGCGTCGGATGACCAATGCTGATTTCGAACGCTTAGTCGATACCACCGACGAATGGATTGTGACGCGGACGGGCATCCGGGAACGACGGATCGCCGATGCGGCGATCGCGACCTCGGACATGGCGGTGGAAGCGTGCCGAGCAGCCATGGCGATGGCCCAGGCGGGTCCCGAAGATATCGATTTGGTCATCACCGGGACGGTGACGCCGGACTACCGGTTACCCTCGACCTCCTGTGTGATTCAGGAAAAGATGGGCTTGGTGAACGCGGCGGCGTTCGACGTGGTGTCGGCCTGCACCGGGTTCATCAACGGGCTCTCGGTCGCCAAGGCGCTGATCGAAACCGGACGCCATCACCGGGCGCTGGTGGTGGGAGCCGAGAAGCTGTCCTCGATCGTGAACTACGCCGATCGGGCCACCTGCGTGTTGTTCGGCGACGGCGCCGGGGCGGCGGTGGTGGAAGCCACTGACACGAATCGCGGCGTCCTATCGACCTACCTGAAGTCGGATGGACGGATGAGGGAATGGCTCTGGATCGAGGCGGGTGGGACGGTGAAGCCGTATACACCGGAATTCGCCTGGGACGGGAGCGACAAAGTGCGGATGAACGGCACGGACGTGTTTAAGGTCGCGGTGCGGGAGATGGCGAAAGCGGCCCTGACGGTGTTAGCCGAGGCGGGCCTGAAGCCGGAGGACGTCAGCCTGTTCGTGCCGCATCAGGCGAACCTGCGGATTATCGAAGCGCTGGCCAAGCGGCTGGACCTGGCGCCGGAGAAATTGTATTTGAATCTGGAACGGTATGGCAATACGTCAGCGGCCTCGGTCCCGATCGCGCTGGATGAAGCGAATCGGGCGGGGCGGATTCGGGAGGGGGATCATGTGCTGATGGTGGCATTCGGCGGCGGCCTGATCTGGGGCGCCGCGCTGGTACGATGGTGAGGACGATATGACGACGACGGCCTTGTTATTTCCGGGACAGGCATCCCAGTATGTGGGGATGGGGAAAGATCTGCACGAGCATTCGGCCGATGTGCGGATGCTCTATGAGATGGCCTCGGACGAGATGGGTGTGGATATCGCCCGCTTGTCGTTCGAGGGTCCGGCCGACGAGCTCAAGCGGACGGCCAACACGCAGCCGGCGATTCTGTTGCATTCGCTGGCGGTGCTGACAATTCTGGCGGAGGAAGTCCCGCTTTTCGCCTTTGCGGCGGGCCACTCGCTGGGCGAGTACGGGGCGCTGGCGGCCTGCGGGGCGCTCAGTCAGGAACAGGCGGTGCGGGCCGTGATCAAGCGGGCAGCGCTGATGGAAGCGGCCTGCGTTCAGAATCCGGGCACGATGGCGGCTATTATCGGTCTGGGCAACGAACAGGTCGAAGAGGCGTGCCGCAAAGGATCGACCGCCGGCGTGGTGGTGCCGGCGAACTACAACGCCGCCAGCCAGGTGGTGATTTCCGGATCGCTGGCCGGGGTCGAGGCCGGGATGACGGCGGCCAAGGAACTGGGCGCCAAGCGGGCGCTGAAGCTGGAAGTGGGCGGGGCATTCCATTCTCCGCTGATGCAACCGGCGGTCGAGCCGCTGGCGGCGTTTCTGGCCAACCTGGAAATCCGAACCGCGCAGAAGCCGGTGGTGGCGAATGTGACGGCCCGTCCGGCCACCGATCCCTCGGAGATCCGGTCGCTGCTGGCGCAGCAGGTTACCGCGCCGGTGAAATGGGCGCAGACCATGGCGTTTCTGGTGGGTAAAGGGATCACCCAGATCGTGGAGATCGGACCGGGCAAGGTCCTGACCGGCATGGCCAAGCGCGAAATGAATCCCGAAAGCAGCATTAATTTGGACACGCTGGCTGACATCAAGGCCTTTGTCGCCGTCGGCGCGCGATAGGGAGATATATGGACTTCACCGGTAAATCAGTCCTGGTAACGGGCGGGGCGCGCGGCATTGGCCGGGCGATCGCCGAGGCATTCGTGCACCAGGGGGCAAACGTCGTGATTTGCGATGTCGATCAGGGAGCGGTGGTAGCGGCGGCGGCCGAGATGGGCGCGACGGTTCTGGGGATCAAGGCGGATGTGACCAACGGCGCCGAGGTCGAGGGGATGATCGAACAGAGTGTGGCCAGATTCGGTCGCCTGGATATCCTGGTCAATAATGCCGGAATTACCCGGGATACGCTCCTGATTCGCATGGACGAAAAGGACTGGGACCTGGTGCTTGACATCAATCTGAAAGGGGCTTTTCTTTGCACGAAAGCGGCCGCCCGGGTGATGATGAAGCAGCGGTATGGGCGGATCGTGAATATCAGTTCCATCATCGGTCTCATCGGCAATGCCGGTCAGGCGAACTATGCGGCCTCAAAGGCGGGGCTGTTCGGGTTGACGAAGTCAACGGCGCGGGAACTGGGAAGCCGGAATATCACGGCGAACGCCGTGGCTCCGGGGTTCATTGAAACGGAGATGACGAAGAAGTTGTCGGAGGCGGCGCGGGGGGCGATGCTGGACAAAGTCGTGTTGGGGCGGCCGGGGGATCCGGCCGATGTCGCGGCGACCGTATTGTTTTTGGCCTCGGATGAGGCGGCGTACGTCACCGGCCAGGTTCTGGCTGTTGACGGTGGCTTGGCAATGTAACATTCACAGTCATACAGGAAAGAGGAGTAGGTTCATGGCCTCAGTAGAAGAAAAAGTCAAGGAGATCATCGTCGAGCAGTTGGGCGTGGAAGCCGGCCAGGTGACCGAGGGCGCCAAGTTTGTCGAGGATCTGGGCGCCGATTCGCTCGACACGGTCGAGCTGGTGATGGCCCTGGAAGAGGAGTTCTCGCTGGAGATTCCGGACGAAGACGCCGAGAAGATTCAGTCGGTTGGTGACGCCATCAACTACATCCGTGAGAATACCAAGAAAGCCGGCGCTAACTGAGCGCCGGTACAACAGCGGCAGGTAAACGGGCATTGCCATGAAGGTACGAACGGTCGTAACGGGTCTGGGAACGGTTACCCCGCTGGGGAACAGCGTCGCCGTGCTGTGGGACAATCTTCTGGCCGGGAAATCGGGCGTGGGCCTGGTAACGCGGTTCGATGTCTCCAACTATCCCACCAAGATAGCGGGCGAGGTGAAGGATTTCGACGCCTCGGCATACATCGACAAGAAGGAACTTCGCCGGATGGATCTGGCGGAGCAGTATGCCATAGTCGCCAGTGAATCGGCGGTGGCGGATGCGGGGCTGAAACTCGACGCGCTCGATCTGGATCGGTGCGGGGTGATCATCGGTTCCGGCATCGGCGGCATCACCACCTTCGAGCAGCAGCACAGCACGCTGGTGACCTCGGGCCCGGGCCGGGTATCGCCGTTCTTCATCCCGATGATGATTATCGACATGTGCGCCGGGCTCGTTTCGATGCGGCTGGGGTTCCGCGGTCCGAATTACGCGACGGTCTCGGCGTGCGCCTCCTCGGCGCATGCCATCGTCGACGCCTTCCGTATCGTCCAGCGCGGCGAAGCGGATATCATGATCGCCGGGGGAGCGGAGGCGACGATCACGCCGACGTCGATGGCGGGGTTCTGCCAGGCGCGGGCGATGTCGACGCGCAACGACGCGCCGGAGAAGGCCTCCCGCCCGTTCGACAAGGATCGGGACGGCTTCGTGATGGGAGAAGGGGCGGCGAGCATCATCGTGGAGTCGTACGAGCACGCGATCAAGCGCGGTGCGCGCATTTACGGTGAACTACTGGGAGCCGGGATGACGGCCGATGCGTACCACATGACGGCGCCGCACCCGGAAGGACATGGCGCCCGAAGGGCGATGCAGGTGGCGATCGCCGATGCCGGCTTGAAGCCGGAGCAGATCGACTACATCAACACGCACGGCACGGCGACCGACCTGGGGGATATCGCCGAGACGAAGGCCATCAAGGCGGTGCTCGGGGATCATGCCTACCAGACGCCGTGTAACTCGACCAAGTCGCTGACCGGGCATCTGCTCGGGGCGGCGGGGGCGGTGGAGATGATCGCGGTGTTCAAATCCATCGAGCAGCAGATGCTGCACCCGACGATCAACCTCGACGAGCCGGGTCCGGAGTGCGATCTGGACTACGTCGCCAACGTGAAGCGCGCGTCGACCGTGACCTACGCGCTATCGAACTCCTTCGGGTTCGGGGGCCACAATGTCAGTCTCCTGGCGGGCAAGGTCAACGAACACATGTAATCGGCACCGATGAAACTCTGGCAGACGCTCAAGGAACTCGTGGGGGAGCAGCCGGACGCCCAGCACGCGCGTCTGGATGAACTGCAGCAGATCATCGGCTATCATTTTCGCGATCTCGGCCTCTTGCGTCTGGGGCTGACGCATCGCTCGTTTTCCCGCAGCACCAATCAGGAGAACCCGTCCAACGAACGCCTGGAATTCCTCGGGGATTCCGTGCTGGGACTGGTGATCGCCGCACAGCTCTACCTGGACTATCCCGAGGAAGGGGAGGGGAACCTGACCAAGACGAAGGCGCTGCTGGTGAATGAAATGACGCTGGCGGGAGTCGGGAAGAAACTCCGGCTGAACGAGTTCATCAAGTTGTCTCCGGAAGAAGAGCGGGCGGGCGGCCGTGAGCGGGCGTCGATCATATCGGATGCCTTCGAGTCGGTGATCGGAGCGGTCTATCTGGACGGCGGGCTGGCGCCGGCGCGCGATGTGGTGTTGCGGCTGATCTACACCCAGAAGGATCACGTGGTGGCGGACACGGCCCAGCGGAACTACAAGGGAGAACTGCTGGAGCTGATCCAGGCGAGAGGGAACGGAGCGCCGCGGTACGACGTGGTCTCGGAAGTGGGGCCGGACCATGACAAAGTGTTTCATGTGGTGGTGTCGGTCAGCGGGGAGCGGGCCGGTGAAGGGAGCGGGTCCTCCAAGAAAGAAGCCGAGCAGCGGGCGGCCTGCATGGCGCTGGAGCTGCTTTTGACGCGTCCGGCCGGGGAGCCGGGCTGAGCCCGCGCGAGCCGCCACTGCCCTCAGACATCGCCTTGACTTTATGGGTATGATTGGTCATATTGCCCGCCATTAAACGAGTCCCTCATTGTCGCTGGAGAGCCGAATGAATATCGTGGTTCTGATAAAGCAGGTGCCGGAGATCGCGCTGATCAAGGTCGATGAAGCGGCCAATCAGGTGGTGCTGCCGGCGGGTCCCGGGATTGTCAACCCGTTCGATGAGTATGCGGTCGAGGAAGGTCTTCGGCTGAAGGAAAAGCACGGCGGATCCTGCGTGGTGATGTCGGTCGGGACGGACCGGACCGAATCGGCGCTGCGGGACTGTCTGGCGCTGGGCGTAGATGACGCCTATTTGCTTTCGGACGAGTTGTTCGGCGGGTCTGACCCGCAGGCGATCGGGAAGATCCTGGCGGCCGGGTTGAGGAAGCTGGGGAGCTTCGATCTGGTGCTGGCCGGCAAGCAGGCGGTGGACTCCGATTCGGCACAGGTGCCGGCGGCGGTAGCGGCCCATCTGGGGATACCGCAGGCGCTGTTCGTCAAGAAGTTCGAAGGGGTAGACGGCGGGAAAGCGACCGTGTACCGCACGACGGAAGACGGATTCGATGTCGTGGATGTGAAGCTGCCGGCAGTGGTGTCGGTGGTGAAAGAGATCAACGAACCGCGTCTTCCCTCGCTGAAGGGGAAGATGGCGGCCAAGAAGAAGACCATTATCAAGTGGAATGCGGCCGAGCTCGGGCTGAACGGCGATGGGATCGGGGGGAAATCCGGCTCGAAGACGCTGCAGGTGATGCCTCCGCCACCCCGGACGAAAGGGGAGATGGTGACGGGTGAGACGCCGGAGCAGATTGCCGAGAATCTGTTCAAAAAACTCAGGGATAATCAGATTATCTGACCTGCACGGGGCCGCGCCGAGCGGCCCTTTCTGTTGGAGTACCCGAACATGCGAATCAGGCGACTGGCCGAGTGTCCGGAGTTCATTGCCGGTGATGGCACGCGCCTACGGGAAATGCTGCATCCGGATCGGGAGTATCCGTTTTCGGGCCGGTATTCGCTGGCGCAGGCGATCGTCCCGGTCGGGGGGCGCTCGGTTCGTCACCGGCTGGCGACCGATGAAGTGTATGTCATCCTGACGAGCCGGGGGCTGATGCACGTGGATGATGAGATCGAAACGGTGGGGCCGATGGATGTGCTGGAAATCCCGCCGGGATCGGTGCAGTGGATCGAGAATACGGGGGATGGGGAGCTGCTGTTTCTGTGTCTGGTCGATCCGGCCTGGCGGGCCGAGGACGAGCAGATTCTGGAATAGGTGGTTTGGATGGGGCGGTGGACGTAATTTCAACTTTGACAGCCGGAATTTGGGGGGACTATATTCAGCGCATGAGACTACAGGTGCAGGGAAGCATCGGCCGGAGCCTCAGGCACTTCATGGGGGGAATTCTGGCCATGCTGGTGCTGGCGACGGTGGGGAGCGGGGCGGACCCGGTGCGGTACGCGTTGTCTGATGTGCGGGTAATGTACCTGTATGATCAGCCGGACGACATCGACTGGGGGAGCATCTATTACCTGAACGATCAGCACGGCTGCCGGGTGGATCTGGTCACGCTGCGGAGCGGCGCTGCGACGGCCGAGGGGATAACGCGGATCGAGTCGGTCAAACTGGCGGTGCATCGGTGCGTAGTGAGTGACACCACGCCCGCCGGCTATGATAGCCTGATGGCCCTGATATACGGCGACCGGCCGCCCGATATCGTCATTTTCGGCGACGTGGGGGGGCAGGATCTGTACCGGGGGCTTCGCGTGTCGCTCCTGGCCCGTACGCTGGACAGCAGTGCGTTGTTCAACATTCGCAAGCTGTACCAATTGGCGACGGCGCCGAGAGACAGCGGTGATGACCGCTCCTCGGTCCAGTTGAATCCTCACGAGAAGTACGAGCAGTATCGCCAGCGGATCAAAGACGAAGTGCCGCGGCTGCTGCCGAATGCGGGGATCGAGTGGTATACGCCGCCGAGTCTCATTCGGTATGCGCTGGTGAATCGCCATCGGTCGTTGACCGGCGCCGATGCCGATTTTATTAGCGGCCTTCAAACATGGCAGTTTCCCGGAATACTCGAGGCGTGCCTGGCGGAGGGGGCGGTGAAGGAGGCGTATCTCCGGCGCACCAAAACGATCGTGTCGTATCTCGCTTCGGCGCGGAACGGGACGGAGCAGATTCGGGCCGAGGCGCTGGTGGAGGCATACGAGGAGATGCTGGCGCTGGCGCACCAGGTGAAAGCAAACCGGGCGCTGATCGAGCGCCCCGGCATCGTGTCGTATATCGACGAACTGGCTTCAGAGGTGACGTCGGCGCTGATGCAGGAGCTGGGGATTCGGTGGAACGGGAAAATCATCGTACGTGATTCGCCCGATGGTCCCAGGGTGAAATTCGTGGCCTCGCTGTCGGCGGAGGGGGCGGCCAGCGTACATCTGGCGCAGGTGCGGTTCCTGCCGTACTGGGATTCGACCGCGGTCATGCTGGACAGCACGGTGCACACGGTCAGCGCGCACCAGACATTCGTCCAGGAGTACCTGGTGGAGGTCGACCGCACGCATCTGGAAGCCGAGAAGCCGGAGTCGCTCCTGTTCGTGGCGGATGTGACCACGGGGGATCTGACGTTCCCGTTCTCGACGGCATTGCCGATCTGGGAGACGCCGGATCTGAGCGTCACGTTCCAGCCGGGGTACTATTTCATCCCGCCGGTGGCGCAGCTCAATATCGACAAGGTGGTGGCGTCGATGCACTGGCAGGCGGTCATCGCGAAGCCGACCTATTACCGGGGGACGGTGACGGTCAATCTGGAGACGCCGAAAGGGATGTTTGCGGGCGCCTACCAGGCCCGGATGCCGCTGGAGCGGGGACGCGCACGACAGTCATTCAGCATACCGTTCTCGGTGTCCAACCTGTTCGAGCTGGGGATCCAGCATGCGGCGATCTCGGTGTCGCTCGGCGGGCGCGTGGTGGCGGCCGACACCGGACGAATTCGGGTGGCGGCGTGCCAGATCGCGGACACGATCAAGATCGGCTTCCTGCCGGACAGCACGGGGGCGCTGGAGGATATCCTGCGCATGACCGGGGCCGGTTTCCAGCCGCTGACCGATCGGGCGCTGACCACGGCCGATCTGGATGCCTACAATGTCATTGTGATCGGGTCGGGCGCCTTCCGCGATTTCCCCTCATTGCGGGCGTCGCGCGGGCGGTTTGAAGACTATGTGCGGGGGGGCGGATCGCTCGTTATCCTGGGGCAGCCGCCGGACTGGCCGCAGGGAATTCTGCCGGTGGAACTCTCGCCGGCGCTCGAGGCACTGACGGCGGGGGATGTGCGGGAAAACCAGAGTGGCGCCACGCTGCTCACTGCGCCCTACCGGATCTCCCAGCAGGGACTGCTGGAAGGGCTGGTGAAGTCGCGGCCGATGGCGGCGGCGGTGATCACGCCCGGGGAGCGGCTGTTCATGTCGCAATCGGGGGCGGCGCTCCTGGCCATTTCCCCCCTGGGGAGCGGGCAGATCATGTACTGCGGCTTCCCGCTGACCGAGATGATTGCCGAGCTCAATATTGACGCCATTCATCTTTTCGCCAATCTGCTGAACTATTAGCCATTCCCGATGTTACAACTACTCACTACGTGAGTGATACCGACTGCACATGAGCACCACAACCACAGCGACCGGGGCGCCGGGCCGTTTTTCCACCCTGTTCAAGTACCTTCGGAATTACCGAGGGTACCTGATCTTCGGCGGGATCGCGGTCATCCTGGCCAACGCCCTGCAGCTCACTACGCCCTACCTGACCAAACTGGTGTTCGACAAGCTGGAGCAAAAAAGCCCGGCGAGTGACATCCTGGGGTACGCGGTGGCGATTGTCGGGCTGGCGCTGGTCGCCGGTATCTTCCGCTTCTTCATGCGTCGAACCATTATCTGGATGTCGCGGCGGCTGGAGTACGATCTCCGCAAGGAACTGTTCGACCACCTCCTGCGTTTGTCCCCCGCGTATTACGACCAGACCCGCACCGGCGATATCATGTCGCGCATGACCAGCGATCTGGAGGCGGTGCGGATGATGATCGGCCCGGGCGTGATGCAGATCGCCAACACGGTGGTGACGGTGACGGTGGCCCTGTCGTTCATGATAATGCTCTCCCCAAAACTGACGTTGTACGCCATGTTGCCGGCGCTGATCGTACCGTATCTGGTGAATCGGCTGGGGAACATGGTGCACAAGAAATACGTGCGGATACAGGAACACCTGTCGACGCTGACGGCCGTGGCCCAGGAGAATCTGGCCGGCGTGCGGGTGGTGAAGGCGTACCGCCAGGAAGAAGAGGAGATCGGCAATTTCGCGGCGATCTCCGCCAAGTATGTCGATCTGAATCTCGATATGGCGCGGCTGTACGGGGTGCTGTTCCCGCTGATTATCTTTATCGGCTCGCTGCTGAACCTGAGCGTGCTGTACTTCGGCGGGCTGGAAGTGATGGGCGGGAAGATCCCGCTGGGGACGATGGTGGCGTTTTTCGCCTACCTGACGATGTTGTTCTGGCCCATGATGGCGGGGGGCTGGGTGGTCTCGCTGTACCAGCAGGGGACCGCCTCGCTGGATCGCATCAATAAAATTCTGTTCACGGTTCCGGATATCCGCGACGATAAGACGGCGACGTACGATGCCCCGATGAAGGGGAAGATCGAATTCCGGAATCTGCGCTTCAGTTACGGCGACGCGGTCGTGCTGGATGGAGTGACGCTGACGGTGGAGCCGGGGCAGACGCTCGGCATCGTGGGGCCGATCGGATCGGGGAAAACGACGCTGATCGCGCTATTGACGCGGCTGTATCCGGTGGCCCGGGGGCAGTTGCTCGTCGACGGCGTGGATATCAATGACTGGAAGTTAAGCGCCCTGCGGCGGCAGATCGGCTGTGCGACGCAGGAGCCGTTCCTGTTTTCCGATTCGATCGCCGAAAATATTCGCTTCGGCGAAGGGGAGGCCGGGCAGGAGAGAGTCGAAGCATCGGCGGAGGTCGCGGCCCTGGGCAAGGATGTGGCCACGTTCACGGAACGGTTCGAAACGGTGGTCGGCGAACGGGGCATTACCCTTTCCGGCGGACAGAAGCAGCGGACGGCGATCGCCCGGGCGCTGTTGATCGATCCCTCAGTGGTGATCCTGGATGACGCGACATCGGCGGTGGATACCGAGACCGAGGACCAGATCAACGAGCGGATGCACGCGGCGCTGAAACACCGCACGACGTTCATTATCTCGCACCGGATGAGTTCGGTGAAAGAGGCGGACCTGATCATCTACCTCGACGGCGGGAAGATTGTCGAAGAGGGGAATCACGACCAGTTGATGCGGCTGGACGGCAATTACGCCGAACTATACCGGGCGCAACTGCTGGCCATGGAATTGGAGAAGCTGTAGTGGCGGCGCGCGACCTGCACGAAGAAGAAGCGCTGGGCAAGGCGTACGATTCGCGCCTGATGAAGCGGCTGCTGACCTACGTCCGGCCGTACCGGAGGAAAGTGGTGCTGGCGGTGACGCTCCTCCTGATCGGGTCGGCGGCGCAGATCGGGCTGGCCATCCTCACCCAGGAGGGAATCGACCGGTACATCAAGACCGGCGATGCCCATGGGTTCGGGCTGCTGATGCTGGCGTATTTCGGGATCATGCTGGTGTCGCTGCTGGCGACGTACTCGGAGACCTATATCACGATGTGGCTGGGGCAGCGGGTGCAGTACGACATTCGCATGCAGATCTTCTCGCACCTGCAGCGGCTGCACCTGGGGTATTACGACAAGAATCCGGTCGGGCGACTGTTGACGCGGGTGACCGGCGACGTGAACGTCCTCAACGAGATGTTCTCCTCCGGCGTGGTGACGATTATCGGCGACATTTTCATGCTGCTGCTGATCGTGGCGGCGCTTCTGTATTATAACTGGCACCTGGCGATGATCACGTTCGTGGTGTTGCCCCTTCTGGTGGTGGCCACGGCGATTTTCCGTTCCAAAGTCCGCAACGTCTATCGGATCGTGCGGACGACGCTGGCCCGACTGAATGCGTTCACCCAGGAACACCTGACCGGTATCAAGATCGTCCAGTTGTTCGGGCAGGAGAAGCGAGTGTCGGACCGGTTCGACCGGATCAACACCGATCTTCGCGGGGCCCACTTCCAGTCGGTGATGTATTACGCCGTGTTTTTTCCGACGGTCGAATTGATCGGTGCGTTTTCCGTGGGTCTGCTTCTCTACTACGGCGGCGTGCGGATCAACGAAGGGACACTCACGTTCGGTGCGCTGGTGGCGTTTATTCAATTGGTGCAGCGGTTCTATCGGCCGATCGCGGATCTGGCGGAAAAGTACAATGTCCTGCAGGCGGCGATGGCGTCCTCGGAGCGAATTTTCAAGCTGTTGGACACGGAGCCGGCGATCGTGGATGCACCGATCGTGAAACGGCAGGAGCGATATGCCGGGCGAATCGAACTGGACAAGGTCTGGTTTGCCTACCACGATGACGACTGGGTGCTGCAGGATGTGTCGTTCACGGTCGAGCCGAAGGAGAAGGTGGCGATTGTCGGGGCAACCGGTGCGGGAAAAAGCTCGCTCATTTCTTTGCTCTTTCGGTTCTATGACTACCAGCGCGGAACGATACGCATCGACGGCCAGGATTTGAAGACGCTGTCGGTGGCGGAGGCACGGGGGCGACTGGGGCTGGTGCTTCAGGATGTGTATCTTTTCAGCGGCGATCTGGCCTCCAATGTGCGGCTGCGAAACACGAGCATCACGGACGAGCAGGTGCGCGCGGCGCTCGAGCGGGTGGGGTACAGCCGGTTCCTGAACGGAACGGCGGACGAGCTGCACAGCGAAATACGGGAACGGGGCGCCACGCTGTCGACGGGACAGAAGCAGCTCCTGTCGTTTGCGCGGGCACTGGCGTTCGATCCGGAGGTGCTTATCCTCGACGAAGCGACCAGCTCGGTGGATACCGAGACCGAACGGCTGATCCAGAAGGCGCTGGAGGAGCTGCTGAAGGACAGGACCTCGATCGTGATCGCCCATCGGTTGTCGACGATCGAAAAGGCGGACAAGATCATCGTATTGCACCACGGGCGGGTGCGCGAAATCGGCCGCCACGAGGAGTTGCTGGCTATGAAGGGGATTTATCATACCTTGTACCAAATGCAGTATAAGAAGCAGAGTGGCGCCGCCCGGACGGTGGGAACGGTGCAACCATGACGCGGATCGAGCGAATGGAAGCGGCGCGGATCGCCTCTCTCGCGGAGGAGCTGGCCAGAGGGGCGGGGGGAATCCTCCGGAAGGGGTTCAATCAGCGGCTGGCGGTGACGTACAAGGGGCGGATCAACCCGGTCACCGATCTGGATCTGAAGTCCGAGCGGTTCATCCTGAACGGGATCCATCGGAAGTATCCGGGTCATGATATTCTCTCGGAGGAAGGGGGCGGGCTGAGGGCACGGTCGGACTTTCGATGGGTGATCGATCCGCTCGATGGCACGGTGAATTACGCGCACGGGTTTCCCGTCTACTGTGTCTCGATCGGTATCGAGTACCGCGGCGAATTACTGGCGGGGGTCGTCTATGACCCGGAGCGGGACGAGTTGTTTCGAGCGGTACGGGGCGAGGGGGCACTGCTGAACCGGCGGGCAATCCGGGTGTCCGGGGAACGACGGCTGGAACGGGCGCTTCTGGCGACCGGGTTCGCGTATGATATCGGGACCTCGAAGAAGAACAATCTGGGGTTGTTTGCGCGGATGGCCAAGAAGGCGCAGGGGATTCGCAGGCCCGGCTCGGCGGCGATCGATGTCTGCTGGCTGGCGGCGGGGCGACTCGATGGGTTCTGGGAGCTGAAACTGCATCCCTGGGACACGGCGGCGGCGGTCCTGATTTTGCGTGAAGCAAACGGTCGGGCGACCCGTATTAATGGCGCGGAATACTCCATTTTTGCGCCGGACCTGCTGGCCTCCAACGGGCTCTTGCACCGGGCCATGACGGCCGTGCTGGCGAGAAAATAAGTCCCTGTCCCCCCGGAGGTAGGACGCCGGTTCCGGGGGAGGCGGGAGAAGAGGGACGAAATCCCCCGGTGTACAGACCGGGAAAATGTTCGATACAGTACTTGAAGACAGGAATACCATGCATACTCCAGAACTCGTGAAATCGACCTCGGGAATCCGGGGCGTGGTAGGAAACGGACTTGACCCGGTGATGGTGACCGCCTATGGGGCGGCCTTTGGAACGCTGCTCAAGAAGGGACCGATTGTCATCGGTCGGGACAGCCGCCCCTCGGGCGAGATGGTGGCGCGGGCGGTGACAGCGGGTCTGGTCGCGACGGGGATCGATGTAATCGATATCGGGATCGTGCCGACGCCGACCGTCGAGATCGCGATCACGGGGCTGAAAGCCCGGGGCGGGATTTGCGTGACCGCCTCGCATAATCCCTCGCAATGGAACGCGCTGAAGTTCTTCAATGCGCGGGGCGAGTTCATCACGCCCGATGAATACCGGCAGCTCGACGCGATTTTCAATGCGAAGAAGTTCGCCTATCAGCCGTACGGAAAACTGGGGCAGATCACCGGTCAGGACGGATGGATCGACAAGCACGTGAATCAGGTGTTGCGGCTGAAGACGGCGAATGTAGCGGCCGTGCGGCGTCGACGCTTCACGGTGGTGGTGGATGCGATCAACGGCGCCGGCTCGGTAGCGTTGCCGCAGCTGCTCGAGCGAATGGGGGCCAAAGTCATCCGCATCAATTGTGCCGGGGACGGCAATTTCGTTCATACGCCGGAGCCGACGCCGAAGAATCTTCGGCAACTGGCGGCGGCGGTGAAGAGACACAAGGCGGATCTGGGGATGGCCTGTGATCCGGACGCGGATCGCCTGGCGCTGGTGAACGAGCGCGGGGTGGCGGTCAGCGAGGAGCTGACGCTGACCATCGCAGTGCGGCAGGTGCTACGCAGCACGCGGGGACCGGTGGTGATCAATCTGTCCACTTCCTCGGCGACGGCGGCCGTGGCGCGGGCGCACGGAGCGGCGGTATATTATTCGAAGGTGGGGGAATCGAACGTGGTGCAAATGATGCGCGAGAAGCGCGGGGTGATCGGCGGAGAGGGGAATGGCGGGGTGATCTATCCGTCGTTCCATGCCGGGCGGGATTCGCTGGTGGCGGCGGCGCTGGTGCTGGGGTGTCTGGCCCGGGATTCGCGGACTCTCAGTGAGCTTGTGGAAACCTTTCCGGCGTATTATACTATAAAGGGCAAGGCAGCGTTGCCGCCAGATTTTGCCCAGCGCCTGGGGCGATTCGAAACGTCCGCCGACCAGCTACTCGGAAAAGCCACTATCGATCGTCGCGACGGCCTTCGCTTCGATTTTGCCGCCGGCTGGGTGCAGTTGCGCTCTTCCAATACGGAGCCGATTTTCCGGCTGATCGTGGAAACGAACCACCGGGGATTGACGAAGTCGCTCTACAACAAGGTTATGAAGCATTTCGCATAGAGAGAGAGTGTTGCCATGTGTGGAATTGTCGGATACGTCGGATTTCGGCCAGCGTTGCCGATTTTGTTAAGCGGCCTCAAGCGGCTGGAATATCGCGGCTACGATTCGGCCGGGCTGGCGATGCTGACCGACAACGGCTTGTGGGTGTCCAAGTCGGTCGGTAAGATCAAGATGCTCGAGGAGCAGATCGCCGACAAGGAAATCACCAGCACGCGGGGGATCGCCCACACGCGCTGGGCCACCCACGGCGAACCGACCGAACTGAACGCCCATCCGCACACCGACAATTTCGAGGAGATCGCGCTGGTCCATAACGGGATCATCGAGAATTTCCGGACACTCAAGGAGTATCTGGTGCGCAAAGGGGTGGTGGTCCACACGCAGACCGACACCGAAATTATCGTGCACCTGATCCGTCTGAACTACCGGGGGAATCTGACCGAGGCGGTCCGGGAAGCGCTTCTGCAGGTGGAGGGCACCTACGGCATCGCGGTGATTTCCATGCTGCATCCGGATACGATCGTGGCGGCGCGCAAGGGCTCGCCCCTGGTGATCGGGCACGGCGAAGGGGAGAATTTCGTGGCCTCGGATGTCTCGGCCATGCTCGAACACACCAACCGCGTGGTGTACCTGCAGGACGGTGAGATCGCCACCATCACGCCGAGCGACTATTCGATTACGACGATTCAGAACGTGAAAATCAGTCCCAGCATCGAGGAGGTGACCTGGACACTCGACATGATCGAGAAAGAAGGGTTCGACCACTTCATGCTCAAGGAGATCCACGAGCAGCCCTCCACGATTCGGAATGCCATCCGGGGACGCCTGAACTTTGACGACGGGATCGCGCGACTGAACGGCCTGAATCTGCAGTTCGAGCAACTGCGGCGGATCAAGCGAATCGTCATCACGGCGTGCGGGACCTCGTGGCATTCGGCGCTGATTGGCGAGTATCTGATCGAGGAACTGGCGCGGATCCCGGTGGAGGTGGAGTACGCCTCGGAGTTCCGCTATCGCTCGCCGATTCTGGAGGACGGGACGATCCTGATCGCGGTGAGCCAGTCGGGGGAGACGGCGGACACGCTGTCGGCCTTGCGCGAGGCGAAGAACCACGGGACGCTCTGTCTGGGGATCGTGAACGTGGTGGGGTCATCGATCGCCCGGGAATCGGACGGCGGCGTGTATATCCATGCCGGGCCGGAGATCGGGGTGGCCTCGACCAAGGCGTTTACCTCGCAGGTAATGGTGCTGACACTGATCGGGCTCCTGCTGGGGCGGATGCGCGCGGTGTCGGTGCAGCATGGTCGGGAGCTGACCGAGTGGATCCAAAAGATCCCACAGCAGGTGGAAATGATTCTCCGGAACAGCGAGCCGATCAGGCAGATCGCCCAGCAGTTTGCCCAGGTGAACAACTTCCTGTATCTCGGGCGCGGGATCAACTTCCCGGTGGCGCTGGAAGGGGCGCTCAAGCTCAAGGAAATCTCCTACATCCATGCCGAGGGGTACCCGGCGGCGGAAATGAAGCACGGTCCGATCGCCCTGATCGACGAGAACATGCCGGTGGTGGTAATCGCCCTCAAGGACTCGGTCTACGACAAAGTGATGTCGAATATCGCCGAAGTGCGGGCCCGCAAGGGGCAGGTGATCGCGATCGCCACGGAGGGGGATACCGAGATCGCCGAGCGAGTCAACCACGTGATTTATATTCCGCACACGCATCACTTGCTGACGCCGCTGTTGTCGGTGGTCCCGCTGCAGTTGCTGGCGTATTATGTTGCGCTGTTGCGCGGGTGCCCGGTGGATCAGCCGAGAAACCTGGCCAAGTCGGTGACGGTGGAATAGTCCGCCGCCGGCTCCGGTGTGTCGATGAAAACGGGCCTCCGCGTAGCGGTGGCCTGTCTTCTGGTGGGGAACGTGGACCGGAAATTCGGGGTTGACAGCGTTTCCGTTCGGCTCTGTCGTTCGCTTGATATCTCATTCTGATGGAGGTTATGGGCGAACTATGTCCATCAAGAAATTCAAAGCCACGCTCGAGCAGCAAGGGAGCGGCTCGGCGGCCATTCTCAGACTTCCGTTCGATCCCAAAGAGGCATTCGGGAAAGTGCGGGCGCCAGTCACCGTGACGATCGGCAGGTTCACGTTCCGTTCGACCGTGTTTCGCATGGCCGAGGCGGATTTCGTGGTGGTAAACCGGGCCAATCGGGAGGCCTCCGGCGCGAAGCTCGGCGACCGGGTCATGGTGACGATGGACCTGGACACCAAGAAACGGGTGATCACACCGCCCGCCGATCTGGCCAAAGCGCTGCGGAAGGACAAGAGCGTCTGGGCGAAGTGGGAGAAGCTGAGCTACACGCACAAGCGGGAGCACATTCAGGCGATCGAGGCGGCGCGCAAGCCGGAGACGCGGGAACGCCGGATCGCGGCGGCAGTCGCGATGGTGGCGGCAAAGAAGTAAACCGAGCTTCCCCGGTCGGGCCGGCCGGCATCCGGCAAGAGAGCTTCCCATAGACAAATCGCGACTGATTCCGTATACTGTCGTCGATTGAGACAGTAAAGGAGTCAATCGGTATGACATCGATAGAAGTCAACGGGAAGAAGCTGGAGTTGAACGAAGAGGGGTTCCTGGTGGACCCGGCCGCCTGGGACAAAGAAGTCGCTGCGGTTCTGGCCAAGGCGGAAGAGGGGTTGGACCAGCTCACCGACGAGCACTGGAAGGTCATCAACTTCATCCGTGCCCATTTCAATGAAACCAATCTGGCTCCGATGATCCGTTCGATCTGCAAGAACACGAATTTGCAGCTTCGGCAGATCTATGAGCTGTTTCCGTCAGGCCCGGCCAAAGGGGCCTGCAAGCTGGCAGGGCTGCCCAAGCCGGACGGCTGCGTTTAGGGCATGTCTATGGGGCTCCTGCCGGTGTTACGAGTAGCGGTGGGGATTTCGGCGCTGCTTTCGATAATCGCGCTTCTCTATCTGGTACTCAAGTCAAGAGCTCTGGGCCAGCGGCCGCTGTATGCGGTGCCGGCCGGCTCGGCGACTCGTGGCATCTGGTACGCCTTCACGACCGGCATGCTCCCCTCGCACAAGGAGAGTGCCGGGCGGCATCTGCCGACTTTCCTCACCGGCATTATCTACCACCTGGGGATTCTGGGCGGGTTCGCCCTCCTGGTCATTCGCGCGCTGGTCGATCAGCCATCAGGTGCGGTCATGTTGTCGGCCCGTCTGCTTTTGCTGGCGGGGCTGCTCGCGGGGCTGGGGCTGCTGGGCAAGCGGTTCATGGTTCGCTACATGCGAAAGATCAGCGTCGCCGATGATTTCCTATCGAATCTGCTCGTGAACCTGTTTCTGGCGGGTGGGATCGCAGTCACGTTTCGGGAGTCCGCACTGGCTTTCTGGTACGGGGCTACGATGGTCCTTCTTCTGTATATCCCGCTTGGCAAAATCAGACACTGCGTGTTTTTCTTCTATGCCCGGGGGAAGATCGGCGCCTTTTTCGGGCGGCGGGGAGTCTTCGGAGTTCCGGCCGGACAGGGGCTGACCCATGAGTGAGCGGCCGGCGGACGGGATGTCCTACGAAGAGCGGCTTCGGAATCTGACCCCATCGGAGCGGGCCACGGCGATTGCGATGTTTCGATCGAAGATCGACGCGGCGGCCGCGGCCTATCTGAATGCCTGTGTCCACTGCGGGCTGTGCGCGGACAGCTGCCATTACTATCTGGCAAACCGTGAGGCGGAATCGGTGCCGGCGTACAAGCTGGGACTGGTGCAGGGACTCTTCGAAGAGCAGTATTCAGTCCTGGGAAAGCTCTTTCCGTTTCTCAAAGGGGCGAAAGCGTTCGACAGCGAGGCAGCAGAAGAATGGGTGGATGTCTTATATGGCCGGTGCACGATGTGCGGCCGCTGTTCATTGAACTGCACGGTGGGGATCAATATTCACGGGATGATTCGGGCGGCGCGTACGACGCTGGCCGCCATAGATCTGGTGCCGCCGGAATTACAGGCGACCGTGGACGCCGCGGTGCAAACCGGCAACAACATGGGGATCCCCACCGAGGAGTGGCGGGAAACGGTGCAGTGGCTGGAAGAGGAGTTGCAGCAGGATCTGGGTGATCCCTCGGCCAGTCTGCCGCTCGACCGGCAGGGGGCGCGGATTCTGTATGCGATCAACCCCCGCGAGGCCAAGTTCTTCCCGCTGTCGCTGGTGGCGGCGGCGAAGATCTTCCATGTGGCCAATGAGAGCTGGACGATGGCCAGCGACTTCTACGACGTCACGAATTACGGGCTGTTTAGCGGGAACGACCAGGAAGCTGACCTCATCTCCGGTCGGCTTCGCGAGGCGGCGACGCGGCTGGGATGCAGCACGATCGTGCTCGGCGAATGCGGCCACGGTTATGCGGCCAATCGCTGGAACGGACCCGAATGGCGCGGTCAGGCAGAGACACTGCGGGTCATCAGTATCCTGGAACTCATGGCGTCGTACCTTCGCGAGGGGCGGATCAAGCTGGATGCAGATCGCCTGACCAAACGGGTGACGCTGCACGATCCCTGCAATCTGGTCCGGATGGGCGGGATGATCGAAGAACAGCGGTATATCCTCAGGCGGGCGGCGGCGGACTTTGTCGAGATGACGCCGAACCGGGAGCAGAACTACTGCTGCGGCGGTGGCGGCGGGCAGCTTTCCATGACGCGGTTTGCCAGGCGACGGCTCGAAGCGGGGCGAACTAAAGCGGATCAGATCAAAGAGACTGGCGCCAAAGTACTGGTGGCCCCGTGTCACAACTGCATTGACCAGCTCAGCGAGCTGAACAAAGAGTATAAGCTGGGGGTGGCGATCAAGACGATGAGTGAAATGGTCGCCGACGCGCTGATCGTTCCAGAAAAAAGCCGGCCCTGAAAGGGCCGGCTGTCTCCGGAGCTTCTAATCACCCTTACATGGATCGGGCCGGTTTGCCGGCCGCTTTTTTTCTGGACGCGGCTACCTGTCGGACCGCCTCGATAGCAGCATCAATTTCCTCGGCGGTCGTAAAGGGACCGATGCCGAACCGTACGGTCCCATGAATCTTGTCCGTGCCGAGCTGCTCGTGGACCATCGGGGCGCAGTGCAGGCCGGTGCGGCAGGCGATATTGAAGTCGACATCGAGCATCGTCCCGGTGTCGGCGGCTTCGAGCCCCTCGATATTGAAGGCGAGGACGGCGATATGGTCGGTCAGGTCGTCCTGGCAGTAGAGAATCACGCCGTCGATAGCAGCGAGGCCATCGCGGAGCTTCCTGAGCAGGGTCGTTTCGTGGTGGTGGATAGTGTCCATGCCGCGCTCCAGAACCCAGTTGACACCGGCGTTCAGGCCGGCGATGCCGGGGAGGTTGCCGGTACCGGATTCGAGGCGGTACGGGTACTCATCGAGGTGCGGGCGAACGGCCGAACGGACGCCGGTCCCGCCGGCGCGGGTGTGGCGAACCTCGACCCCCTCGCGGACATACAGTCCGCCGGTCCCCATGGGGCCCATGAGCGACTTGTGCCCGGTGAAGGCGATCAGGTCGATGTTCATGGCTTGGAGGTCGATCGGGAGCTTGCCCGCGGTTTGGGAGGAATCGATCAGGAACAGCACGTCGCGCTCCCGACAACATCGGCCGATTTCGGCGATCGGCTGGACCGTCCCGATGACATTGGAGCCATGATTCACGGCTACCAGCCGGGTGTTCTTTTTGATTCGACGGCGTATTTCGGCCGGATCGATGAACCCCTTGCTGTCAAACGGGACATGGTCGACCTCGACGCCGAAGTCCTTATACGTATGGTAGAGCGGCCGGAGAACGGAGTTGTGCTCGATCGTGGTGGTGACGGCATGGTCGCCGGCCTTGAGGGTGCCGAAGATGGCCAGGTTGAGAGCATCGGTGGCGTTGAGGCCGAAGACAAGCCGGTTCGGGTCGGTGCCGTTAAACAGGGTCGTGAGGAGCCTGCGGGTCTGTTCGACCATGCTGCCGGCGGCGATGCACATATCATAGCCGGATCGCCCGGGGTTGACGCCGCTCTCGCGGTAGAAGCGGTCCATTGTCTGATACACGGCTTCCGGTTTGGGGAAGGAAGTTGCGCCGTTATCTAAGTAAATCATTCTTTCCATGTACGCCCTCGTAGCCAAATCATTCGCCTAAGGGTAGGGAAAATCGAGGGGGTTGTCAATGCGGAGCGACCGGGAGGCGGACGGAGGGGGAACGACCGGCAAAGAAAAATAGCGGCGCAGGGACTCGAACCCCGGACACGTGGATTATGATTCCACTGCTCTAACCAACTGAGCTACGCCGCCATGGTAGTGTCTTCGGACGGCCCAATTTATCGGAATCGGGAGATATGTCAAGCGAATAGGGGGAAGCGCTCGGAAGCGCGCTGCCGGACAAAAAAAGCCGCCGGGCGATCCTTCGCCCGACGGCCCGAAATCAAAAGGAGTTCCTCCTCACTAGGAACTCCTTCATCCCCACCTCTTAAATACCCTTCACCGCCATACTGCGTATATTTAAGAGTAACTGACTTCAGCCAATCATATATCAAGTGGTGTGCCGAAACTGAACAGCGGCTGATAAAATGGCGTAACCTGTTGTATCTCAATTACATGTTGCGATATGGCGAGTCGTCCGATAAGAGGGACTTTGGTGGCAGGCGCAGATCGTGCGTGGCGTTTTTGGACTGTTTTGCCGACCGGCTCTGATAACCTGTTGTGTGGCAACAGCAGCCTGCCACGCAGAATATGCGTTGGTTTTGGAGTGAACTGGTCTGGTTTGCCGCAAAGAGCAGCTTCTGCGCGCCCGGAGGGTCAGATATTGACCGGTTTGGTCTAAGTTTGGCGGTGACCGATGGGTAACGGAACGCTATATTGGGATATGAGCAGCCACGCAGGGCATCACCACGGGACGAGCGGGGGGAAACTCTCCGGGACCATACTGCTGAACCTCGCGATCACGGTCGCCGAGTTTCTGGGCGGGATATACTCGGGATACTTGGCGCTGCTGGCGGATGCGGTGCACAATCTGTCCGACGTGGCGGCCCTGGTGCTGGCGTGGCTGGGAGCGCGCGGTTCAGAACGGCCGGCCACCAAGCGCTCGACATT
>AMWB02068581.1_pt3 | contig 23586 bp, 25 predicted proteins | sample 200311 | NCBI WGS metagenome assembly AMWB02 (sample SAMN02737377, study PRJNA173069) | bioreactor metagenome | biome: anode biofilm in microbial fuel cells | place: USA: California | collected 2010-12-16 | reverse complement strand
AGAGAGCAGCCCCCCGCGCGGCGGCTGCCGTAATGGAAGAGGAGGGGATCATGACTGACAAGAACAGAATAGACGTAGGCGTTCTCAAGCTTCTCTTTGATGCCGTCACCGGCTCCAATCAACTGGAAACGATGGCAAACCGGCTGACACAGCTTCTGGTCGGCGCCCTGGGGATCAAGGGCGCGGCCGTTTTCATCGTGAATCCTGAAATCGACGCCCTGGAGATTCTGGCTTCTTCGGGCCTCAGCATCAATTACGTGCACAAAGGGCCGATCCTGGTGGACAAGAGCATCAAGCTGCCCGCCAACCGCGAACCCGTCGTCATCAGTGACGTCTCCAAGAGCGACCGTCTGCAGTATCCGGAAAACGCCAGGGCGGAAGGCATTCAGTCCATCGTTTCGATTCCCGTCACCCTCCACGGCGTCATTGTCGGTGCGCTCAGGCTCTATGACGAGACGACATGGGAGGTATCGGATCACGATATGGAGTACCTGGAGGTTCTGGCGCAGAACCTGGGCATCACGATGATGTATTTCCGGCTGGCGAACGCGGTGCTGGCCGTCAAGGATACGGTCGATACCATCCATTCCGTCTGGCTGCGCCCGACCTACTGAAACAAGGCTTCGTGCGCAGGCGACGGGCCTCATGCGACAGACTGTTCTCAGGGCGGCTTTCACAGGCCGCCCTTGCCTGTTGCAGGGCGGGCGGCTGCCGTGCGTTTCTATGGCCGCCGGAAGCGCATCATATAATTGTGGGGGCCCACATCCCGACTATCTTCCGACGCGAAGCCGAACGGCGCAAGAAGCGCCTTGCAGTCTTCGGGTGAGAGACGGATGCGCAGGGGCGGTCCCGGGGGCCCGTCGACGGTCTTGAATTCCATGATAAAAAGCGTTCCGCCCGGCTTCAGCACCCGGACCACCTCGTTCAGTACGCCTGCGGTACTGTTTTCCGCTTCGAAATCATGCAGAACGGCGGCCAGCAGGCAGACGTCCACGGACCGGTCATCCACCGGAATGGTATGGGCGGCGTCGGCAACCGATGCCCGGATGTTCACGATTTTCCGGTCGGCGGCCGCTTTTTTCAGATCGTCGATGCCTTCGGCCCACAGATCCACGGCATGAACCGTTCCGGTCTTGCCGACCCGTTCGGACGCGGCCAGGCTGTATGCGCCTCTTCCGCAGGCCACATCCAGAAAGGTGTCACCCGGCTGAAGGTTGAAAGCATCGAAAACGAGACCCGGATCGACCAGATCGAAGCTGCTCTTTCCGGCGCCTGCAGGGTGATGGTGATGGGCTGTGTGACGCATGGGGCCTCCTTTTTAGAAGGGTTATCCAATTCTGAAGGATGCAGGAATGTCTTGGCCTGCGTCCATAATGTCCATAATAATGATGCCGGATGCGGCCTGATTCAAGCCCGACGACGCGCGGACAGGATGAGAACATGACGGATACCGATGCAAAAATTCAGGAGAAATACCGCCGCCTGAAGGCGCGCCTCATGGGGTTGGACCGGGTGGCGGTGGCCTTTTCCGGGGGGATCGACAGCACCCTGCTGCTGCGGACGGCAACGGACGTTCTAGGCGAAAATGTTCTGGCGGTCACCGCCGTATCCGAAACAACGCCCGCGGAAGACCGCAAGGCCGCCGCGCGGTTCGCCGGGGCGATCGGCGTTCGGTACATGGTGATTCCGACCGACGAGCTGCGTTCCGGGACGTTCGCGGCAAATCCCCATGATCGCTGCTATCACTGCAAGCTGCTGCGCTATGGACGGCTTGCCCGGACGGCTGCGGACGAGGGATTTTCCCACATCGTAGACGGTGAAAACATCGATGATTTAGACGACTGGCGGCCGGGCAGGCGGGCGGCCCGCGAGTTGGGCATCATCAGTCCCCTCCGGGAGGCGGGTCTCTCCAAGCGTGACATTCGCGCCCTGGCGCGGCGGCGCGGGATCGCGTCCTGGGACCGGCCCGCATCCGCATGCCTCGCCTCCCGGATACCCCACGGCATGGAGATCACCGAAGAGAGGCTGCGGCGGATCGACCGCGCCGAAACATATCTGCGGGCGTCGGGCCTCGCCGGCCGGATCCGGGTGAGATTGAGCGGCGACGCATCCGCCCGCATCGAGCTCTCCGACCAGTGCATGGAACGGATCGTAGCCGAACCTTTTCGCACCCGGGTCGTTCAATTTTTCAAGGACCTGGGATTTCGGCATATCGCCGTCGACCTGGAGGGGTATCGCATGGGAAGTCTGAATCCCACGCCGATCGACGAAGATAAGGCCTGACTTGAATAGGCCGTCATATCATCGACAAGAGAAGAACCCGCCAGCCGAAAAAGGCCAGCAGGCCGACGGCGATGGTCGCGAGAAGGTTTTTCGTGAGCGCCCCGATGCCCGCTGCCGCGATGGCGGCGATCAGGTATGGATTGGTGTACGAGACGTGCCACTCCCCTTTTGGCAGCAAGACCGCCGGCACGGTAATGGCCGTCAGCACGGCCGGAGGGATGTATTGGAGCGACGATTCCATCCATGCGGGCATCCGGATCCGGTCGGCCAGGGCAAAAAGAATATACCGAACGCCGAAGGTCACCCCCATCATTCCCAGAATCAGCAGCCATTCACGGGACGTCATATCAACGCCTTCCTTCCCGTTTTCCGCGCGATCCGCGCCGTGATCATCCCCGAGAATATCCCCACGAACGCCGAGACGATAATCCCCAGCTTGTAAGGCAGCCCCAGCGTCATCAAAGACGATGCGCCGGCGGCGAGGACGCAGACCACCATGGCGGTGTTTCTGACGAAGGGGATGATCATCCCGATGAAGGTGACCGGCATGGCGACGTCGAGCCCCCAGCTCGAGGCGTCGGGAATCCTGTCGCCCAGCACCAGCCCCATGTCGCACCAGAACTGCCAGTTGAGGTACATGGCGACGGACGATCCCAGTTGATACCAGTGCTTGTAAACCGACCCGTCCTCCCGCTGAAAGCGCCGGATGGTGACGGCGAAGGTTTCGTCGGTCAGCCAGAAGGCGAGGGGAATGCGCCATTTCTGCGGCAGGGTCTTGAGGTAGGGTAGCAGGGTGGCGCTGTAGAGCATATGCCTCAGATTGACGATAAAGGTCGTCAGGATGATGATCACCACGGGAACGCCGGCAGCCACGAGACCGACGGCGATGAACTGGGAGGCTCCGGCGAAGACCAGGGCGGCCATGATCATTCCCGCGGCTGGTGAAAGCCCCGAGGCGACCGCCAGGGCGCCGTAGATCAAGCCGAAGGGAAAGGCGCCCAGCAGCAGCGGAAAGGTATCCCTTGCTCCGGATATGAATTCATGTTTTCGCGTCGACAAAAAATCAACTCCGTTTCGTTTTGAAAAAAACAGGACATTAGCGGATATTGGGCGCGAGGTCAAAACAACAATTTTGGCATCAAAGAAAAAAGAAAGAAAAAACACGGGTAGGGCGTCCGGTTTGATGATATGGATATTTTTTTTACATGAAATCAAACGCTGAAGACTTCGAACCCGACGGATCACACATGACCACCGACGCTCTTGCAAAGGTACGCCGCTACCGCTGGATCATCTTCACCCTCCTGGCCGCGGGGTATGTTCTGGTCTTTTTTCACCGCCTTTGCCCGGCGGTTCTGGCGGTGGACATCATGCGGGATCTGTCGGCCGGCGGTTCGGTCACGGGACTTCTCGCAGCCGCCTACTTCTACCCCTATGCCGTCATGCAGCTTCCCGCCGGCCTGCTGTCGGACTCTTGGGGGCCGCGCAAAACCATCACCGTCTTTTTCATCGCCGCGTCCGTGGGATCGGTCATTCTGGGGATGGCGCCGACCGTCGAATGGGCGATTGCCGGCCGCACGCTCGTAGGCGTCGGCGTGGCCATGCTGTTTGTCCCCACCCTCAAGATTCTGGCCGAGTGGTTTAGGAAGCGGGAATTCGCCTATATGACCGGATTGCTTCTCGCCGTGGGCGGCGTGGGAACACTCACGGCAACCGCACCCCTGGTCGCGCTCAGCAGCCGGGTGGGGTGGCGCAACGCCTTCATCCTGGTCGGAGGACTGACCCTGGTGACGGCGGTCCTGATCGGCGTTTTCGTGAGAAACCGGCCGGCGGATATGGGCTGGCCGTCGCCGCTGGAGCCGCCGCCGCCCGCAGCCCCGGATCCCGGTATCGGGCTCGCCGCGGGGGTCAGGAAGGTGCTTGCCTGCGGGGCGTTCTGGCCTCTTGCCGCCTGGTTCTTTTTCGACTTCGGGATCTTCTTCTCGTTCGCCGGCTTGTGGGGCGGGCCTTATCTCGTTCATGTCTACGGCATGAGCCGGGAGGAGACCGGACGCATTCTGACGATGCTGGCCGTGGGTCTCACGGTGGGCGCCCCCCTCGTGAGCTGGCTCTCCGACCGGGTGTTCCGGCGGCGTAAGCCGGTTCTCGTGATCTGCGCGGCAGGCATGATCGCCGTGACCGGCCTGCTCGCTTTTCAGACGGACGGCATTCCCATATGGGGGCTTTACGGCGTGTTTTTTTTCATGACCTTCTGCGGGAACGCCGCCGGCGTGATCGCCTTCACCATGAACAAGGAACTCTTTCCCATCGGAATCGCCGGTACGGCCACCGGACTTGTCAACCTGTTCCCCTTTGTCGGGGGCGCGGTGTACCAGCCCGGTCTGGGCTATATACTGGAGCGCTGGGGCAGATCGGGAGAAGCGTTCACGGCTGCCGGCTATCAGGCGGTGTTCATGGTGTTGTTCGTCTCTGCCGTCATCGCCTTCATCGCCGCGCTCTCGACCCGGGAAACCCTGGAGATCACCTGATTACGACCCGGGGGCGGTGCGCATCCGGCCGCAGCATGGGCCGGCGCCGGAACCGCCGCTCTGGTTCGCGGCGGAGCTGAGCCTCGCTTCGCTCGCGGTGGTCCGGCAAATCGGCATCGATATTCATAGATAGGCCGGCCTTCGTCAGCCGGCGGTCCCCAGTTTTTTCAGGAGGATACCCAGCCGCCCGAGTTCGTCGTCGTCGAGCACCGCAAAGATCTCTTGCGCGATCTCCGCGTGGACCGGGAAGAGGGTCGATACCAGCTGCCGTCCCTCCTCGCTCAGATGCACCGTGACGAACCGCCGGTCTTTCGGGTCTTTTTTCCGCACGACAAGGTTGTTTTTTTCGAGGTTGTCGATCACCAGGGTCATGTTGCCGCTGGTTTTGAGGATTTTCTCGCCGATATCCTTCTGGCAGAGCGGTCCTTTATGAAGGAGGACCTCGAGGACGGCGAACTGGCTCGCGGTCAGGTGCGTGCCGGCCAGGTGCCGGTGCATGCGTGAGGTGACGCTGTCCGCCGCCCGCGCCAGTTTGACATAAACATTCAAGACCTGGTCCCGTCGGGCGGGAGCTGTTTTCGGACGTTTCATTACACACCTCGATATCAAATGGTTTTATGTTAAATAGATGGATTTCAATCGCCCTGTCAACAGAAGATTGCACGAGAAGGCCGATGTCTTGTAAAGGTTCATCGCTCAAACCGGTTTCAGGGGTTGCATTCGTCTCTCGACCGATTGTATAGATGTCACATAAAAGATAACGCCATTATTCTTTCTCCAGGAGAACATGATGCATTCAGAGAGCACATCGGGTCTTGCGGCAACCGGGCTGCCGGGATTGGATAACATTCTGCACGGCGGCCTCGCCAAGGGTCGGGCGTATCTGGTGGAGGGAAGCCCCGGGGCCGGAAAAACAACCCTGGGTCTGCAATTTCTGCTGGAGGGCGCGCGTGCCGGCGAGCGCGTGATGATGGTGAGCCTCATCGAAACCCACGGCGAGCTTTTCGATGTCGCGAAATCCCACGGCTGGAATCTGGATGCCGTTCACGTCCTGGATCTGCCCCAGGACGTGATCGAATCGGCAACGTCGCTGCAGACCGTGTTTCCCTCCGGTGATGTCGAGTTCGGCGAAATTGCCAATACGGTCATCGAGGGTATCCGCAAATACCGGCCGGACCGTCTGCTGCTCGATTCGGCCAGCCAATTGTCGATGCTCACCGACAGCTGGCAGCAGATGCGGCGGGCCATTCTCAAAATCAGGGACCTGATCCACAAGCTGGGATGTACGGCGCTGTTGACCTCGAGCGCGGTCGAACGGCATGTCACCGAACTCGACACCATCGTTCACGGTGCGATTTCGCTCAGGATGAAGGTCCCCGACTTCGGACAGGCGCGCCGGGAGTTGATCGTCAAGAAGATGCGCGGCCAGAGATACATCTCGGGCTGCCACAACTACCGGATCCTGACCGGCGGACTTGAAATCTATACCTGGCCCGAGGTCCGGCACGACTCCGGGCGCGGCAGATGGGAGATTCTGTCCAGCGGCATCCGGGAGCTCGACGACATGCTGGGCGGCGGGCTGGAGGAAGGCACCGCCTGCCTGCTGACCGGCAATACCGGCGCGGGCAAGAGCACGCTGGGCAGCCTGTATGTCCAGGCCGCCGCCAAGCGCGGAGAGAAATCGGTGGTCTTCTGCTTCGATGAACGCAAAGACACGTTCCTCCGCCGCAGCGCCGCCCTGGACCTCGACATACCGTCTTACATCGAACAGGGTCTCGTGGAGCTCCGCCAGGTCAATACGGGCGAACTCTCGACCGGTGAGTTCGCCGATATCGTCCGGAAGGTCGTGGAGGTGAAACAGGCCAAGGTGATCATCATCGACAGCCTGACCGGCTACCTGAACGCCATGCCCGAAGAAAGAATTCTGATCCGGCAGCTGCATGAACTGCTCAGTTATCTGAGCTGCGCCGGGGTGTTGACGATCATGGTCGTGACCCGGTTTGGTTCCACCGGAAACCATGAATTCGAGGTAGACGCCAGCTACCTTGCCGATACCGTGATTGTCATGCGGCACTTCGAAGCCTTCGGCGAAATCCGCCGCTGCATCGCCGTCGTCAAAAAACGGCATGGGAACCACGAACATACGATCCGGGAATTCAAGATCGCCGCCGGAGGATGCCGCGTCGGCAGGCCTTTGTACGATTTCAGCGGCATTCTGACCGGAAACCCCATCTACATCGGCAAGCGGGAAGATCTCATACACGTCCGGCAGGAAGGTTGAAGCACATGCATCCCGGACACGGCCCTCCTTGCAACCGGATGCATGTTCCGATTCTTCTGCCCACCGGGCGGGATGCCGAGTTGGTGGCGGGCATTCTGAATCAGGAAAAGATCGATGCCGTCGTGTGCACATCCATCCACATGTTGCTCGACGAGGTTCGGATGGGCTGCGGCCCGTTTGTGGTCGGCGACGAGGTTCTGTCCGACCATGCGCTCTATCGCCTGTCGGAGGTGCTGGGCGATCAGCCCGACTGGTCCGACCTGCCGGGCATCATCCTTTTAGGTCAGGCCGGCCGGCGCAGCGGTTTGGATCTGCTTGCGGCGCGCCGTGAATTATGCCTGATTCAACGCCCTGTCAAAAAGACAATCTTCAACAATCTGATACTGACCGCCATCGAATCCAGGCGCCGCCAGTATCAGGTCAGGGATCTGCTGGAAGACGTTTTTCACATCAACGAAAAGTTGAGGTCCCACACCCGGCTCCTGCAGAAGCTGGCGCTCGAACTCACCCGGGTGGAAGCCCGGGAGCGCAAGCGCATCGCCCAGATCCTTCATGATGATCTGCAGCAGATGCTCGCTTCGGCAAAGCTGCAGACGGAGATGCTGTTCGATTATCTTACGGGCGAACCGATGCAAAAAGTCGAGACGGTTTACGATATCCTTTCCAAGGCGATTGAAGCCTCCAGAAGCTTGAGCCATGAGCTGAGCCCTGCCTTCATTATCGGGGAAAACCTCGACGGCATACTGAAAAAAACCTGCATGCGAATGGCTGAGTCCTATGGCTTTTCAGTGGAAACCGCCATCGAGGTCAACAACGACGGCATCGCTGAGGACGTCAAGGTCTTCGTATTCCGCACCGCACAGGAACTGCTTTTCAACTGCGCAAAACATGCCGGAGCAAAACAGGTATCCGTCGATCTGACCATCCGAAACGGTTGTCTGGTGCTTACCATAACGGATGACGGCATCGGCTTCGATCCGGGCAAGCTGAAAATTCACGGGGGAGACGACGGCGGATTCGGCCTGTTCAGCATCCAGGAACGGGCCATGGCACTGGGAGGATCCTTCACCGTGCAGAGCATGCCGCATCAAGGCAGCCGTTTCGTCTTTACCATTCCGTGTGATGCATTGGAGCCCGAGGCGGACGCGCCTTCCAATACGGGCCTGGGAATGAAAAAAAGCGTTGAAAATGAAGTGAAAAACACGGAAAATGAAAAATCCGACGCCATATCGGTCGTGATCGCCGATGACCATGCCGTCATGCGCCAGGGGCTTGCGACCTTGCTGCGGAACCAGCCCGACCTCGAGGTGGTGGCCGAAGCCGCGGACGGTGAACAGGCGGTCGCCCTGGCCCTCCGGTTTCGTCCGGACGTGGTGCTGATGGATTATTCCATGCCGGTGCTGAACGGTGCCGAGGCCACCCGCAGGATCAACGATGCGGCGCCCGACATCGCCGTGGTCGGTCTTTCCATGCACGACGACAAGTACACCCGGGAGACACTCCTGGCGGCAGGGGCGCGGGCTTATCTGAAAAAAGACGTCCAGACCCTCGAATTGATCGACGTGATCAAACGATGTTCGGGTCGTGGGAAACCAGAGGTGCCATCATGATAAACTTTCGTTGCAGCATCCCGATCACCGTCCGCGTCGGAGATCTCAATTATGGGAACCATGTCGGACACCAGAACTTCCTGCTCTATTTTCAGGAGGCCCGCATCGCCTATCTGAAAAATCTGGGGTTCAGCGAACTGGACATCGGCGGAACCGGGATGATCATCTCCGAGGTCACCTGCCGCTACCGCCGGGAGCTGTTTCTGGGGGATGTCGTCGCGGTCGGATGCCGCATTTCGGAGTTCAGATCCAAAGCCTTTATCATGGCATACCAGATCGAGAAAGAGGGCCTCTTGTGCGCCACGGGCGTCACGACCAATCTATGCTTCGACTACGGGGCGAAAAAGGTGGTCCCGCTGCCGCTGGCTTTTCTTGCCGCCGCGCAGGCGTTCGAGAAGACCGTCCCGCAGGCTGTCTGACATTCACTTGAAGGAGGTCACAGGATGAGTATCCGCGAGGATCATGATGAACGCGGCGCGGCGTTATTCGAACAAGACGGGGAAACAGATGAAGAAACGTCCGGGGGGCCGGCCGTGGAAGGCACGGGGGAGAGCCCCGGTTACGACCCCGGCCGCAGCGACGATCGACGGGCTGCGGATCGCCGCCGGAAGGATCTGAAGCCGATCGCCTCCCTGTCGGATCTGCGGACCGGGATGAAGCTGAGCGAACTCCGGCAGGGCTTTCTCGACAGCCTCGTCTTCAACCGGTGCCGCTTTCCGCACCGGGCGACGAAATACGACATCTACATGGCAATGGCCTATGCCATCCGGGACCGGCTCGTCCACCGCTGGCTCAGCACGTCGGAAACCTATATCAAGTCCGACGCGCGTCTGGTGGGCTACCTGTCCGCGGAATACCTGCCCGGCCCTCATCTCGGCAACAACCTCATCAACCTGGGGGTTTACGAACTCGTCCGGGCCGCCACGGCGCGGGCGGGCTACGACATGCACGACATCCTCGACGAGGAGGTCGAGCCCGGCCTGGGCAACGGCGGGCTGGGCCGCCTGGCCGCCTGCTTCATGGACTCCGCCGCCACGCTGGAGTTTCCGGTGATCGGGTACGGGCTCCGATATGAATTCGGGCTCTTCCGCCAGGAGATCAGGGAGGGCCGCCAGGTCGAGATGACCGACAAATGGTTGCACAACGACAATCCCTGGGAGATCGCGCGGCCCAACCTGACCTACAAGGTCGGATTCGGCGGCGCGACCGAACATTACACGGACGCCGACGGGACCGCCCGCACGCGGTGGACGCCCGACCGCATGGTCATGGGCATGGCCTACGACACGCCCATTTTAGGATACAGGGTCAACACGGCCAACCTGCTCAGGCTCTGGAGCGCCGAGGCCGTGGAATCCTTCGATTTCAACGCCTACAGCGTCGGCGATTATTAAGGGGCGGTGCGGCAGAAAATTGCCTCCGAAAATATCACCAAGGTCCTCTATCCGAGCGATGAACAGATCCAGGGAAAGGAGCTCCGGCTCGAGCAGCAGTACTTCCTGGTTTCGTGTGCGCTTCAGGACATGATCCGGATCCATATGCGGTATCGGAAATTCGATCTGGAATCCTTTCATGAAAAGTTCGCCGTCCAGTTGAACGATACCCACCCGTCGCTTGCGGTGCCCGAGCTGATGCGCCTTCTGATGGACGAACATCACCTGGAATGGGAGCATGCCTGGGAGATCACCCGGAATACCTTCGCCTATACGAATCACACCCTCCTGCCCGAGGCCCTGGAAAAATGGCCGGTGGAGCTCTTCGGCCGGCTTCTGCCCCGGCACCTCGAGATCATCAACAATATCAACCAGAATTTTCTGAACGAGGTGATCCTCCGCTATCCGCGGGATACCGGGCGCACGAGCCGGATGTCCATTTTCGAGGAGGGGCCGGTCAAAAAAATCCGCATGGCACACCTGGCGACGATCGGCAGCTACGCGGTCAACGGCGTGGCAGCGCTCCATACGGAGCTGCTCAAGAGCGATGTCCTGAACGATTTTTACGAATTGTGGCCTGAAAAGTTCAACAACAAGACGAACGGCGTCACGCCAAGGCGCTGGATCGCCCTCAGCAATCCGACCCTGGCCGATCTGATTACCCGCCGCATCGGCAGCGGCTGGCTGAAGGATTTGGAGCGGCTGCGGGCGCTGGAGCCCCTGGCGGACGATCCGGATTTCCGGCGCAAGTGGGCGTCGGCAAAGCGCTCCAACAAGGAGGCGCTCGCGTTCATGCTGGAGGAGCGGTTCAATATGATCGTCGATCCCGACACGCTCTTCGACGTCCAGGTCAAGCGGCTTCACGAATACAAGCGCCAGCACCTGAATCTGCTGCATATCATCACGCTTTACAACCGGCTGCAGCGCAATCCCGCGGCCGTCATCGTGCCGCGGACCTTCATCTTCGGCGGAAAGGCCGCACCGGGATACGCCATGGCCAAGCTGATCATCCGGCTGATCACCGCCGTCGGGGAAAAGATCAACGACGATCCCGACGTCAAGGGGCGGCTGACCGTGGTCTTCTACCCCAATTTCAGCGTCAAGAACGGCCAGTGGATCTACCCGGCGGCCGATCTGAGCGAGCAGATCTCAACGGCGGGCATGGAGGCCTCGGGTACGGGCAACATGAAATTCTCCATGAACGGCGCCCTCACCATCGGCACCCTGGACGGTGCGAACGTGGAGATCCGGAAGGCCGTGGGCGAGGAAAACTTCTTCCTCTTCGGCATGAGCACCCGCGAGGTGAAGGATCTGCGCGCCCGCGGATATCGCCCCATGGAGTTTTACGAAAGCCGGCCGGAGCTTCGTGCCGCCATCGAGGCCATCCGGTCGGGGGTGTTCACGCGGGGAGACGCCGGGATCTTTCAGCCGCTGGTCGACAATCTGCTGTATCACGATCCGTTCATGGTGCTGGCCGATTACGCCGACTACGTCGCATGCCAGGACCGGATCGGGGACATTTACCTGGACCGGGAAAGGTGGATCCGCATGTCGATTCTGAACACGGCCCGCATGGGCTATTTTTCATCGGACCGGGCCATCCGGGAATACGGCGAGGAGATCTGGAAGGTCCGGCGGCTTCCGGTGGCGCTCGAAAATATTTAGGGATATGCGACGTGGAATGAAGAAGGTGAGAAACCTTCCCGCCATAAGCAATGTCAGTTGTGGACGCCGTTGATACTCGCTTCCGTGGCAGGGCATTCGATGATGGACTCGATCTTGAGATACCAGAATTCTTTCGTGAACCGCTGTTCCGCTTCCTGAAAACTGTTTGCAAAGCGATATCGAACTCTTTTGACGTTATCGCCGTTATATCCCGTCATCTTGAATGCTCGCATCGAGGCCCTCCATTTTTTTGCCGGTAAGCGCCATAGCGTTTTACCCCTCCAATATAATCTTGAAATGAAAGAAACTCAAGCTGTCTTTGCATCCGGAAGAAACGATTGCCGGAAGAGACGCGGACATAAAATCGCTTTGGTCTTCCCGGTGTTTTTCAAAATTCAAATCGTGCATATATTTTAAAATGGCATGATCATGAAGGGGTGTGACGAAAAATGAGAATGCCTACACCCGCAATCATACGATCGGCGGGGAAAGGAGCATGAGCATGAATGTGAGGCGTCTGATGATGTTGAGCGCGGCTGTCATCATCGCGGGGCTTGGCGCCCTGCAGGCAGCCGACGGCATGAAACATACGGAAAAAGCGACGGAGAAAAAAAATATGTCGATTGCGATAGAAAATGGAAAAAAGGCGGTATTTGCGGGCGGGTGCTTCTGGTGCGTCGAGTCGGATTTCGAAAAGGTCGACGGCGTCATCGAGGTGATTTCGGGATACACCGGCGGCGGCACCGAAAACCCGACCTACGACCAGGTGTCGTCGGGGACGACCGACCATCTGGAGGCGGTGCAGGTGATATACGATCCGGGGAAGGTATCGTATGCGGAACTGCTCGATGTTTTCTGGCGCCATATCGACCCGACGGATGTGGGCGGCCAGTTCGTGGACCGGGGGCGTCAATATCGTTCGGCGGTCTTTTACGGATCGGATGAGGAAAAAGAGATCGCCGAACGTTCGAAGGCGGCTCTCGCCCAGACGCGGCGGTTTGACAAGCCGGTCGCGACCGAGATCCGAAAATTGGATAAATTTTATCCCGCAGAGGAATATCACCAGGATTATTATCGGAAAAATCCGATCCGATATCATCTGTACCGGAGCAATTCGGGTAGGGACGCGTTCATTCAGAACGTCTGGAAGGATGAAAAGAGCGCGCCGGAACATAAACGTGAGAGCGGCCGGTATACCAGGCCCGACGACGCGACGCTCAAGCAAACCCTGACCTCCCTGCAATATAACGTGACCCGGAAGGAAGGGACCGAGCCGCCCTTTAAAAATGAGTATTGGGACAACAAGCGCGAGGGCATCTATGTGGATGTGGTTTCCGGAGAGCCCCTTTTCAGCTCGACGGACAAATTCGAGTCCGGAACCGGGTGGCCGAGTTTCACCCGGCCCCTTGAGCAGGACAACGTCACCGAAAAAAAAGATCAGAAATTATTCATGGTTCGCACCGAGGTGAGAAGCCGGCACGGTGATTCTCATCTGGGACATGTGTTTCCGGACGGACCGCAGCCCACGGGGTTGAGGTATTGCATCAATTCCGCGGCCCTGCGGTTCGTGCCGAAGGCGGATCTGGAAAAAGAGGGGTACGGAGAATATCTCGACCTTTTTTCCGCCGCGGCATCCAGCGGAAAGAAGGCTGGAAGTATGTGACGCCGCGCCGGCAGATAGAGGGGCGGATTGCCCGCTATTTCTCCAGCCGGATTCTGACCGAATGGGCATGGGCGCCCAGCCCTTCGGTTTCGGCAAGCCGAATGACGTCCGGCGCCTCTTCCCTGAAGGCGGTTTCGCTGTAGGACAGCACGCTCGTTTTCTTGATGAAATTATCGACCGACAGGGCCGATGAAAACCGTGCGGTGCCGGCCGTGGGCAGCACGTGGTTGGGCCCGGCGATGTAGTCGCCGATGGGCTCCGGCGTATACGGCCCCATAAAAACCGCGCCGGCGTTGCGGATATTGCCGAGGTGCTCGAAAGGCGAGGCGATATGGAGTTCCAGGTGTTCGGGGGCGATTTGGTTGGCGAGGGCGAATGCGGCCGCCAGATCCTTGACGACGAATGCGGCGCCGTAGCGTTCGAGAGACTTTCGGGCGAGATCCCGGCGCGGCAGATGTTCTATCTGCTGCCTGACGTGGTCGGCGACCGCCTCCGCCAGCGCACGGGACGGGGTGACCAGGACGGCGGAGGCCAGCCGGTCGTGTTCGGCCTGGGAGAGGAGATCCGCCGCGGTATAGGCCGGATCGGCGGTATCGTCTGCGATGATCAGCACCTCGCTGGGACCGGCGATCATGTCGATACCCACGGCTCCCGATACGATCTTCTTGGCGATGGTGACATACATATTGCCGGGGCCGACGATGATGTCGCACCGGGGAATGCTTTCGGTGCCGTATGCAAGCGCGCCGACGGCCCACGCGCTGCCGACCTTGAACACGGCATCCACCCCCACCCGCCGGGCTGCTGCGAGCATGCACGGGTGGACCGTACCGTCCCGGCGCGACGGCGTGACCATGACGATGCGGTCGACGCCGGCGATTTTCGCCGGAATGGCATTCATGAGGACCGTTGAGACCAGCGGGGTATCACCGCCGGTGCCGCCCGGAACATAGATGCCCGCCGTTTCGACAGGGTTGAACAGCTGGCCCAGCAGGGTGCCGGGGCGGTCCATCGCGATCCAGGATTTTCTGAGCTGCTTTCGGTGAAAAGCCTCGATCTGCGCCGCCGCCCGGTTCAATGCGCTCATGAACGCCTCGTCCACGGCCGCCTCGGCCGCCGCGAATTCCTCCGGCGTCGCCGCGATATCCGCAGCGCTCAGGCCGGGGGCGTCAAAGCGGTTGGCATATTCAATCAGGGCTGCATCGCCCCGCGATCTGACATCGTTTAAAATGGTCTTGACCTCTGTGAACAGGGCATCGTCGAATGCGACGCCCCGGCCGGCGATGACGCTTAGCCGTTCGGCTGCCGCTTCGGACGGATAGGGGTATATGTTCATGGTTGCCGCCTTTTATGCATTCTCATATAGTGGTTATAACTTTGTTATCATCTTGACAATCGATCGGCCTTTTGAAAAAAGAAAGATTTCTAATTAACATACGTAGAGTATTCATACAACGTGCAATCATGTGATCGGAGGCGATTATGAAGGAGAACCGAATTTACAATTTCAACGCCGGCCCTGCAGCCCTGCCCTTGCCTGTTTTAGAAGAGATTCAGGCGAATTTTCTGAATTTTGCCGGGTCCGGCATGTCCATCACCGAGATCAGCCACCGCTCCAAATGGTTCGACGCCGTCATCGAGGATGCCGTCGCGCGCACCCGAAGGCTTCTGAAGTTGGACGATAAATTCCATGTCCTCTTTCTGCAGGGCGGGGCGAGCCTCCAGTTCTGCATGGTTCCCATGAACCTCATTCCGGAAGGGGGAACAGCCACGTACGTCAATACCGGAACGTGGTCGACCAAGGCCATCAAAGAGGCGAAAATCCTGGGAAAATCCGTAAACGTGGCGGCAACCTCCGAAGACCGGGATTTTGCCTACATTCCCCAAGATATTCCGTTCGAACGTGACGCGGCCTATGTCCACATCACCTCGAACAATACGATCAAGGGAACCCAGTGGGCCCGTTTTCCCGATACCCACGGCGCGCCGCTCGCGGCCGACATGTCGTCGGACATCATGAGCCGCCCGTTCGATCCCGATCCCTTCGGCGTGATATACGCCGGGGCCCAGAAAAACATCGGGCCGGCCGGGGTCTGCATGGTCATCATCCGGGACGACATGCTGGCGCGGGTGCCCGACCATCTTCCCACCATGCTCAAATACACGACCTTCAGCGAAAAGAACAGCATGTTCAACACGCCGCCGTGCTTTGCGATCTACACGCTTCAGCTCGTCATGAAATGGCTGGAGGAGACGATCGGCGGCCTGGAGAAAATGGGGGCGATCAACGAGAAAAAAGCCGGCCTTCTGTATGACTATATCGATCAGAGCGGCTTTTACCGCGGCACGGCCGATGCCGACAGCCGTTCGCGGATGAACGTGACCTTCCGTCTGCCGTCCGAAGCGCTCGAGCAGAAGTTCATCCAGGATGCCGGCAAGGAAGGCTTTGGCGGCCTCAAGGGGCACCGCTCCGTCGGCGGATGCCGGGCGTCCATCTACAATGCCACGGGCGTTCCCGCCGTTGAGGCGCTGGTCGATTTCATGAAAACCTTCGAAAAAAACAACGGCTGAGCCAAACCCGCCGTCTTCTGCCCGAAAAACAGGTATCAACACGGCCCGTCGCTATGGAAACGGCGGGCTTTTTTTGCATCCATGACCAACATTCAGGCAACGGCGGACGGAGACCGCCCTCGCGTGAAAGCCTTTTTTGAACAGACGTCTGAACCCCCGTGCATCACCATCGATTTCGACGGGACCCTCATTTCGGAGCATGTGCTGATCTGCTGGGTTCTGTTCCTCCTGCGTCATTCCGGCTGGCCGGTGCATCGAAAATTTTTTTTCGCGGCAAAAAGCATCGGCCGGGGGTTGGCTGCCCTGGTGTTGTCACGTCGTTCGGCCTTCGCCTCACGGGCCGTCCGCGCGGCTTTCGGAACATTTCAAGGTGTCGAGAAAAGCACTCTTGCCGCACTGGTGCATTGTCATATCCGCCGGCAGCAGCCGCAAAAAAGATATGTTCTCAACCTCAATCCCAGGGTGCTAAAGATTGCAAAACACCTCGTCGGATCATGCCGGATATATCCAAGGATCTGTGTGACGTCACAGGGATCTTGCCGTGAGGTCATCGAACTTTTCCTGAACAGGGCAGACGTCAGGGACCAGTTCAGGTCGGCCGGCATTGCTATCGCGTCCGTCGCCATTTATGCCAACGGCATGGAGACCGACGGGCGGGAGTGTTTCACCGGCGGCATACGGGGAGAGATTCTCACAAAATTCAACCGGATGGTGCCGATGGCGGGTCAGACGATATTTATCGGCGATGATGCGGATGAAAAGGTCTATAAGCGGGTCGGTCCGGCAGGAGTGTTACGATTTGTGAACTGGCGGCGATGGACCGGGGCATGATCGAGGGAAAACCCGGGATACAAATCGATGACGGGCGAAAAATGGCTTTCCGCCCGTCGCCTGCTGCCGGCCCTATGCAGTCATCATGATGATTGAGGGTTTTGTTCGTCGGTTTTTTCCATCGCTTCAATTCTCTTCTGAACGGCATCGAGCGAAAGGGCGATCCGTTCGGATTCAGCCCTGAGCATGTGGAGCTCATCCGCGCTGCGCATGCCCGCCGCCGCGGCTTTGCCGGCGAAGGGAACCGCGTTCCATCCCCGTCCGCCGCCCATGCCGCGTCCAAACCTTCCCCCGCGTCGTCCGGCGCCTCTTCCAAAACCTCTGCCGCCACCTGGCTCGGGTGTGCCGCAGAACCCTCCGCCGCCGCCGGTCATCGGTCCCTTTCCGGTGGGACCGGTATGATCATAACCTGGCATCATTTGCCTCCTTTCGTGAAATCAGGATTCGTTTTGCGTGTCGGCGCCGCCGCTGCTGTCGGCCGGCTTTTCACCGCCGCTGTTACGACCGCCGAATCCGCCGCCCCTCCTGTTGCCGGACGGGTTGCATCGCCCCCTACCTTTACCGCAGCCGCCTTTTCCTTTTCCGACCGGCCCTTGGCCGTCGGGACCTTTTCCATCGCCTCCGGGCATGGTACATCCTCCTTTCCGGAACGCCGTCTCGTCTTCGTGACCGCGGATTCCGCGTTGTTGCAGCCGTCTGCCGCGTCTTCTCCGGAGCCGGTAACTCCCCCCCTCGACCCGGAGCGCTTTGCCGGTGAGCAGGGCATGCGCCACGATGCCGCGGGCGTCTGCCAGAATCCTGCCGTAGGTCTGGCGCGACACGCCCATGAGTGCGGCGGCGGCCTCCTGGTCCATCCGTTCATGGTCGCTGAGACGCAGCGCCTCCATCCCTTCGACGGGCAGAGACAACTCCCCGGTAGGGACGTTTTCCAGGGGCCCAAAAACGGACATGGAAAGATCTTCGGCAATCCATCTGGGTTTTACAGGTCTCGGCATTGTGGACGGCTCCTGTTATGGTCATTTGACAATAATATAAAATCGCCTATCCCCGACGTCAAGCAGAATTATGGTCAAATGACAAAAAATAATGTTGATGCAGGGAGAAAGAAGAAAGACATTGCTTGCAGACAGGGCAATATTGAGGGAAAGCGGGGGATGCGGTCCGGGCATGAAGATTTTCTCCCCCGCCACCATTGACGGGGGAGAGAGAAGAAGAAGAATAGAAGGCGCCCAAGGAAAGGTCAAGGGCAAAAGCAGGCTATCAGTTCACGCGGTATTACACAATCAGTAAAAATACTTATTTTTATATAGGTATATCTACCCAGTCCTGGGGATGATTGACTATAATATTTAGAAAGTCAGCCGTTCCGAAGATAAAAACATTATCGTCAACCTGTCAGAAAAGCCGGTTTATATGACGTTTCCCATCAGTTTTCGTTCAAGGTCTTCGGTGATGCCGTCGGGGGCCGCGTCGATTTTCTCCATGCACCTCGAACACAGACAGATAAAATTTTCAGACCGATAGATAATCCCTTCGGGATCTGTAAAGCCGCAAAGATCACACTCGGTATGTTCATCCATCACTTTTTCATACATGATTGTCACCTTTCCAATATTTGGCGTTGATAATTCCTGCGCCGGTGTCAGCTGACCACCCACACCGCCGTCTTTCCCGCCAGCTGAACCACTTTATTGGTCACGCGCCCCATGTGAAACTCGCCGACACGGGAATGACCTCTGCGCCCGATCACAATGGTTCCGTAGCCCCCGGTCATCGCCTGGGCGATAATGGTGCCGCTCCGGGTGGCGACGCCCGAGATGATTTTCGTGGTGACGCGGTCTGAATCGATGCCGGCGGCTGCAAGGGTCTTGACCGCTTTTTCGAACGATGTCCGCACCGTTTTAACCGCCTGGGATTCATCCGGCCACTGGGCAGTGTCCGCGGGTTTGAAAAAATGTTCATCCGGACCCGGAAGTTTGAAATCGAAACTGCGGATCACCTGAAAAAGGGTGATGGAAATGCCTGCCCCCCGAACGATGTCTCCCACATATTTCACTGCCCTGAGTGCGTTTTCGGAGCCGTCGATGGCAATGAGTATTTTGCTGTAATCCTTCGGGGGTTCGCCTGTGGCGCCCGCCAGCCAGAGAGGGGCATCCGTCAGACTGGCGATGAGCTTTGCGGCGACGCTTCCGATGACGAGCCTGGTGATGGGGTTCATTCCCTGCCGCCCCGCGACGACGCCGTCATAACCGGATTGCGCCTCATGGATGATGTCTCTGGCGATGCCGATCTTTTTTTCCTGGGTTTTGACGTGAACCGTCCCGGGCGGGAACCCCCGATCGAGAAGCGCCTGCCGGGCTTTTTCCATGAACCGTTCCACGGCTTTTTTCTGCTCCGTCTCCCATTGATCCATGCCGGCGGCAGCCTGATCGATGAAAGGGCTTTCTTCCATATCCATGAGCCGTTCCGGCCGCCTGGAATATACATGGAAAAGAACAAGTTCCGGACCATCCGATGGCGGCAGTATCCGGCCGAGATAATCCACCGCTTCAAAGGAATGGCCGGAGCCGTCCAGGGCGACCAGTATCTTTTTTCGAGTCGAATTCATCATTCAAACAGCCTCCTTCCGCCTTGCCAAAATGTTTAGCTGAAAGTCTATCACAATCGAATGTCCTGCCTGTTTATGATTTCTCCCGCCGCGCGGCATCCGCCGACATACCTTATAGCGCAACATATGTACCGACGGGCTTTATCACAATAGGATCATGATCTTCATCACGGACGGCCAACGGATTAATTTTCCGTTCCGGAAGGCACCCGGGCGGATTCCATGGGGATCTGGACCTGCTTTTCCGGGGTTCCGTCGAGCACCGAACGCACCGCTCTGCCGATGATATCGAGGGTATAGGGTTTTTTAACATAACCCGCAGCGCCGAGTTTCATGATTTTTCCGACCCGATGGGTTTCGGAAAATCCGCTCGAGACGAGAGCCTTCTGCCCGGGACGGATCTCTAAGATCTTCCGGTAGGTTTCAAGCCCGTCCATGCCGGGTTCCATCATCATGTCGATCAGCACCAGATCCATGGTCCTCAGTTTCAGACGCCCGATCGCCTCATGGCCGGACGACACCGCCTCCACCTTATACCCTAGCGTGGTCAGGATGGATACGGCGATTTTCTGCTGTTCTACAATATCGTCGACGACCAGAACGGACTCGCCTTTTCCCCTGAAGCTGGACAAGGGAAGCCTGACGTCGCTGGGGATCGGGGCTTCCCTGGTTACGGGAAAATAGAGGGTGAATGTGGTGCCTTTTCCTTCGTCGCTCTTCACATCGATATAGCCGCCGTGATCCTTGACGGTTCCCCAGACGACCGCAAGTCCCAGTCCGGTGCCGCTTTTTCCCATCACCTTTTTCGTGTAGAATGGCTCGAATATTCTTTCGAGATCCTTTGGGGGAATCCCGGCGCCGTTGTCTGCGACCGTCAGGACGATATACTCGCCCGCCGTGATGTTTTCGTATCCGTTCTCCGAGCTGTCGATATGGCGGTTCTCCGTTCTGACGAGGATTTCCCCCTTCTTTTCCGTGGATTCGGCGGCATTGGAGAGCAGATTCATGAGGGTCTTGAAAAGATGCACCGGTGATCCGCTGATGGTGGATTGATTCCCGTCCAGACGGGTTTCGATGTGAAGGTCGGGGTGATCGGCGATCAGTTTTGCGTGCTCGGGGCTTGCAAGATAGCTCCGAATGATTTCGTGGAAATTGACCGATTCTCTTACGACGACGCCTCTTCGGGCCAGGGTCAGCAGATTCTGGACGATATCCGCGGCCCTGAGGCCGGTCTCCCGGATGGTTTCAATGGGCTTTTTCAGCGGGCTGCCCTCCGGAAGCTGATACAGCAACAGATCCGGATATCCCACAATCCCGCCGAGGATATTGTTGAGATCATGCGCTACGCCGCCGGCCAGCATGCCGATCGCCTCCATTTTCTGGGCCTGCTGCAGACGGGACAGAAGTCGTTTCTTTTCCGTGATATCCCGGACGGATGCGACACCCAGCATCTCATTTGAAAAATTGATGCGCCTTCCCTGGATCTCGACCGGAAAGGTGGTGCCGTCCTTTCTGATCCCCTCGATTTCGTACGGCCGTACGTATTTTGCGGCGATCTTGCCGCGGACGAACTCCCGCCAGCCGGGGGATACCAGAAGGTCGACCATGTCGCGGCCGATCAACTCTTCCCGTGAATAACCCGAGATCTTTTCGAAAGTGGTATTGGCATCGAGAAATACGCCGTCTTCGTGAAACACGATGCCTTCCAAGGTCACTTCCGACAGCCTTCTATACCGCTCCTCGCTTTCCCTGAGAGCATTTTCGGTGCGGTTGTGTTCGGTGATCTTAACCGTCAGTTTTTCATTCGCCGAGGCGAGATTGGCGGTCCGATCCCGCACAAGCTCCTCGAGTTGATCCCGGTGGCGCAGCAGCGCCGATTCCGTTTTTCGGCGTTCGTGCTGCTCCGCCTGCAGATGTTCCGTCATGGTGTTGAAGACACGGGCGAGTTTGCCGATTTCGTCCGCCGAGGCGATATTGGTTCGATAATCGAGCCGTCCGCGGGCGATTTCCCGGGCGCCGCGGGCCAGTTGCCGGATGGGATGGGTCAGAATCCGGGAGATAAAGCTGCCCAGCAGAATGCTTACAACGATCATGGCGCCCGACAGGGCGATGAGACTGTGAAACTTTTCACTGAGTTGATGTTCGATGGTCAGAAGCGAGATTTCCATGGTCACCAGGTAGGCAGCCTTGTCAAGGGCGATGATGGGACTTGCAAATTCGATCACCCGATGTCCGTTCTTCAAAATTGTGCGATGCCCGATATCCGAAGTATTGATGAGCCGCCGGTAAAAAGGGTCCTTCGGCTCGATCGCTGCAGCCGTTTGATCCGTGCTGATCCAGAGATTCAGTTTGTCGTCAAAAACATCGATCCGCAGAATATCCTCGTTTTCGAGAAGCTCCCGGGCGTTGTCGTAGATGGTGATGAAATCTTTTTCGAAGATGTAGACGGCCGCCATCTGGTTGAAGGTTTTGATGGTGTCGATACCGCGTTTGAGCATCTCCTGTTCAAGGGTAGTGATGGTGCGAAGATATGAAAACACGGTAAAGACGGATATGATGAATATGGATAGAACCGCGAACGATAAGATCAGTTTTGAACGGATGCTGAAGTGAAATGAGAACATGTCGGGTCTCTCGGGGTGCGGCAGGCGATATTTTTTGATGTCGGAAAGAACGGCCCTGTCTCCTATTCCGGTGACTTGACGCTTCCGATCCATTTGATCGTCTCACGCACATTGTCATAGTCGCTGTCACGGCCGGCGACAAACCCATTCGTTTGAAGCTCCTTGAAGATTTCATCGCGGTCGGCACGGGCCGCCAGATGAAACAGGGCTTTTTGAACGGCCGCAAATTGATGCGCGGGCAAGTTCTTTCTGGCCACCCAAGGACCCCGATAGATGGGTTCGGATGTCCACAAAACGCGGAGTCGGTCGAAATCGATATCGATTCTGTCTGTAATGGTGCTTGACGTAGCACCGGCGTCCGCCTGGTTGTAATATACCGCCAGCACGGAATTGGCATGACGTTTGACATACAGGACCTCGGCAAAATCGTTCAGATCCATACCGGATTTTTTCAGTTCCGCCATGGGAAACAAAAACCCCGTGGTGGAATTGGGATCGGTGAAGGCGAACCGTTTGCCTTTGAGGTCTGCGAGTGAATTCAAGCCGGAGTTTTTTCCGGTGACGATCATGCTCTGATAGAACTCGGTTCCATCCTTATCGATGGTGCGGGCAAGGATTCTGACACCGAAGGCGTCCTGGGCCTTCACATAGGAAAAGCCTCCGAGATAACCGATGTCCGTCTGGCCGGTTTTCAGTTTTTCGATGACGTCGCCGTAGGATCTGCTGCTTACCCACGTAAAAGCGATGCCGGTTTCTTCCTCCAGAGCCCGGATCACCCGGGTGTATGCCTGTTCATTTCCGAGGTGGGACCGATGGGGAATGATGGCGAATTTGAGTGTAGTCGACGGCCGGCAGGCGGCAGGCGGAGGCATGTAAAGAAGCACGATAGAAAGGGCGGCGAAAACGAAAAAATGGCGGCGTAAGATTTTCGGGTTCATATCGCTTCTTTATCGGAAAAAGGGTTAAAGGAGCGTGAAAATGTACCGATTCCGGAACGTATAATACTTTTTAGAAATATTATAAAGGGATATTTTACGTAAAACTGCGGTTTTTGTGAAGATCGACGATGTCAGGGGTTGATCCCGTATTCCTTGAGCTTGTTCTGCAGGGTTCTGCGGCTGATGCCCAGGATTTCAGCGGCGTGGGTCCGGTTGCCTGCGGATTCCTCCAGGGTTCTCAGGATCATCTCCTTTTCCATTTCCCTGAGTGAAAGAAGGGGCGTAGGCCCTGGGTCGGCATTTTTTTCCACCGGCGGCGCGTACCGGAGGGCATCGGGCAGGTCGCCGGGCGCAACGGTATCGCCGCGGCAGAGAATGACGGCCCGTTCGACCGCGTTTTCCAGTTCGCGGACGTTTCCCGGCCATGCATGCCGCATCAGCAGATCCTCGCTTTTCTTCGTAAACCGCTTGATCAGACGGTGATTTTTCTCCGCATACCGTCCGAGAAAATGCTGGGCCAGCGGCAGGATATCCTCGTGCCGCTCCCGCAG
>AMWB02029459.1_pt1 | contig 23611 bp, 21 predicted proteins | sample 200311 | NCBI WGS metagenome assembly AMWB02 (sample SAMN02737377, study PRJNA173069) | bioreactor metagenome | biome: anode biofilm in microbial fuel cells | place: USA: California | collected 2010-12-16 | reverse complement strand
CGACTCAATAGCGGCTGGCATTGATGGAGCCGACCCGGTCATGCTGGCGCTCTGCTACAGTACCCTTGACGGCGGGAACATGCTCGACCCGGCCAAGGTCGCGGGTAAGATCGTCGTCTGCGACCGCGGCACCACTGCACGCGTGAACAAGAGTTTTGCAGTGATGGAAGCCGGCGGTGTGGGCATGATCCTGGTCAATACCGCAGCCACGCAAACCCTCAACGCAGATTTCCACTATGTACCGACCGTTCATCTCGCATCTGCTGACAGGGCAGCGGTTAAAGCCTACGCGGCTACGGCTGGTGCGACCGCCACGATCAACGCGGCTGTCCTGGATTACACCACGCCAGCCCCTTACACTGCCTCCTTCTCCTCCAGCGGCCCGTTGCTGGCGGGGAACGGTGACCTGCTCAAACCGGATGTGATGGCTCCGGGAGTAGATGTTCTGGCAGCAGTCTCTCCAGCCAGTGGTGGTGGGTACAACTTTAACCTGTACAGCGGCACATCAATGTCCACGCCGCACGTCGCGGGTGTGGCCGCCCTGCTCATCCAGGCACATCCTGACTGGACTCCGATGATGATCAAATCCGCACTAATGACCTCTGCTTACGATATCCTCGACGGTCCCAATACGCACCCGCTGGTCATCTTCCGCCAGGGTGCCGGGCACATCCAGCCCAACGGCGCATTCAATCCGGGACTCGTTTACAACTCCGGATGGAACGCATGGCTGGCTTTCCTGTGCGGAACCACCACAGGTGTAGCCCCGGCTACCTGCTCCACCCTCGAATCGATGGGGTACTCGCTGGATCCCAGTGACCTCAACGTGCCTTCCATCGCAGTCGGTGACCTCGCCGGGGTGCAGACCATCACCCGCAGTGTGACCAATGTCGGTGCTGCTGGCACGTACACGGCAAGCATCGAGGGCATGACTGGCTTCAACGTGACCGTTGAACCGTCCACTTTGACTCTCGGCTCGGGCGAATCTGCGTCCTTTACCATCACCATCGCCCGAACCGATGCCGCCCTGCTGGAATACACTGGCGGCTATCTCGCCTGGAGCGATGGTGTCCACAACGTGCGCATCCCCATCGTGGTCCGGCCGGTTGCCCTGGCTGCTCCTCTTGAGGTAACTGGCAGCTACGAAGTGACCTTCGGTTACGACGGTGCCTTCTCGGCCACCCCGCGCGGGTTGATCCCCGCTGTAACCATCGATGATTCGCTGAATACTGGCGAGAATGACCAGTTCATGCTCGAAGTACCCGCCGGTACGACGTACGCCCGCTTCGCCCTTTTTGATGAAAATGTCAGCCCAGCCAGCGACCTCGACCTGTACATTTTCTTCCACAATGGCACCACCTGGGTCCAGGTCGGTTCAAGCGGAGGTGGAACTTCGGCTGAGGTGGTCAACTTTGTGAATCCTCCCGCGGGTTACTATATTGCTTATGTGGACGGCTACGCAACTGGTGATCCATCCACTTACACCCTCTTCTACTGGCTGCTGGGTGGTGCGGACGAAGGCAACATGATAGTCACTGCCCCCTCAACAGCGATCCTGGGTGGAACCGGTGTGATCGACCTGAGCTTTGTCGGTCTGCTGCCCGGCACGAAGTACCTGGGCAGCATCGCCTATGATGGCGCGCCAGGCCTGCCCAATCCGACCATCGTGCGGGTGGACACACCGTAAATCGATCCACTGTTTGCATCTTGATTACACCAGGCTGGCAGGCTCTGCCAGCCTGGCTTTTACACCCGGGTTCATCGTTGATTTTGCTTTCTCCCGGTGGAAACCTATCCAGTGGAACAAACGCGTCCTTTTTTTCGTTATACTGGTGATGAAAGATGACGATAAGGAGAATGTAATGCGTACAATGCTTACTTTAATGTTTTGCACGATCCTGTTGGCAGCTTGCAGCCAGCCCACCAGCAGCCCGCCGTCAATCGGTAACCAGCCGCCAGCAAATCCCCCCACTTCCGAAACAGAAATTCCGCTCGATCTGCTGCCAACCAAGGAAACCCCGGTCGCGACCCTGCCCACGCTGGAACCAGGCACGACCAAACAGCCCCCTTCAGACGAACCGGTACTGCCCTTTGACCCGAAACCGGAGGATGCCATGCTCGAACGCTCAACTGTGCATCTCGATTACATCGGATTGCTGATCCTGGAGAGTTTCCCGGTGCAGATCAACCTCGAATTGCAGGGTTACCTGCCCACACCCTGCCACAATATGCGTGTTTCAATTCTCCCGCCGGACCAGGAGAATCGCATCAACATTGAGGTCTATTCTGTCGTTGACCCCGCCATGATGTGCATTCAGGTCATCAAGGAATTCGAAACGTTTGTGCCGTTGGGAAGTTTTTCAACCGGGCGTTACTCAGTTTACGTCAACGGAGAACTTGCAGGCGAATTTGACAGTTGATCCTGCACGAAGTTCAAAACAGGGCGATGAAAAGACCTCGCCCTGTTTTATTACAGTCCTGCCTCATTCCGATCATCAAAGTGAATCCTCCCCGTAGCAAGCTACGGGGTATCAAGTACTATATACGAACGACGAGTCAATTTTTCCACTCTTTGTCTCCGGTCTCGCCCCTGCCCCTCTCCATCCCGTGGATGGAGAGGGGTTTGGGGGTGAGGTAAAAACTACGAACTTTTTTCGCAGCAAGCTGCGGGGAAATGCCCGCTGTTAATTATATTTTTGACTTCCTGATCTCTAATCTCGGTTCACTAATCACTGTGAATTATTTTACCTTGATCAGCACTGAATCTACCGCGATCGGCGTACCGTCCGCCATGCTCAATTCACTCAACGTTACCAGCAATTCCGTTCCCGCGTTCTCCGCAGGTAAAGTAATTGTGTTATCAAATGTAGCCGGCGCACGCATATCCGCGGCCTGCACCATGAACCCTTCATGCACCAGCACGCTGCCCGCTGCGTCTGTGATGGTCAACGCGAGGTTGTTTTCGAACGGACCAATGGGCATGTTTCCAACCAACTGCACAGAACCGGAGAATTCTTCTCTATCAGCAGGTGATTCAATATTAATGGCATGTACATCGCCTCCGCCAAACGCGGATTCGAAGCGGGTCTGAACCAGTCGGTCACCAAACAGCTTGTATTCTGCGCTAAAAGCCGTGGTCGGGTTGACCATTGGATCATTCGGTCCGTGTATCAGCCCTGTCAGCCTAACAACACCATTTTCCACGCCAATCTGGTCGATGATCGGACGGTCATCGATCAACACAGCTGGAGCCTGTTGAAACTGGTCCCCCAGGCTGTACACAGCGATGAGCGACACAAAAATCCCTGAGCCGCCGGTGTTTTCCGAAAGCAGCAGTGCCGCATCATCAATTCCATCTCCGTTCAGGTCACCGAACTCGATCTCAGGGCGGATCTTTGCCGTAAGCTCGACCCCCTCCACCACCCCGCTGAACTCCCCGTTCACCAATTGCACCGCTACCTGCAGCATGGGTGAAAGGTACTGCATATTGAACAGGGTATCTTCAGTCAATCCCACCTGGGGTAAGGCTGGTTCTGCTGTACTTACAGGATTTATGGGTTCCACTGGCAGATCGTCAAGCGGTGATGGAGCGCTATCTCCTAGGTTTATCGTGATACAACCGGTGGTCAGCACCATCACCAGCACGATCATTACGACAGAGTAAAAAAGTCGACCGTTCTGTTTCATGATCCTTCACTCCTTTCAAAACTGACAGGGGCAAATTTAAGCAAAATCCCAAATTACTGCATTAAACGTGCCAAAACGCTTGCATTTCGGCGTGGAATTGTATATAATGTGGAGGAAAGTGGTAAAAAGTGGGAATAAGTGGAGCGCCGGAGGTTTTTCCGGCGTTCGGCATAACAGAGAAGGGTAGAATAAATGTTCAACGGTTTCATCGGTCGCTACCTTCACACTATAGACGAAAAAGGACGATTAACGTTCCCGGCTTCATACCGCGACCTCCTGGGGGAGAAACCCTTCATCCTCAACGGGTTCGACCAGAACCTGCTTGTCATGGATGCCAACCGCTTTCAACTCCTTTATGACAGGATCAACGCCATGAACATGGGGGACGCCAACACCAGGCAATTGCGTCGCCTCATTTTTTCAAACGCCAGCCAGATCGAATTTGACAAATCCGGAAGGTTTATCATACCGCAGGTATTACGCGAAATTGCCCGTGTCGATGGCACAGCTCTGATTGTTGGTATCGGTAAAGATATTGAAGTCTGGAACCCCGATGCCTATAAACAGATGGAGGAGGCTGGTGAAGGTCCCGCTTCAGCCGCTACGCTCGTTTCGAACTTTGACTTGACGATCTAACCATGAGTACCTACGACAATGCGATCGAACCACCGCATGTCTCAGTTCTTTACCATCATATAATATCTGCTTTACGTCCCAAAAGTCCGGGGTTCTACGTAGATGCGACCATCGGTGCGGGTGGGCACGCGCTGGGGATCCTTGAGAACAGCGCTCCCGACGGGCAGCTGCTCGGCCTGGATGTCGACCCACGGGCGCTGGAACTCTCTCTCCAGCGTCTCAGTTTATATAGTCATAGAACTCATCTTGTTCATTCCTCCTACACCGAACTCCGTAACGTGCTGCTGACCTTAGGCTGGGACCACGTGGATGGCATCGTCATCGACCTGGGTGTGTCATCAATGCAAATCGATTCTCCCGAACGCGGCTTTTCTTTCCAGAAAAATGGGCCATTGGATATGCGTTTTGACCCGTCCCAGCCAGTCAGTGCGGAGGATATCGTTAACAACTACTCAGAAAGCGACCTGGCAGACCTGATCTGGCGATATGGGGAGGACCGCAATTCCCGCCGCATCGCCCGCGCGATCGTACAGGCCAGACCCCTCCACACAACCCTTGACCTTGCCAATGTCATCCTCAAGATCGCACGGTCGTATCCTGGCCCCATCCACCCCGCCACAAGGACTTTTCAGGCGCTGCGTATTGCTGTGAACCGTGAACTGGAGGGTCTCGAAGTCTTCCTTCCCCGGGCAATCCAGTCTCTCAACAGCGGCGGACGCCTTGCGGTAATCTCGTTCCATTCCCTGGAAGATCGCATCGTAAAGCAGTATTTCAGATTTGAAAGCCGGGATTGCATTTGCCCTCCGGAGCAACCGGTTTGTAATTGTGGGCATCACGCATCGATCAGGGAGATCACCCGTCACCCCATCACCCCTGCTGAGAGCGAGATCTCCGGTAATGTAAGAGCTCGCAGTGCGAAATTACGCATCATTGAAAAGTTATAGGCAGCAAAAATGACCGAACCGCAGAAAAACCAAACCAAAAGAAAAGAAAAAGCCGTAAAGAAGAACCGGCTCGTTCAGGCATTTAAGCAGGCACCCTGGCGTGGTCGTGTTCAAATGGCGGGAGGATTCCTCGTAGGTCTGGTCATCATCATCCTCGTGGCCAGTGTTTATCTAAGCATCAGCGGGCAGGCGGCAACCGCGGGACTGGAGGCATACCGCCTCGATCTCAAACGGCTGGATCTCGAACGTCAGATCGCCAACACCAATGCCCGGATCGCCATTGTTTCCTCCGCTGCCAATATGGAAGCGAGAGCGCTTGAACTGGGTTTTCAACGCATCAATCCTGATGATGCCTTATACCTGACCATCCCGGGATACACCGGCAAGCAAACCATGAGCGTTGCTTCAGCTCCGGCTCCCGCCAACAACAACCAATACCTGGTCAAATCCATTTACCGCGAATCCCTTTGGGATTGGCTCTTTACCGGTATCAACTCTTTGAGTGACAGCGTGATCGGGAGTGGCGAATGAAGAAGATCAACTTCACACGTTTCAAGTTCCTTGCCGTGCTGCTTACCATGTTTGCACTCGTGATTTTCGTACAGATGGTCCGCATCCAGAACAGCACGGACGCTGAATACCTGGATAAGTGGGCTGCCAATTACGGCTACGAAATGCGCACGATCCAATCAGAAAGAGGGTATATCTACGACCGCCGGGGCAACCTGCTGGCTGGAAATAAGGAAGTATACGAGATTGGCATCGAACTTCAATTCGTCAAGAACCCGGCTGCCATCGCATCGACCATATCCAACCTGCTTGACATGGATTACGGGTTTGTCTTCAAGGCTGCCTCCACCCCTTACGTACCTGGTCAGACGGTGTACATCACCCTTGCCGATTACATCCTTTTTTCACAAATTGAGGAATTAAGTGCACTCAAGACCAAGTACGAAAACAACAATCCCTACGGTGATGATCCCAACAAACCATCCCTGCGCGGATTGGTCTGGACGCCCCATTTGCAGCGCACGTATCCTGAACACACCCTGGCATCCAATGTGCTGGGATTCTACACATTTTATGATCGTGAAGGTGGAGCGGGTTATTACGGCGTAGAAGAAAAATACGATTCCCTGCTCGCCGGGATCAAGAAGAACATCATGATCTCGCTCGACCCTTACGAAATGCAGAAAATCCCAACCGCTCCTCCCGGCGCCAGCCTGATCCTCACGATCGATCGCGAGATTCAACGCTCGGTGGAAAAGATTTTGGACCAGGCTGTGGCAGCCAACAAAGCAGATTCCGGATCGATCATTGTGATGAACCCTGAAAATGGCGAAATTCTTGCCATGGCCAACACACCGCGCATCGACCCCAACGCCTATTGGGAGTATGAGGACATTTTCCCCGCGGGTTCTTCCTACAACAAATCGGTCAACCAGGTATACGAACCGGGTTCAATTTTCAAGATTCTCACCATGGCCGCCGCGCTGGATGCTAAAGTGGTAACACCTCTGACCCCCTTTACCGATTTCGGCGTCATTACCGTGGGTGGCTGGGATATTTACAACTGGGACCGCGGTGCCTGGGGCGACCAGAACATGATCAGTTGTATGCAGCATTCATTAAACGTTTGTCTTTCATGGGTTGCCACCCAGCTCGGACCGGATCGGTTCTACGATTACCTTGAACGCTTCGGCATCGGGCACCGCACGAATATCGACCTGGCTGGAGAAGAGGTATACCCGCTCAGCGTTCCCGGAGATCCAACCTGGTACACGGTGAACCTCGCCACCAATTCATTCGGACAGGGTGTGGCTGTCACACCCATCCAATTCATCATGGCTTCATCCGCCATTGCAAATGACGGCATGATGATGGCTCCCCATGTGCTGAAATCCTACATTCAGGATGGCAAACAATACGATACAGCTCCTCAGGTAACGGGTAAGCCGATATCTGCGGAGACGGCGCATACCCTGACCGAAATGCTGGCCACGTCGCTTGAACAGGAAGCATCCGACGCGCTGATTGAAGGGTATCGGGTTGCCGGCAAAACGGGAACTGCCGAAATTGCAGTAAATGGACAATATTCCAGCAATCAGACCAACGCTTCGTTCATTGGTTGGGGTCCGATTGAAGATCCGAAATTTATTGTGTTTGTTTGGCTGGAAAAACCCCGTAGCTCCATCTGGGGATCCATTGTGGCTGCCCCTGTTTTCAGGGATGTGGTCAAGGAAATCGTCGTTCTGATGGACATTCCCCCGGACACCGTTCGGATGAGCAGGACATCGGAGTAGCGAGGAAAAATGCTGACGCTGGCTGACGTAATCGAAGCTCTACAAGGGATTAGACCTCAGGGAACCACGCCCGGGATCACGGAAGCGGTTGTAGATTCCCGCCACGCGATTCCCGGCTCGCTATTCGTCGCCACCGTCGGTGAGCGAACCGATGGTCACCTGTACGTTGCAGATGCCTTCAAGAACGGCGCTCACCTGGCATTGGTCGAAAACGAAATTGATCCAACCATTCCAGTAGTGGATCTGACGAAGCCGCTGGACCGACAATACATCTTCCCGCAACTGCCCTTTGCGCTGCGTGTTGAAAACACAGTGCACGCATTGCAAACCATCGCGGCTTTTTGGCGCAGTCGTTTCAACGTTAGTGTCATTGGCATTACCGGCAGCGTGGGCAAGTCCACCACCAAGGAACTCGTCGCTGAAGTCCTCAATCAGCGCTTCCGCACCCTTAAGAACCAGGGCAACCTCAATAACGAGATCGGCCTTCCCCTCACCCTGCTGCGTCTTGGACCCGGCTATCAATGTGTCGTTCTCGAAATGGGTTTTTATGAGCCCGGTGATATTGACCTGTTATGCCGCATCGCGCGGCCACAGATTGGCGTCATCACCAACATCGGTACGGTTCACGCTTCAAGAGCAAAATCACAGGAAGCGATCGCAAGCGGAAAAAGTGAACTGGTTAAGGCATTACCCGCAGGTCCTGATGGAATTGCCATCCTCAATAAGGACGATCCACTGGTCGTCCCGATGGCACAGCTCACCTCCGCCAGGGTCTTCTTCTATGGTCTTGATCCGGCGGCAGACCTCTGGGCGGATCACATTGAATCCCAGGGACTGAACGGTATTCGCTTCAGGGTCCACTATGGGGATGAATCCTTCAACCTGCAAGCCCCCATGATCGGCCGGCACTCCATCCACACCATCCTGCGCGCCATCTCAGTCGCCCTCGTTGAAGGACTGCCTTGGGGTGAGATCATCACGGGATTGCACCACGCCTCCAGCCAGTTGCGGCTGGTCGTCGTCCAGACCCGCCACGGTGCACTTTTATTGGATGATACCTACAACGCCTCCCCTGAATCCATGCTCGCTGCATTGAACCTGTTGCAGGAGCTTCCCGGCAGAAAGATCGCCGTATTGGGTGGCATGAACGAACTCGGCCCATACGAGTTCGCCGGACATCAAAAAGTAGGTTTTCGCGCCAACGAAGTGGCTGATCAGGTGATCACGTACATGGAGAATGGGCACATGATCCACGATGCGGTGATCAGCGCCGGTTTTCCGGTCAACCACATCACCCACGTTGATTCTGAAACTGAACTGATCAAGACCCTCGATGCCATGCTCCAAAAAGGCGATGTCGTGCTGGTCAAAGGCGCTCACAGCCTGCGTATGGATAATGTTGTGCAAGCCCTGGAGATGGAGGAATAATGGAAGCATCATTGGCGCTGGCGCTAAGTGGGCTGGGTTTTATCCTTTCCGTCATCTGGGGTGGACCGCTGCTGAAAGCGTTAAAACACTTCAAGTTGGGCAAGATCATCCGCGTTGAAGGTCCTGAAAGCCACATTACCAAGATGGGTACTCCCACCATGGGTGGTCTGGTGATCGTTGGTACTGTCGCGCTGGTCACTGTCCTCCTCAACGCCGCCTCCATCCTCGGTTTAAACCTGCTCGGGCGCTCCGTCCTGCTTCCTTTGAGCGTTATGATCGCCTATAGCGTCCTTGGTGCGATTGACGATTGGGAAGGCATTCGTGGACCTCGCCGTGGTCTGGGTATGCGCGCCCGCACCAAATTCATCCTCCAGGTGATCCTTGCTGTAGTGACCGCGTTTATTCTCAAAAACACGCTTGAGGTTCCAGACCTTATCTGGCCTGGCCTCAACATAGAAATTGAACTTGGCATCTGGTACATCCCCATCGCCACTTTCATCATCGTCGCCATGTCCAACGCGGTGAATTTCACCGATGGCTTGGATGGATTGGCCGGCTTGATCTGCGCCACCGCTTTCGCGGCTTACGGCAGCATTGCACTGATGAATGGCAACACCTTCGTGGCCCGCTTCTGCTTCACCGTGGTGGGGGCATTGTTCGGTTTCCTGTGGTTCAATGTTCACCCCGCCATGATGATCATGGGAGACACTGGTTCTCTCGCGCTGGGTGCGGTGCTGGGTGTGGTCGCGTTGATGACCGGGCATTGGATCCTTCTCCCGATCGTTGCCATCATCCCTGTCAGCGAGGCAGTCAGTGACGTGCTGCAGATTGTGTACTTCAGGATCACGAAAGGGAAACGTCTATTCAAAATGGCTCCACTGCATCACCATTTTGAGTTACTCGGTTGGAGCGAGACCCAGATCGTTCAGCGCTTCTGGCTCATTGGTTTGTTGGGTGGCATATTGGGAATTGCGATCGCACTAGGATAAATGGGAATGAATAATTACCAGGGAAAACGGGTTTTGATCATCGGTGCCGCCCGGCAGGGTCTGGCACTGGCCCGTTACATGGCAAAACAAGGCGCAGCGGTTACGCTCAATGACAGGCAGAGCGCTGATCAGCTCGGTTCTGCCATTGAACAGTTGAACGGATACGGGATCAACTGGGTACTTGGAGAGCACCCCCTGTCACTGCTTGATGCCGCTGAGCTGGTGTGCATTTCCGGTGGCGTTCCCCTCACCCTCCCCCTGGTGAACACAGCCCTCCAGCGCGGTATCCCCCTCACCAATGATTCCCAGGTTTTCATGGAAAATGTGAAAGCGCCTGTGGTCGGCATCACCGGCTCAGCCGGTAAGACAACAACTACAACATTATTCGGCCGCATGGCTGAAGCTGAAGTCCAGGCTCCGCGCAAGGCCTGGATCGGCGGTAACATCGGTAACCCGTTGATCGAATATGTCAACGACATCGATGAAAATGACCTGGTGATCCAGGAACTTTCCAGTTTCCAATTGGAACTGATGACCACCAGCCCGCAAGTGGCTGCTGTGCTGAACATCACGCCCAACCACCTGGACCGTCACGCCAGTATGGCAGAATACATTCAAGCCAAGGCCAGGATCATCGGTTTTCAACAGTCGGGTGACATCGCTGTGCTCAACCGTGAAGATCGTGAATCCTGGAATCTCCGTGGTGCTGTGCACGGAACATTGATCAGCTTTGGTCGCGAGGAATCCACATCAACGGGTCCGCAGGTCTTCCTCAGGAATAACTGGATCGTCGCCCGCCGCGGCAACGTCGAGAGCGCATTATTGGACACTGCGCTGATCAGCCTGCGCGGATCCCACAATCTGATGAACGTGATGGCTGCCAGCACATTGGCATTTGCACTTGGGTTCAGACCTGAATCGATAGCTGCTGGAGTGACTGGTTTGAACGGGGTCAAACACCGCCTTCAATTGGTGCGCGAACTGAACGGCATCAGTTGGATCAACGATTCGATCGCTACCGCGCCAGAACGGACTTTGGCTGCCATCCACTCCTTCAATGAGCCGCTTGTGCTCCTGCTTGGCGGCCGGGATAAAAACCTGCCCTGGGATGATCTCGCGGCAGCCATTCATCAGCGCGTCAAGCATGTTGTCTTATTCGGTGAAGCCGCTGAAAAGATCCATCAGGCCGTCGGAGAACCTTTTCCGGGCAGCAGCCTGCGCGCCATCACACGCAAAACCACATTGGTGGAAGCCCTTGAGGAGGCCGGACGTGTGGCAGTACCCGGGGATGTGGTCCTTCTCTCCCCCGGCTGCACCAGCTACGATGCCTTCAAGGATTTTGAAGAACGTGGAAATTTATTTAGTGAATGGGTGAATGCCTTATGACAACAGCTAGCAAATCCACTCCAGCCAGGCCGGCTGTGGTAAGAAGATTTAGCATCCGCGAAAGCCTCGATTTACCGCTGGCGATCATAGTACTAACCCTCTTCGCAATTGGGCTGCTGATGATCTACTCTGCCAGCTGGCAGTTTGCTGCCACCCAGGGTAACTCAGAATATGCAACTGTGTTGCGCCAGGCAGTCATCGGCATCGCTGGTATCGTTGGCGTGATCATCCTCACTTACATCGATTATCACAGCTATCAGAAATGGGTCGTGCCTGGTATGGGTGCGGTCATTCTGTTGTGCCTCGCCGTGCTGGCATTCGGTACCGAGACCCAATTTGGCGCGCGCCGCGGTCTCCTCTCTGGTTCTGTTCAGCCTTCCGAATTCGCAAAGCTCGCAGTGATCATTTATTTGAGTTTCTGGCTCTACAGCAAAAAGGATTCGCTACACAAGTGGACCTACGGTTTTATTCCCCTGGTTGTGATCATCGCTGTCATCGCAGGATTGATCCTTGGTCAGCCTGACATTTCAGCTGCTGCTACCATCGTAGTGCTGGGTGGTGTGATGTTCTTCATCGCTGGTGGAAAGATCAGTCAGATCCTGCTGGTTGTGATCGGAGTCGCCGCGTTGGCATTCGCCCTTTTGAACTTCAGCACAACAGCTACTACTCGTCTCACTGATTACTGGAACGGTCTGCAGAATCCTCAAAGCGCTTCAGATCACGTCAAGTGGTCGCTTGAAGCCATCATCAACGGCGGCATCCTGGGTGTAGGTATCGGGCGCTCTACGACCAAGTTCATCGGTTTGCCAGTCGCCACAACCGATTCGATTTTCGCGGTGATCACTGAAGAAACCGGTCTGTTGGGAGCTTTGATTGTCATTGCCCTCTTCATTGCGCTGCTCTGGCGGGGTCTCTACATTGCCAATCACGCACCTGACGAATTGGGGAAGTGGCTGGGTGCTGGTATTTCGTTGTGGATTTTTATCGAGGCGGTCATCAATATGGGCGTTCTGGTCAACCTCCTGCCCTTCGCAGGCAACGCCCTGCCCCTGATCAGCTCCGGCGGTTCCAGCCTGATCACCACCATGGCCGGGATCGGAATTCTAATGAGTATTTCACGGCGGTCAAAGATCGCGCAGCTAAGCGCAGAAAGGAGCCTCACACATGCGGTTGTTGATTTGCGCCGGAGGGACGGGCGGGGGAGTTTACCCCGCGCTGGCAGTCCTTCAGGCAGTCGCTGATCGGGTGGAAAAGACCCTGTGGGTGGGCGGTAAGGGCGGTATGGAAGCCGGCCTCGTTGCACGCTACCACCTGCCCTACGCTGAGATCAGCGCAGCTGGTGTGCATGGTGTTGGCTTTCGCGCTTTACCGGGCAACCTGATTAAGCTGCTCCGCGGCTACACCGAATCACGCCGCATCCTGCGCGAGTTCAAACCGGACGTGATGCTCTTTACCGGCGGTTATGTGGCCGTGCCCATGGCATTGGCCGGCACCTCCATCAGCAACCTGCTGTATGTCCCGGATATTGAACCCGGTATGGCGCTCAAAGCCTTATCCAGATTTGCCGATGTGATTGCGCTCACCTGCTCAGAATCCCATCAATATTTCAACAAGAAAAAACGTACGGAAGTCACTGGCTATCCGACACGATCTGATTTGAATTTGATCGACCGTGCCACAGCCCTGGCGACTTTCGACCTCTCCTCGGACCTTCCCGTCCTTTTGGTCATCGGCGGCAGCAAAGGCGCGCATTCGATCAACCAGTCGGTCTTTGACAATCTCGCCACCCTGCTGGAGCGGGTTCAGGTTCTGCACATTACCGGTACAGCAGAAGAATCCACAGCGCAGGCGGTTCACAGCACGCTGCCCGCCTCCTTGGCTGGACGCTACCACCCTTACGCTTATCTGCATGAAGAGATCAGCGCGGCATTTTCCTGTGCATCGCTGGTGCTGTCACGTGCCGGTGCTTCCACGTTGGGCGAATTGCCGCTGTTTGGTTTACCAGCGATCCTGGTGCCCTACCCCTTCGCGTGGCGCTACCAAAAGGTCAACGCGGAGCACCTGGTGAAACATGGTGCTGCCGTAATGATTGAAAATGCCGCGTTGTCAGGTCAACTGAGTGATACCGTCATTACCATCCTCAACGATGAACAAAAACTGAACACCATGCGGGCTAACATGCGCTCCCTGGCAACACCAAAGGCTGCGGAAAAGATCGCTGATCTCCTGGTTGAGCTCGGCACACGAAAGGCAGGCTCTAAATGATCAGTCTTGATGTTTTGTTGTGGATATTCATCCTGCTCTTTGCGCTGGTGGGAGCCATGCGCGGCTGGGCTAAGGAATTGCTGGTCACCTTCAGCGTGATCCTGGCGATGTTTACCCTCACGGTGCTCGAAACCTATGTTCCTTTCTTCAAAGAGACTGTGCAGAACTCTTCACCCACTTCGGTATTCATGATGAAGAGCGGTATTTTGGCTGCCCTGGTCTTCGCCGGCTACCAGACCCCCAAGATCCCCAAGTTGGCTGAGAGCGGCCGCTTCATCCGTCATATGGTGCAGGATACGCTGCTGGGTTTCATTCTTGGCGGCATTAACGGTTACCTGGTCTTCGGCACGCTTTGGTACTACCTGAACGCAGCAGGTTATCCATTCCCATTTGTGTCCTCACCCGACGTGATGACCCAAACCGGCCAGGCGGCTATGCGCTGGATCGAGTATCTTCCTCCAACCTGGCTGATGACCACACCTGCGATCTACGTCGCCGTTGCGGCATGTTTTGTCTTTGTATTGGTGGTGTTCATCTGATGAAACACGTGCACCTGATCGGCATCGGCGGCACCGGAATATCCTCCATCGCGCGAGTCCTGCTGGAAAAGGGCTACACGGTGAGTGGTTCCGATCGCACCCTCTCTCCCCTGGCCCTTGACCTCAAGCAGGCCGGAGTGACCGTGTTTGAGGGTCATGCCGCTGGCAACGTCCAGGGTGCCAATCTGGTTGTACGTTCCTCCGCCATCTCTGACGACAACATCGAGGTCATTGCCGCCCGCCAGGCCGGCATCCCGGTGCAGAAACGGGCTGAATTCCTAAACACGCTGCTGGATGATTACCAGACACTCGCCGTAGCCGGATCCCATGGCAAGACCACCACCTCCACCATGTTAGCCTTCAGCCTGGATCAACTGGGAAAACAACCGGGATTTATTCTCGGCGGGGTTTCCAGCAACCTGGGTACCAATGCCCGCGCCGGCGGCGGCACTTACTTCGTGATCGAAGCGGACGAATACGACTACATGTTCCTGGGTTTACACCCCGCGGTCATTCTGCTCACCAACGTGGAATACGATCACCCGGATTGCTTCCCCACCGTGGAAAATTACCGCTCAGCCTTCAAATCGTTTGTAAAGCAATTAAAACCGGGTGGCACACTGGTGACCAACGCTGACCAGCAAGGTGCAGCCTCAATGTGCTCGGCAATTCCTGCGAATGCAGGCTCCATTTCATATGGCCTCACCAACACCGCAGACATTATGGCACGCAATATGCGAACGAATGCAAGCGGCGGTTTCAGCTTCGAGGTGATCGAGCGCGTCACCGGAGCCAGCCTGGCCAGTGTGCAACTGCAGGTGCCCGGTGAACACAATGTTCGCAATGCCTTGGGTGTGCTGGCAGTTCACTACGTGCTCGGCAATCCATTGCCCGATGCTGCTGAGGCCTTGTCAGCTTTCACCGGCTCCGGCCGCCGTTTCGAAGTGGTCGGTGAGGTCAACGGGATCACGATCATTGATGATTACGCCCATCATCCGACCAAGATCAGGGCAACTTTGGCTGCAGCCCGCGCCCGCTATCCCGGTCGCCGGGTGATTGCGGTATGGCAGCCCCACACCTACTCTCGCACCATAGCCCTGGAAGATGATTTTGCCGCTTCCTTTTCCGATGCCGACCAGGTGATCGTTACCGGCATCTACGCATCACGCGAAAAAGAACAACCCTACTCCATGGACCAACTGCTTAACAAAATTACCGGTTCCGCTGCCCGCCACATCGCTGACCTCTCAGGTGTCTCAGCTTACTTGGCGCAAATCCTGCAACCAGGAGATGTAATGATCGTCCTGTCAGCCGGGGATGCGGACAGGGTTTGCCGTGAAGTTCAGTTGTTGATCAAGGAAAGGAAAGGTTGAAATGACACCTCCAAGGAAGATCAGTTACGAGAATGTTAACCACGATTTTGATACACCGCGCTATTTTTCCGATTTCCCGCGCATTCAGATCAGGCGGCACCAGGAACAGGGGGCGGATAATTTCCGCGCTCTCAGCCTGCAGGACCGCGTGGAATTGATGGAAAAATTGATCGTTCGGGTGAAAGAACTTTAGTGAGTGAAGAGTGCATCGAATGGATGAGCAACTGCTGAAAAACCACTTCTATGAGCGTCTCCAGCGAGATGTACCGCTGGGCAGGTTTACCACCTCCAGGGTGGGCGGCCCGGCCCGCTTCTACATCAGCGCAAACAACGCTCCCCGGCTGGCGGAAGATATCCGCTTCCTGTGGGATCATGACATCCCCTTCTTTCTGCTGGGTAGTGGTGCAAACGTGCTCATCTCCGATACTGGTCTTGACGCGGTGGTGGTTCACAACCAGGCCAGGCAGATCACCGTTTCACCGAATGGAGAGCGTCCAACCATTACAGCCGAGTCAGGCACTATCTTTGCTGCGGTAGCCCGCCAGGCTGCGGAATACAGCCTCACCGGTCTTGAATGGGCATCCACCGTCCCGGGCACTGTGGGCGGAGCGGTTTATGGCAACGCTGGAGCGTTCGGTTCAAACACGCAAAGCAACCTTGTCGCGGCAGAGATCCTTCACCGTGAAAAAGGCTACCTGTTGCTCTCCAGCGACGATATGGCTTACGCGTATCGCAGCAGCATGTTGAAACGCGACCCGGGTAAAGCAGTGATTCTCACCGCCCGCTTTGCTGTCGAAAAAGGCGATAAGGAAAGTATTCTGGCATTGATGAGCGAATTCGGAGAACGCCGGCGCCGCACCCAACCCGCCGGTCCGAGCACCGGATCAACGTTCAAGAATCCCCCGGGCGATTTCGCCGGCCGTCTTATCGAAGCAGCCGGGTTGAAAGGTACCCGCGTGGGTGGCGTTGAGGTCAGTCCGCTGCACGCCAACTTCTTCATCAACGATGGCACAGCCACAGCCCGCAACTATTATGACCTCATTCAATTGGTCAGGAACACAGTGCTCGAAAAATTTGAAGTACAGCTTGAAACAGAGATCGAGATCCTTGGCGATTGGCAGGATGCGTGATGAGCGATAAGAAAACTTTGGCAGTGATCTTTGGCGGCAGGTCCGGCGAGCATGAGGTTTCCCTCATGAGCGCACGCTCCGTGCTGGCTGTCCTTGATCCTGCCAAATACGAAGTGGTCCAGATCGGCGTCACGCCAGCTGGTGAGTGGCTTTGCGGCGACCGCGTGATCGACCACTTTGAAGCGCAGGATTACACACCGCTCTCACCCGTTGTGCTCCTGCCGGAGCCTGCTGATGGCCATCTGTTCCAGATCATCGCTGGCCGCCTTGAAACGGTTGCCCGGCTGGATGTGGTCTTCCCGCTCATCCACGGCACCTATGGTGAAGACGGCACCCTGCAGGGATTGCTCGAAATGGCCGACGTGGCATATGTGGGTGGCGGAGTCCTGGCTTCCTCGGTGGCCATGGATAAATGCCTGTTCAAAGATGTGATGCGCGCGAACGGCATTCCCGTGGTGGATTCACTCCTCTTCACCCGCAAACAGCTTGAACAGAATTATGACCAGGTTTTGGCCGAAATTGAGCAAACCCTTCCCTATCCTGTCTTCGTGAAACCTGCCAACCTGGGTTCATCAGTTGGCATCACCAGGTGCGCAAGCCGCTCTTGCCTGTTTGAAGGTCTGCTGGATGCTGCCAGGTTTGACCGCCGCATCCTTGTTGAACGCGGTGTGGATGCGCGCGAGATCGAAGTAAGTGTGCTGGGTAACGAAGACCCCATTGCCTCACTCCCCGGCGAGATACAGCCTCAGGAGGAGTTTTACACTTACTCCGCCAAATACCTCAGCAACACCTCCCTCCTCATTATCCCCGCGGAACTCGATGCAGCAACCGCTGAACAGATCCGCCAGGCGGCCATCGCTGCCTATAAAGCTGTCGATGGTGCCGGCATGGCCCGTGTGGATTTCCTGCTCGAACGCGGAACCGGTGCTTTCTACCTTGGCGAGATGAACACCATTCCCGGTTTCACCAGCATCAGCATGTATGCCAAGTTGTGGGAAGCCAGCGGCATCACTTACACAGACCTGATCGATCGCCTGGTTGAACTCGCACTGGATCGCAAGCACGACCGCGACCTCACGGTGCGCACTTACAGGAGAGATGAATGAGTGCCGTGAAAGAAGAGAAACTCTTGCCGCGCTCCGGAAAGCTGCGTGAAAAACGCTCGCAGTCCGGTCAGCCGCGTCAGCATTCGTCTTCCACCTCCAAAACCGGGGCACATCCCCAGGTATCCCCCATCATCACCAGGAAAGCTGACCGGCCGGCAGGCGCGCGTGAAGCCGCGACCGGCCAACCGCGCCGTAAAGTGGTCTACAAAGTCGGTGCCAATGGCGTTGAAACGCGACTTCCCGCCATTCCCATCCTTCACTTTAGTTGGCAATGGATCTCCGGCATCCTGGCAGTACTCCTGTTCCTGTTCACCATCATCCTGATCAATTCAAAGATCTTTAAAGTACGCGCGCTAAAAGTCGAAGGGCTCACCCGCTATGCCGAAGAGGAATTCCAGCCTCTCATCAAAGGTCGCAAGACCTCCCTCTTCCTCTTCAACACCAATGAAGTCATGAAATCATTATCTCTTGTTTATCCCGAATTACAGGATCCGCAAATCACCATCGACATGCCCAATCAGGTCATTATCTCAGCCGTTGAACGTCAACCCATCATTCATTGGCAGGCTGGTGATGGGGCTTACTGGATCGACGCAGAAGGTGTGGTCATGGCAAAGCGCGGTGAGATCGAAGGGTTGCTCTACATCGAAAGCCCGGTCGCTCCTCCCCTGTCGGAGACAAAGAACAAACCGGTTAGCGCTGTTGATTACGCCCGCATGGTGATCGAACGCAAGACCGGCAGCCTGACCAACGAGGATCTTGTAGACCGCATAAGCAATGATGTTCTGCAGGCTGTCATCCATATGAGTGCCATCATCCCCGAAGGCGCTAGCCTGGTATTCGACCCGATCTCGGGCATGGGCTGGCGGGATCCGGGCGGTTGGGAAGTATTTTTCGGCACTGATCTGTCCAATATTGACTTCAAACAGGTCGAGTACCAGACCATTTTGGCGAAGCTTGTTGAATTGGGAGTCACGCCGGCTATGATCAGCGTGGAGCATGTTGACTCACCATATTTTCGAATGGAGTAGGTGACGTTATGGAAGAACCAATTGTAGTCGGAATTGACATTGGCACAACAAAGATCTGCACCCTGGTTGCCCGTCTCGAAGGAGATGTGGATATGCGCATCCTGGGTGTCGGGATCGAGCCTGCCCTGGGGATAAAAAAGGGCAACGTCGTTGATATCAACGCCGCCACCCAATCCATCTCCCGTTCGATCGAAAAAGCCCAGCGCACTTCCGGGCTCGAGATCCAATCCGCGCTAGTGAGCCTGGCCGGGTCGCACGTCGCTGCTATGAATTCGCGCGGTGTGGTCGGCATCAGCGGCGGGATCATCTCCCAGGCTGACGTTGACCGCTCCCTCGAATCTGCCATGGCAGTGGCCATGCCCCACAATCGCGAGGTCATCCACGTGATCCAGCGCGGTTTCACCGTTGACGGACAGGATGGCATTCTCTCCCCGGTCAATTTCTCAGGCTACCGCCTGGAGGTTGAAACCCACATCATTACCGCCGCTTCCGCCACTGTCGAAAACATCCGCCAGTGTGTGAATGCCTGCAACGTGGATGTGCTGCAGTTTGTGCTGAATCCGCTCGCTTCAGGCGAAGTAGTCCTGAACAAGTCCGAGCGTGATATCGGCGTTTGTGTTTGTGATATTGGTGGAGGTACCAGTGACCTCGCCATTTATATCAATGGAGATGTCTGGCACACCAACGTGCTGCCTGTGGGTGGCAATCACATCACCCAGGACATCGCCATAGGTCTAAGGATCAGCCAGGAGCAAGCCGAACAGGTCAAAAAGCAGTACGGGCACGCCATCACCTCGGAGGTGGGGGATGGTGAATTCTTTACGCTCAAGACGTTCGGGGAGGAACTGCCCCAGCAGATCAGTCGCCGCGAGCTGGTGAACATCATCGAAGCCCGCGTTGAAGAGATTTTCCAGTTGCTCCACCAGGAGATCCGCCGTTCAGGTTACGATAACCTGCTGCCGGCCGGGATGATCCTCACTGGTGGCACAAGCCTGCTTCCCGGTATCCGCCAGGTGGCAGCCAACACCCTGAACATGCCGGTGCGCATCGCCCGGCCTGAGAATCTTCTCGGGCTGTCGGATCAGTTGCAGTCACCCGCCTATTCCACCAGTGTTGGTCTGCTCAAATGGTCCGAGATCATGGCTCAGCCGGCTTACGCCGGAACCAACCCCCGGGGCAGCAGGTTCCCGGGTAACGGCGGCAAGACGCCCGTTGATTGGAACAAGATCAAGAACGTATTGGACAGGTTATTCCCGTAGGTAAATGCCGGTCTTTGCCTGGCCGGAATCATATTCAAATCATTTTTATGGAGGATAAGACAATGGAGACCAACAGCAAGTCAACACAGTACGGCGCAAACCGCAACAGTTATGAATCATCAGTTGAAGCTTTCGCCCGCATCAAGGTCGTCGGCGTGGGCGGAGGTGGCTGCAATGCAGTCAATCGTATGATCGAAGAAGGCGTTCAGGGGATCGAATTCATCACTGTGAACACTGATGCCCAGGCGCTGCTCTTGTCCAAAGCCCCCACCAAGGTACGCATCGGCGATAAGACCACCCAGGGATTGGGCGCTGGTGGCGACCCCGAGATGGGCCGCAAATCAGCCGAGGAATCAGCCGATGAGCTGTACCAGACGCTGAAAGGCAGCGATATGGTGTTCGTCACCGCAGGCATGGGTGGAGGAACCGGTACCGGCGCCGCTCCCATCATCGCGCAGATCGCGCATGAGGTAGGTGCCCTCACCATCGGTGTGGTCACCCGCCCCTTCGGTTTCGAGGGATCCAAGCGTCTGCAATCTGCTGAACAGGGCATCGCCGCGTTGAAAGAATACGCAGACACCCTTATCGTCATTCCCAACGACCGCCTTCTCCAAATGGTCGACAAGCGCGCCACCGTCAACGAGTCCTTCAAGACCGCTGATGACGTGCTGCGCCAGGGTATCCAGGGCATTTCAGAAGTCATCACCATCCCGGGTCTCATCAATCTGGACTTTGCGGATGTCAAGAACATCATGGCACAGGGTGGAGCTGCTCTTATGGCCGTTGGTCATGCCAACGGCGAAGATCGCGCCATTAAGGCTGCCGAAATGGCAATTTCCAATCAGCTCCTCGATATCACCATCGATGGCGCCCGCGGCATCCTCTTCAACATCACCGGTGGACCAAACCTCACCCTGTACGAAGTCAATCAGGCTGCTTCCATCATCAAGGAAACTGCACATCCGGATGTGAACCTCATCTTCGGTGCGGTCATCGATCCCAACATGGGCGATGATCTGCGCATCACCGTCATTGCCACCGGTTTTGACCGCGCCACACCCGTGCGTACAGCTGTCCGCCCTGTCACTGCAACCAAAGAAGAGAGCAGAAAGATCACCCTGCCTGTCTCTCAGGAATCAGTCCGGATCGAACCGGCTGCCAAGGCCAACGAATTTCAGCCGATCTATATTGATACCAAGAACGTAGACTTACCTACATTCCTGCGCAACCGCTTTGAAGGCAAGTAGGCATTGATTTGCGGGTATTGATAAAACCCAATCCTCCATAAGTACTGCAGGCGCACGCCATCGGCGTGCAGCCTGCGTGTACTTTAACATCACGGCTGGCGGCTGGTCTCCGCCAGTCGTTTTTTTCGCTCGCTTTTTGGCCTTTTTGTCCATTTCGCTTTTTCCAGGAATTTCTTATGCAGGCACTTTTCTTAAGATTCACTCAGACCAGGTTATTGGATTGCTCAACTTTCCTGTTTTCCGGTTAAGTTGCGCCATCTCGTTAATCGTTGAGCAGAATTAGCATAAATGCATCGTTTTCAACCTCAAAATTGGCCATCTCACATCTCCTTGTAGACCCTTTCCAAACCAGAAAGATTTAAGGATAAAAAACAGTTTTGTAACTTGAATCGCAATTTTTTGTATGTTAGAATTACTCCTAGATGTACGGTCTGTAACACCATAATTCCCCATATATGGGGGTTCTGATTTCGCGACAAACATCGCAGCCCGCACACCGGCTACATTTGCCGGCAAACCAATTAAATATCGAATGTGGAGGGATGGATGCTTTGTCCTTACTGTCAGAAAAACCAATCGAGAGTGATCGATACCACACATGACAGTCGTGGGGGTATACGTCGTCGCCGAGAATGTGAACACTGCGGTCAACGTTTCTCCACTTACGAACGCCCCATCCTCGCCACCCCTCTGATCATTAAGCGCTCCGGAACACGCGAGCAGTTCAACCGCGAAAAACTTCTCGAGGGCATCCGCATTTCCTGCGCCAAGCGCCCCGTCTCGGCTGATGAGATCAACCACCTCGTCAACGAGATCGAAACCACCCTACAGAAGATGGGCCGCGAGGAGGTCTCCTCCCGCGTGGTGGGTGACATGGTCATCGAAGGCCTCAAACGCCTCGATCAGATCGCTTACATCCGTTACGCCATCGTCTACCTTCAATTAACCGACCTGCAATCCATTCGCAAAGAGATCGATCGATTACTGGCATCATAGGAGAACACAATGGTATCGTCATCACCCCACATCGACCAGAAATCCCTGCTGGATCTCGGCGGAATCCCTTCCAACCTTCCCCGCGTGGAACTTTCTGACAACGCCCGCCAGATCCTGCTCAAACGCTATGTCAGGCGCAAAGAGGATGGCAGCCCTGCCGAAACTGTGGAAGAGATGTTCTGGCGTGTGGCTTCCACGATTGCTAACGTGGAAACGCGCTGGGCAACCGACACAGATGCCCTCGCCCGCAAGTATTACACCCTGCTCACCACCAAAGCCTTCTTCCCCAATTCACCCACCTTTACCGGTGCCGGCACGCCGCTTGGGCAGTTGGCCGCTTGTTTTGTCCTCCCCATTAACGATGATATGGGGCGCGATTCCGCCGGCATCTTCCAAACCTTGCGTGATGCCGCGCTCATCCAGCAAACCGGCGGCGGCAACGGGTTCTCATTCTCCCGTCTGCGCCCCAAGGGCTCCCATGTAAAAACCTCCTCCGGTCAGGCTACCGGTCCTGTCGGTTTCCTGCGTGTCTACGACCATGCCTTCGGTGAGGTTGCCCAGGGCGGCACCCGCCGTGGTGCAAACATGGCTGTGTTGCGTGTCGATCATCCGGATATTGAAGAATTCATTAACTGCAAGACCAACGAAAACCAGATCACCAACTTTAATATTTCTGTCGGTATTACCGATGCCTTCATGCGTGCCGTTGAAGATGACAACGAGTGGAATCTGCGCTTCCCCGATCTTTCTGACCCGCGCGCTAAGCACTTCACCGGCACTTTCGAACAGGCTGAAGTGCTCGGTATCCCCTTCAGGATCCACAAGACCATTCGCGCCCGCGATCTTTTTCAGCATATCGTCAAGCAGGCGCATCACAACGGCGAGCCGGGTTTGCTTTTCCTCGATGCCGCCAACCGCGCCAACCCCGTTCCGCACCTCTACCAGCTTGAAGCTACCAACCCCTGCGGTGAACAGTGGCTCGGACCGTATGAGAACTGCTGCCTTGGTTCCATCAACCTTGCCCAGCACTTCGGACCGGACCACACTGTGGATTGGAGCAAGTTGCGCGACAACACCCGCCTCGCCACCCGCTTCCTGGATGATGTGGTGGATGCCAACGCTTACGTGCCCGCCGTGCCGCAGCTCAAAGACGCCGCCATGCGCAATCGCCGCATCGGCCTTGGCATCATGGGTCTGGCCGACCTGATGTATCACGTCGGTGTCCGTTACGGCTCCCCCGCCAGTGAGGACTTCGGCGCACAGGTGATGGAATTTGTCCGCTACCACGCCAT
>AMWB02067929.1_pt1 | contig 23613 bp, 15 predicted proteins | sample 200311 | NCBI WGS metagenome assembly AMWB02 (sample SAMN02737377, study PRJNA173069) | bioreactor metagenome | biome: anode biofilm in microbial fuel cells | place: USA: California | collected 2010-12-16 | reverse complement strand
TCGTCGTATTTTGTCATCATAAGAAGGTGTGTTTCAGCGTTGGGACATTTTATTCTCAAGCAAGCTGTAAAAGCGCTTTGATCTTCTCAATAGTGCGAGGGGCTGATCCCTCATGCAGCTTCGGTTGCCTGGTTTTGGACAGCCGATTGCCGAATTTAAATAAAAAAGCGAACCTGATTGGCGAAAAATGAAATTTACCTTCGTAAAGCCCTGTAGATTCAACAGTCAGTTTTCATTTCTGTCCTGTTTTGGACAGCAGTGGTCTGTAATTATAAAATAACTCATTGCTGTCTCATAGTTGATTCCATAGTAAAAGCTGTGGTGAAACAACATGTTGAATCTTGTCAGGTGGTTTAAGTAAGTCCATTAATGTCCGCCTCGAGAAAAGGTTGAGTTGCAATAGACGAAGTATATCGGTGAGCGATGCACCGAGTTTTGCTTTGAATTTTAGGAATGACAAGAAAAGGTAAACACATAGGGCTATCCAGAGCTGAGTGAGAATCGCATTTTTAGAAGTACCCAGGAATGTCTTCACTTTTAAGTTCTGTTTGATCCATTTGAAAAATAGCTCAATTTGCCATCGTTCTTTGTATAGATCGGCGATGGTAGACGCATCTAGACGAAATGAGTTGGTGAGAAAGTGAAACACTTTGTCAGTCTCGGGATCTCTGTATGTTATTAGTCGAAGCCTGGAATCCATCCCTTTGAGCCTGATCCTTTTGTCGGACTCTACGTCAGTGACCTTACTGTTGCGCCATTTACCCAAATGTTCCACCACCGCATTCCGTTTGAGGCGGGTGACGAATGTAATCTTTCTGTTCGTCAGTGTTTGGTACCAGGAATAGTCGTTGTAGCCTCTGTCAAAGACAACGCAAGCGCCAGGATGTAGTGTTAAAGCACGAGCCCAGTGCATTTCATGGGTTTTCCCATTAGTTAAGTTCATGAAGGCTGGCAAATAGCCGTCAGCATCAAGGCCGAAGTGGAGTTTAATTGCACCTTTGGCTTTACGGAACTCAGCCCATGGAAAGACCTTTAGGCACAGGTCTATAGTAGTAGCATCAAGCAGATAGACTTTTCCTTTAAAAGAAAATCGGTGTTTTGGGGAAAGGCTTTTACACTTAACCCAAAGCTGACCAAACAACCTTTTGTACAATTGATAGGGCTGTTGCTCGTTTACCCTGGCCAACGTTGCTCTACTCGTGTTCTTCATGCCCAAATGATAAGTTCGCTGCTGCTGGGCCTTGATGTTTGTAGTGACATCTCGAAGACTTTTTCTGCCTGAGATTTGGGCAATGGTCATAGCAAGGAATTGGCTCCATCGATTGAAAGACCGGAACTTTTGTCCTGTGTGATGACTTTTTGCCAGTTTTTCAAATTCATGTCTTGGGAAAAATGCAGTAATTTGATTGAGGATTGTGTTACAATATGCCATGGCTCGGATCTCCTTGTATTTATATGTTATTTCGCAATTTCAATATAACACAATGAGCTCTCCGGGCCTGCATTTATCTGATTTCCCTTACATATTTATAAGACAGCAGTGAAAATAACTCAATTTTATCCGACGTTGTGTTGACGATTTAGTTGGTAACATATTGATTAGACATTACAAGTTCAAGGGAACAGTTGTGACCAGGATTGACAATTATTTGTAAGGTATGAATTTAAAATCAATTTGTTGATAACAGACCAATAGCTCCACTGAAAAATTGACTCAGAACGAGATCAAATATTCAAATCATGGCAAAAATATGATAAAATGTAAAATTCAGATCATCGGCTGGCGACCAAGTTCTGGAAAAACACTGTATACCACTCATCAAATTTTATACATCACCGCAGGCAGCAATAAAATTTTTTAATTTTGCGATCTTGACATCGTATACTGTGTACTATACACTACACATATGAAAGATTCAAGTTTTGGAAAATTTATACGCGAAAAACGTGAAAAGCTAAGAAAGAAAGACTCAACTTTTTCTCTTAGGCAGGTAGCTCAACGCATCGGTGTAGAACCTTCTTATCTGAGTAAAGTCGAACGTGGAGATCAACCACCGCCATCGGAAGAGAAGATTAAGGCCTTAGCGAAAGAGCTCAATGAAAACCCAGATATACTTCTTGCTATGGCAGGAAAAGTGTCAACAGACCTACAGGAAATTATCAAGCATCGGCCTGAACTTTTTTCACAGCTGATAAAAGAGCTAAAAGACATGCCGGATCACGCAGTTTTTAAAATTGTCCGCGAGGTCAGAGATGGCCACTGGTAAAGGCAAAGGAGCAGAAGAGCAATTAACTCATAACGCTGAACATGGTGGTCTGCAGATAATTGTTAAAGCACCATAAGTGTGTTGAGTGTAAATCATTCACTCCAGAATAATAAATAACGAGGTCAGAGCAATGATTACAAACGATTACGAAGAAGCTATTACCTTGATTCCAGGCTCTACACACCAAGGAAGTTCCCGTTTTTCACATAACTCTGAACCAGATGTCTTTATTAAGCAGAACGGCAAGTCACCAGAGAATGGAAAACCCATTGTCGCAAAGGTATATAAAGGGACAGGGCGGCACAACAAAAATAGTATTTATGCCAAAAACGCAAAAGGGCCAATTTTCGGTGAAGCCGAATATTTAGCCCTCCAAAAAAGTGATGCGCATGTTTACGGTCCTGATATCATCGAGGTAGAGATTAGACTAGAAAACCCATATATAATAAATGGACCATCTGATATTCGCAATTTTGCTGATGGTGTGCAAATCCCTCCAGATAACGTATCGAGGAATGAATATTTCCTTAATGTTAGAGCAAAACTAGAAGCCGCAGGTCACGATGGTGTGGTGGTTAATGTCGCTTGGAATTCGGATGTTGGCCTCATGGGTGAGCGATCAAAACAGTTAGCGGAAACATTCGGAATAACACAGATCATTAAATTCAGAAAGGAACCTAACAAACAAATCCATACTTAACCGTATTACAACCGATACCTTATATCGAAACTACAAGGATAGATCAGTCACACCTTCCAAAAGTTTTGATATCGCTATCGGAGCAGACCCTTCAAAATGGTCCTAAATGTATTTAAATACCTTTCTACGAACTTTTTTTGGCCAAAATCGTTTGATGCGACCATTTGTGTTCTCATTTGTCCCTCTTTGTCAGCTTGCTTTCACTATTTTTTTTATGGCGATTTAGTTCAGCAACCATTCTCTCGATACAGAGCAGACATACCCCCAACCTCAGCTTGAATATCTAACGCAAGTTTTCCAGGCTCTATCACCCTGGCATCCATCCCCCAAGACAAAACCCATCTCTTCAACTCAAGCATATGGTTTACAGTAAGAGACAGGACAATTGATCCGTCTTCATTGTCAGAGATGTCCTGGCTGGGGTGCCATTTGCGCTCGAGAATATATGGGACAACCTTGGGAGAAAACCAGATTTTAATATGTTCTTCGGCCTTGCCCCAGTGCACTCCAAAACGACTTCTGGTGATTTGATGAAAATTGAAGGTCTCGGGTATGATAAATGCTTCTTCAATTAAAGTGGCCTGGCTGATCCTGGAAAGGCTGAAATTACGGATCTCATCCCGCAGGTGGCAATGCCCTATGACATACCAGTCTCCATCGTATCGGACAGCGTGGTAGGGATCTAATTCTCTAGTTGTTGGGTTTTGCCCAGGTGGCTGGTACTCGATTTTGAGCTTTTTTAGTGTGCGTAGACCTTTGAAAACAGTTTGCCATATATCGTGGCGGATTGTAGTGACTGGAGGCGGGAAGACAGTGAATCTGGTATTCTCGTTTGAGGATTTAAATCCAGTTTTTTCCGGCAGCGAGTCTTGGATTTTTTTGAAAACAGAATGAAGACTGTCAAAGTATGGCGTTCCCTCATATTGCAGCAATAATTCTTCTGCAAGGTATATGGCAAAAAGATCACTCTCCTTGATCGATATTGCCGGTAATTTGAAATTTTCTTCTGTGTAAAAATATCCTCGGTGTTTGGCGGAATACTCTAAAGGGGCTTCCAGCTGATAGCGCATATAGTCCAGATCACGCATGATGGTCTTACTACTCACTTCCCACTCCTCAGCCAGAGTGCCGCAATTAGGGTACCGGCCCTCACCGATTTTCCTGTCTATAAATAACAATCTACTGTGCTGCGGCTTGTACTTGCTCATAGCTTCATCCCTGTTTTATGCTCGGTCATTATTTGTCCTATCAAGCATGGTATCTTAGAAAAGAGAGAATGGTCAAAAAAAATCTTCAACGACAGGAGGAAGATATGGGATGGGTCGTCTTTATAGTTGTTTTCATCTTCATTGTTTACCGATTCTTTTGGACTAACAATCATCAGTGTGATCGGGGTAATCAAAATGCTTTCAATCACTCTGCGGGTAAGAAGGAGACCGATGATTTTGCCGGTGGCTCAGTTGGTGCTCTTTTCCTTATGGAAGAATTCATTGATCCTGGTATCGATGAGCAAGAATCAGCAAAACAAGGCTTGGTTCAAAGCGAACAATTAGAGGATGACTTTTTTGAAGAGGAGTTCTTTGAGTAAGGGGGATGCAAATCTGTCGCCTTTGCAAAAAATGATTATCTGTGAATTTTTAAGGAAATCTTTAAAACCATAAAAAACAACATAATTACGGATATTTGCCCTGCTGTTGCATTTATTTAAAATTACCGTATAATACAGCTCATTCATCCAAATACATTTTCTGAACATGACCTAATGTTTTGATATTCAAAGATTAACGGCAAAAAAGAAAGAAATGCCGTTCAGGATATTTGCGTCCTGCAGTCGGGGTATCAAAATTTAGTTTTATTGCTTCCTGAGGTTATTCCCGGAGGCGCCAGAACATTTGATATCACCATTTTTTTATCTTCAATGAGGAGGTTTCTCTATGCTCTGTGCCAACTGTGTTCATTGGACGGTAGAACTCTTTTCTTATTCAGCGCTCAAAGAGCGTTGGATCAGCTTAATAGGGAACGTGATAACCCCTGGCTATAAAGACAAGTTCATAAAGGAAAGTAAAAGGCTGTCAGTTGATTTTGACCAGACGAGGCTCTCTTTCAAGTATTGCAGTAAAGGTTGTCTCGATAGATTCTACATCATGCGCAATCCACGTGATGACCGGCCTAAGAAATTAGTCTCCACATGCTCTTCATATTCAACCTCTGCAGCAGCAAAAGAAGGTATCCCAGTCCCAGGACCCTTATGGGCTATTTGCACCACGGAATCCCATGGGACCTCACGAGTCGGGGGGCAGATTTTCTATCCAGGATTGTACGAAAATACAACTTACTTCCGAATTCCAGCACACCGTAATATTCTGCCGGAGCTTAATGCTAGTGGGACTTGTGTGATTTGCGATAGCTCTTTTCAGCATGGGATCCGGGTACAGGAGGTCTCTCATTTTTGCTGCAATAAGCATTACCTCGAATGGTGGAGAGCTCGGAACCCTGAGATGTTCAAGAAACTGAATAAGGATTAAGAAAAATATCCTGACGTTATTATGGAGAAGAAGTGATTTCGGGGAGAAAAATAGAGTCTTTTTCAGCAAATTCAGGAGAATATTTAAAAATATTTTTACACTTGTAATTAAAACAGTATGTTACATAGGTGAATCGTACTCGATCAAAAGAAGATCAGTGGCTTAGTATTAATCCGGCGGCCATATACACTTAAACATCACGCAGCATATTTGATAGATGGGTGGAGAAAGTATGCTGCGACTCTCTCCGGTTTTTGTTGCAACATGCGCATGTGGCCTATGACCTTACCCTTTAAATCGGCTTGATTTCGTGCTGGTGATGATGTGCGTATTCCGTTTTTCAGGTCGTTGTTGAGATACTCATCTGGATTCAGATCCGGAGAATATGCTGGTAAATAAAAAACCTCTATCTCTGAGCTATGTCGCTGTAACCAGGCTTTGACCAATTTGGCATGATGTACTCTTAGGTTATCGAGAATGAGCACTACCTTGCGACCGGCATCTTTGATCAGGCGTTTCATGAATCGGAGCAGAACGCGTGCTGTCATATTTTCGTTGTACATCATGAAGCGCAGTGTACCTCGGTTATTTATAGCGGAGATCATGTTTGTCGAAAACCGTTTCGCGTTAATCGTAACGATAGGTGTTTGCCCTTTGGGAGCATAACCTCGGCTATGTTGACAATCATTTCTAATACCGGTCTCATCACCCCAGTAAATCTCGGCATTTTTTTGTTTCGCCAGAGATTTGATCTCTGGGTAGATGTTATCGAGCCAATGTTGAACCGCTTTGGGACTTCTCTCATACGCACGTTTGAGAGGTTTTTGGGGTGTAAATCCCCACCTCTTCATGTAGTCACCAATAGTGCGAATTGCTATTCGAACACGCCACATCTGGTAAATGACAGACTGAATAGCTTTTCTATTCCACAGAGCGAAAGGCAACTTAAGTTGTTGTGGGTTCTTGTCGGTCAAAAGCTTGCGCAGAGCCTTTTCTTGTTCTTTCGTGAGCAGTCGTTGCTCCTCAGAACCACGACCACGTTTTTGCAATTGAAGGGCGTTTTCTCCACCTTTTCTCCAGGCCCTGATCCAGTCACAAACGGTCACGTAATTCACACCGATGATTCCGGCGATGTCTTTTCGTGTTTTGCCGTCCTGAAAAAGGCGGATTGCAAGATCTCTGTTGTATTGTTGAACCTCTCGAGGAAGGCTCCTGGCGTCATGTTTTTTCATGACAGCATTATACACCGCTTACGCCTATTTGGCCACCGGATTAATAGTAGACCAATAGATGGATAAGCCAATGGATTTCCGGCAGATCATATCATCACAATGAGACGAATAAGATCCAACAATTCAGCACGCGACTTTTGAAGTCTCCCCTGATATGACAGTATCTGTCATATCAGGGGTAGTATAGTTTTATTGTAAGCGGAGTAATATCTGGCAGCATAAATAGATAAGAATTTTATATGGAGAACAATATGACATTGCCTTTACAATTCAGAGATACCAATCGTCAATTCACCCCCTCAGATATGCTTCCTTTCATCAAATCTATAAAAGCCGAGAAACCAGTTGAGCTAAAGAATCTTGATATCAAAGTGTCAGTAACTGGCATTTATGCTGAGACTACCCAGGTGATGCACTTTTATAACCCCAACCAGCGGGCCTTTTCCGGAGAGCTGGTTTTCCCACTGCCAGATAATGCTGTGGTCTGTGGCTATGCACTCGATATAGACGGCATCATGAGAGATGGAGTTATTGTCCCTAAACAGGAGGCACGAAAAATACTGGAGGCAGAGGAGCGAAAAGGTGCAGACCCAGGTCTTGTTGAGCAAGTTCAAGGTAACGTTTACAAGATCAGAATCTATCCCTTTCCACCCAAGGGCACGAGAGTAGTGAGTATCACTTATATAACGGAACTTACTGTCAGCGGCAATGAGGCTGCGTATCATCTCCCACTGAGTCATGCCGGACAAGTAGAAGAAGTAGCTCTAAGGATAGAAGTAAATCAGGCTCCATGTCGTCCTGAAATCACCGGTGGTCAGGGCAATATGACATTGACGGAATGGCACCAGGCATGGATTGCAGAGGCGAAACTAACCAAAGGGTTAGTAACGGAGGATCTTTTCATTCGTCTGCCTGATCTACCCGCCGAATTAGTTATGGTGGAAACAACGGATGATGGGGAATGTTTTTTTTGTATAAGCACTGTGAGCCGGGAAAAAGTAGCAGCCGATAAGTGGGTGGCCAAAAATATAGCTATTGTCTGGGATGCTTCCGGCAGCAGAGTGCAGATAGAGCGTGATCTCGAGTTCCTGAAAGCGTTGCTTGAGAGTTGGCAATCGCTTACCGTTCATGTGCAGATTTTTCGTAACAAAGTTGAAGAACAAATTCATGTCTTTGAAATTCGTGGCGGTGATCCAACTGAACTCGTTCAATTTCTAAAAAGCCTGCCGTACGATGGCGCAACTGATCTGGCTTCGTTAGATTTGTCCTCCTATCCTTCTGCTGAGTGTGAAGCCTGGTTTCTCTTTAGTGACGGAATGGATACCGTAAACGGCAAATTGCCCATGATATCTGACAATAGAGTTTACGCCATTAATTCGAGCCAGAAAGGTAACGCACCGTATCTGGAGTATTTAGCCGATCGGAGTGGTGGGGCCTATATCAATCTGCTCAATACAAAGTCTAAAGAGGCAGTTGCGCAGATATGTTCCAAGACAGCCATTTCCAAAATTATCGGCTCGGTCGCGTGTGAAGATGTCAGTATAAGAACTCATAAAGCCAGAACAAATATCACCGGCAGGCTAGATGCTGAAACCGGGAGTATCTCTTTGCAGTATTCAGACCTTTCAGAGGTTGAGCTGGCAATTGTATCTACAAATTCTAGTAAGGGGAGACTTATTGGCAGACAATGGGCAGGCCAACAGATCCAGAGACTTTCTCTGACTCAAATGTCCCAAGACGAACAATCACTAATTCTGGCTCGGCGTTTTGGCATAGTTTCGCCGGGAACTTCTCTGCTCGTCCTTGAGACAGTTGAGCAATATATCGAATATCTTGTCGAGCCTCCCGCTTCCTTGCCTGAAATGCGTCAGGAATATTGGGATGCTATAAAGGGTTTCTCTGAAGAAAAAGATGAAACAAAGAAAGAGCATCTTGAAGACGTTGTCAGGATGTGGAAAAGGCGAGTTACATGGTGGGAGAAGGAATATGACGGCAATTATAAAAAGCCGAATAATCAACGTAATGAATCTCAAAGGTCTATCCGGCGGTTCTCTTCAAACGAACTTTCTCCGTCTCTCTCTGATGAAAGTTTCATTGATTGTGCACTGGAGGAGGTAAGTGATTTAGAAATATTGGGTAGTGACCGTGTTGAGCCATGCTGCTCCCCTGATGAATCTGACTACGCTTTTCGATCTCACTCAAATACTGAAGATTTTGAAGAGGAGCATGGAGCTGAGGCGACAATATCAATCAAGCCCTGGAACCCTGATACACCCTATATTAATAAACTGAGAGAAGCACAGCCTTCTGATCGATACCAAGCCTATCTTAAATTGTGTTCTGAAAATAAAAACAGGCCTTCATTCTTTCTTGATTGCGGGGATCATTTTCTAAAACAAGACCTGAAAGAACAGGGGATTCGCATCCTTTCTAACTTGCTTGAGGTTGGGTTGGAAGATGCTTCATTAATGAGGATTTATGCTTGGCGTTTGCAGCAGGCTGATGAACTTGATGCAGCAATTGCTGTCTTTGAGCAGGTGCTAGCTCTACGTGATGATGAGCCCCAATCCCACAGGGACCTGGCGCTTGTTTTGGGGAACCGCTGGGAACGTGATGGAAAAAAAGATGACATCATAAGGGCGATGCAGCTTCTCTACGAAGTAGTATCAAATGAATGGGATCGTTTTCCTGAGATTGAGCTTATAGCCCTCATGGAACTCAATCGTTTTATTTATCTCGCCAAGCTTAAATCAATAAATATACCTGAATATATTGATAAGCGGCTGATCAAAAATCTCTACCTGGATTTGCGTATCTCCATGTCTTGGGACGCAGATCTGACGGATGTTGACCTTCATGTCTTCGAACCGACAAAAGAACATGCATTTTACGGCCATAAACTGACAGCTATAGGAGGCCTTGTTTCAAGAGATTTCAGGGATGGCTATGGTCCTGAAGAATATGTACTCAAAAAAGCAGTTCCGGGAAGCTATAAGGTGAAGGCCCATTATTTCGGATCTCACCAGCAGACCATTTGTGGACCATGCACGGTGACTGTAACAGTTTTCACAAATTATGGTCGGGCTGATGAGGCCCGCCAAGTGCTGACATTAAGGCTTGAGGAATCAGGAGGCGATCACCGTGTCGGCGAGGTTGAAATAGCCGGGACTGGTAAGCAAAAAGCTAAAACAACATTTGATAATTTAATCGCTCCCTTTAAAAAATTACGACAAGGAATGACGATCAATGAAGTAACCAGCTTAGTTGGACACTCAAATCAGATTGAGAGGGATAAAGATCATATGGAAATTATTCTCAATTATATACTATGGGATGGAGTGAAGCTTCAGGTTGTCATGGGGCCTGAGTTGTTATGTGTGAGGCGGGTAATAGATGGAGCGGTTATTGAGTTCTAGTTTTTCCTTTGACTGTTTTTTTTGAGTATCACAATGTGGTGTAAATGCTTGTAAAGATATGCCAAGTCAGTTGAAAAGCCTTTGTTTGGCAGTAAAAACTATGATAGCCTAGCTTTTAAGTAATTGATTTATTGAGGCGGGTAATTAAAGCCACTCATTTGGGTAGGAATTAATATGCAAAGCGATCTAGGGACACTTGAGAAAGATTGGGCTTCTCGTCTAAATGACTTCGATTATGTGGGTGAGTTGACTCTTAGCAAGGATGAATATAGTTATTACTCAGATTTATATGCTCAACAATGTACTTATAGTAATAAATATAGTCAGTTGCCAATATTACCATATAGGACAGTTTTGGTCACTTTGGCCGTTAACTGTGCATACTTCAAATACGACCAAAGTGGATTTTGGAACCATTTTCTAAAAAGTATAGGGCTTAAAGGTCGCAATGATCTTCAGACTCATGTCGGTTTAATGATTGAGGAATTTCTGATAAATCACAAATTTTTAGAAAGAAAAAGAAATGGTGGGTTCAGATATGTAGGTGCTATTCTTGAACAATGTGGGGTGACTCGGAGGTATTTAGAGAGATTCGCCGTGTTTTTCAATAAAGCTTCTGACAAATATGGATGGGCCAGCTTAGCTGTTATATCACAAAATGCGTATAAGCCACTTATACCAGAAGACGGGATGTCTGCTTACCTAAAGAAATTCCTAGCAGATGAGTCCGGAATTGATTTTGTTCGGACTGTTGCACGGTCAATGGAACAATCACGACACTATACTAATCAGCTAGAATATCTAGTTAATTTAAGGGGTTTTAGACCTTCTTTTTGGAGGGAGTTTTTAGAGTATTTGAAAAAAGAATCTACAACCAAAAGTCTGACACCTCTCCCACCCTCTTCGGCTCCTGAGCCAAAGTTAACCTATCAACCACGTTTAAATCGCCTAGTTATATTGTTTGATGAAGCTCATGTCCAAAAAGGATGTTATCAAATAAATAACGAAATGGTGACCAAAGCGTCAATTGAATTATGTCATGAATCTGATTTTAAACACAGCCATTCCTTAATGGTGAAGGCGAAAAAGCATGAGTGGCGACAAGTAAACATATTAGGCTGGGCATTGGAGAAAAGGCCGTTCGCATTTTTTGATGTAGATACTGGGGCAGTGTTGCCAGATCTAAATATTTTTGGGGAAGGAGAGTATTGTTTTGTAGTTAAAAATCAGTATTTGGAGGGACTGAAATCCCAACACAGGGAAAGATTAGAACAGGCTATCGTTGATGATTATTATTGGTTGTCTCCATCTCATCTTGATCTTCGCGGCTTTAAAATTGAACTTAAGTCCCAAAATGATCTTAGTTTTTTAGTTGACATAAATAGCGAGAAAGGTGGAAAGCAACTATCCTGGGCAAATAAATATGGTTTGTTAAATGGTGCTGAAGATCTTTTTGATGTTTTTATAAAAACATTACCTGATGTAGTACTCGCCGACCCAGAACTGTTCCGTTCAGGAAGCTTGATCCTCATGATGAATGTGGGTGATGGTCCAAAGAAAATAGATATTCCTGTCACCGGAAATTCATTAACACTGACAGTTCCCCTTCCATCAAGAGGAGATATTTGGGTTGAGCCTGTTGGAAGACAGAGGAAATTCGATTCAGGGATAAGTCAAAAATTATCATTCTGTTGTCTCCCCAAATGTAAGTTAATTTGGCCTGAAAGATTACTTGCATATAATGAAAAGACAGTTGTTGAGCTTGAAGGGGACCAAAATTTTTCCATCAGAATGGGCAGTAATAGTACTCCCCTGGATGAAAGAAAAAGAAGATGGGAGCTTCCAGCAGTCCAGACATTTATAGAAGGATGGTTGCGAATAAATGGTCACAAAATACAACTGGCTAAGCTATTAAGGAGAGCTTCAATTACTAATAGGTTATTGCAACCTATACGAACTGTTACACTGGAAGAATTTTTTTCTCACAGTGAACTGATTGCGACCGGTTATCCAGGCAATAAGGCCACAATTGTTTTGCGAACCTCTTTTTGTGATGAGAAACTTGCAGATTTAGGAAAGTTTGATAACAGTGGCAAAATACCTTTTATTGCAACAACCGTTCTAGATACCCTTGGTAGAAGTACCTTTGCTATCGGCCGAATAGGTATCGGCAGAACTGATAACATTATACTTACAGAAACCCTTCTCTTAAATATTTCGAGAATTATTGAGCTGTTGGAGAGTGAAAAGGATATATTCTGGGCTAAAGAGTTTGATTGGAATTGGAAAGATTCTCTAGATGTTTTTCATCGGGCGATAAATCAAGAGCTTGTCACTTGTTCAATAGATATATGCGAAGATCTGCCGGACGAATTAAGACTTTGGGGACGGGAGATATTAGCTTGCGCGTCTATTTTTGATGGTGTGCAGATTAATGGATTCCATTTGAATTCGAACGGTGCAAAATACATGGAAGCCCTTGAGTGGTATAAGCAGGCTCGTTCCTTAATTCATGCAGAAAAAGGCAGCAGCATCCACACTGAAGAATTTTTACTTGATAGCTTAACATCGATAACATGGCGGCCAAAAATCAAAAGGTGGAATCAAGCATTTGATGACATTGTATTGCTTTTTATGGATAATTCTGGGATGCCTGAGCTACTAGTTGAATGGAGGGAAGAAGTGCTAACTGAAGAATTTTTACTAGAATATGAAAGCCGAATTGGCCAAATGTGTTTTGGTAGGCAGCTCACGAACGCATGGATTAGGTACAGAAAAGGAAAACAAAGACAGGCCTTTTCATTAGCACAAGAGATAGTTGGGCAATCTTCGTCACCTGTAAAAGAGTTAGCTCACATATTGGTTAATTTTATAAGGCTGAAGAGTGGTATGACTCAAAATGTTGAAACAGATATTGGGAATTGTCATAATAAATTGTGGCCTATTTTGGAGTGGACTATTGAGCGGTGTTGCGCAAAAAACGGTAAAATTTCACGATTGACGAGTAAAAAAATGGAAGGGATAGATTTGTCAATATTGCCTTTAATCGAAGACGACAAAAACAATTTAAAGATTAATTGAGATATACAGGTGATTGAAGTGTCAGAAGAAAAAATTGTAGATGAGTACAAGGAAAAGTTTAACCTGCTTGCAGATACTTTTAGTGGAGGAAAGTCGTCAAAGATTGAAAAAATTAATTATATGGAAGGATTTGAAGTATTAGGTATTGAAATTTTCCCTCAAAGTCAACTTCCTTTTGATGAACAAGCTTTGAAAGCTGTTGGAGTGGAGTTTGTTGCTTCTTGGATTACTAAATATTGGTCAGAATTAAATACTACAACCAAAAAATTATTTATAAAGGTTGTTCAGACGCTCCCTAACACCGAAACAGTTCGACGATTTTATGTATTGTTGTGTGCCTCACTAGCTAAAGAGGATATGGAGAGTGCTATTGAGTTGCTAGGTGGAGTGTGCATGCAACAAGGTATATCGCCCAAAGTGCCAACCTTTAAAATTGGATTTTGCAGTCTCCTTCGTATGATTTTGTTGGATTCCCAAAAATCTGTTTTGTTGGCGCTGCCTTTAAATGTCAATACATCAGGAGCGAACGATATTGCTTTATATGGATTGGCTGCGTCATTTCTCATGATCAAATCAAAAACATCAGATTTTAACATCCAGTTTAAAGTATTGAGATGGGTGTCACAAGCGAAATTACAGTTGACAGTTCCTGAAGAATTGCAAAGAGCTATAAAAAACAGCTCTTTAGCAGAACCATCAAACATTCCAAGGATTCAAGCGTTTCTGCCTACATTTCCAGAAAAAATAGAATTCTTGGGAGAGGCAAATAATGAGACTGTAGTTGAAAATGTAGAGGTAAATAAGACTGAGGTCCAGACGACACGCGAGGATGTGAATAAAGATAATGAAGATGCTGGAACTCACCATTCTAATCAGCGCTTACTGCCTGGTATGTCTGATGAGGGGGGGGGAGGAAATGGTCTCGCCCAACAAGAAGGTAACCATCTGTTAAGTTGCACTGAGAAAATAAAAAAAAATGAAACAGATGTTTCTGGTGGAAAAAAAATCATTGAAAACGGGAAAAATCGTACAGCTGAACCCAAAATAAAACCTTTCTCATCGAAAAACATAGAATCTTTAGGAGATGATACTCAGGATCAGTCAGAATCCTTAAATATTGGACCTCGCAGTTCAACTAATGAAACAACTATTTGGCGGAGAGCCAAAAAGAAAAAGACTTTCATTTTGTTCGATGCCGTACAAGAAATAGGATCATACCTTAATGAATTGGAGATACACAATAGCCATTGTGAGCTTAAAATAGCGGAGTTGCTAGAAGAGAATAAGAAGCTCAAAGAGGAAAATAAAGCGCTTCAGAATGTCAGAGCCAAAATTGAAGACAAGTCTTCTGATCTAAGTAGAAAACTGCATGGCATTCGAGAGGATTTATCAAAAACTACGGATGAACTGAATCGGACAAAAAATCAAAATGAGGATTTGCGCAAGCGTGAATCGCAAAAGAGCAAGCAGATTGAAGAGTTTAAAGAGTTGTTGAAAACAGAAAAGAAAAATGCAGAGGATGAGTGTCGGAGACTTTCAAAGAAAATTGACCCGTTAAGCGATCAAAAAGTGGTTGAATTTAAAAACCGGATTATTGACGGTTTGAAACCGGATTACCTTGACCTAAGAGAGGCTAAAGACCTCGAAATGACAAAAAATGTTGGAAATAATCTCCTCTCGTTGTTATGTGGAATTTTTGAAAAATTAAAAAATGAGGGACTTGATTTTATTTAAGGAGATGTCTGATGAGTCGGTTTTATGGGATTGATTTTGGAACGACCAACAGTGCCACTATTGGGATAGATTACGAACATGTAACTCGGTATGGAGACGACCAAGGGCTGCCATACCCTTCAATAATCGCAATTGATAAGATCACCGGTGAAGTAAAAGCCTGTGGCCGAGAAGCTCGTCTGAAGAGGGAACAACTAGCAAATAGTTGTGAAATAATATCTTCTGTAAAAACACACCTCGGAACTGATAAAACATGGAATATTGGTGGTAAAACATGGTCGCCCCGGCAAGTCGCATCTGAAATTTTTAAAGGATTGAAAAAGCAAGTTTCAAAGAAAAACGGCGGTGAAGAAATGGAATCAGCGTTAGTCTCGATTCCCATTGGTTTCACTCCCGCAAAACGAAAAGAATTGCGGGAGGCAGCGTTGGACGCGGGCATAGAGATAAACAGTTTTGTTTCAGAACCAAGTGCAGCAGTTTTCAAGCATTACTCAGAGGTTTCTAAATGGCAAAGAATTGCTGTTTTCGATTGGGGTGGCGGAACATTAGACATTGCGGTCTTGGAATTACATGACGGGAATGTTGTAGAGTTGAGTACATTAGGTAAATATCTGGGTGGTGATGATATTGACCGCAAGATTGCTCACTGGGCTCATATGCAGATTCTGAAAGCCTCAGAAAGTGATATTGCGTTTACTGAAATGCCAAGCATCGCTCGCGATAAAATGCTTGTGAGAGCTGAAGAGGCAAAGCGCAAGTTATCCATGAGTCAAAATGCCTCTATTCATCTGTTTGGGTATGGAGAACTGGATGCACCAGATGTTACAATAGATGCTACCAAGTTTGTTTCTCTAATTCAACCAGAGTTGGATTTAGCAGTAGCGTCCCTTGCTGAAGCCGTCAAACTTGCAGGAATTTCGGAAGATGAAATTGGGTGCGTTTTGATGGTCGGAGGGAGCAGTAAGCTCAGAGGGCTTGTGGATAAGATTGCCGAAAAATTTGATTGTGATGTTGTTGAGCCCGACAAAGATGCCGATTGGCATGTTGCCCACGGTGCGTGTCTCTTAAATCAAACCCAAGGTGAATATCGAGTGTCTCAAAACATTGGTTTGATACTATCTGATGACACATACTTTCCACTTGTTCAAAAAGGGCAGTCTATAGACCATCAAAAAAACACACTCATATTTGGTCAAGTTGAAGATAGTACGAGTGCAAATTTTATATTTACTGAATCTCCACATAATCAACCCAGTGGTGCCATGAATGGCCGACGTACAATTGGGTACCTAACAGTACCATCTTACGGCTTTTTCTATGAGCCAATACAACTTACATACCAAATAGATAGGGATTTATTGTTCTCTGTAAGTGCCAAGAGTTCTAACACGAGCAACAGAGAGGTGAAATGCTGGATATTTGATGGTGTTCGATTTAGCTATAGCTTACCTGTAAGGGGTGAGCGATGAGTAAATCAAATCTTGCTAGCAATCTGCGATTAAAAAGTAACGTCTACCCATGTCCATCTGACGTTATTAAGGAATTCAGAGCAATGAGGTTAAATGGTCAGCCTCTATCTGAGGAGACTCTTCCCTATATAAAGCAAATACGAGGACAAAAGGCACTGTTGCAATTCGATAGGGCCATACACGGAGTGTGCAGTAATGATGATAGTTATAAGGCACGGCTTATCAAGATAGGTTTTGAAGAGTGGCAGATACAATTGTATTGGGAGGTGGCTACTAATTGCGCGTTTGCCGAAGAAGGACAGCATCCAATTGGTTTAATTGCTCCAGAAAAAGTTGGAATCAAATGTAGGAATGAAAAGTGTCGGTTTTTTGATACAAAGATAAAAAACTGTGGGACTTGATTTATTATGGAAATTTCGAATGAGATCAATGCGGTTAACTTTACCGATAGTATCTGTAGCACTTATATAAGGTATTTGTATACCGCGAACACTATAAGCGATTCCGAACCTCAATTACAAAAAGCTTTTTTGTCAAATTTAAATTCAAATTATAGCGTTATCAAGGGCCCTTTTTATCACTGTACTCCTTGTTATAAGCCTGCTCTTTCAATTGAAGATTTAGTTTCAGGCCTTGGCGGTGTTTCTTTATCTCCCAAAATTCTCGATCTTCCACGTAAGTATTTCGATCCAAGTCGACCCTTATATAGTCATCAGATAAAATCGATGGAAACTCTCCAGGCTGGTCGTCACCTAGTTGTTGCTACTGGAACAGGGAGTGGTAAAACAGAATGTTTTTTGTTTCCAATACTCAACTCGATTTTATCCGATCCTTCACCTGGATTGAGGGCAATTATTATATATCCGATGAATGCCTTGGCGGATGATCAACTCCTAAGGTTGAGGAATCTTTTAAAAGAGCTCCCGGAGGTCACTTTTGGCCGATATACTGGGGATACTCCTTGGGATGGACGTGATGGCAATGTTGATTCACGTCTACCAAATGAAATGATTACTAGACAAGAGATACGTCAGTCACCGCCACATATATTACTCACTAACTTTGCAATGCTTGAGTATTTGTTGCTGAGACCCAACGACTCCCAAATATTCACGAATCAACAATTGTCGTACATTGTACTTGATGAGGCTCACTCGTATTCTGGGGCACAAGGAATTGAAATTTCCATGCTAATGAGGCGAGTTAAGCAGTATTTGGCTCGTGAAAAAGGGAGGTTGCAATTTGTCCTAACAAGTGCAACGCTCGGAGATGAAGAGAATGCAACTGAGAAAGTTGCCCAATTTGCGACGGACCTGACTGGTGTAACATTCTACGAAGATGATGTCTTGCAAGGTGAGACAATTGATTCCTTTAAATCGGAATTAAAAGAAGATATCAGTTTGGAAAAGCTTGGCGAAATCATTGAGGAGTCTGGAGGTATCAACGGTTGGAATGAGGTCTTATTTAACGCTGAGGAACTTTGGAAGAAGATAATATCTGCCGGGCTAAATATTGCTCGGCCTGAAGAATTTACCACACGAAAAATACTGTATGATCTTTTATCAGAGTATGGGCTTTTAGCAAAAATTCATGATTTTTGTCGAAGAAGGCCAGCAACAAACGCAGAAATATGTAAAGAATTACAAGTTGGAGACAATTCAGTTGTCAGAACATCAATCACATGGCTTGTAACCATGGGAGCACACGCAAGAAAGACACCAGATAGTGCACCATTATTGCCGATGCGATTGCACTTTTTTGCGAGAGGGCTTGCAGGTGCTACAGTTTGCTTAAATTCTAAGTGTCCGGATCATCAAGGAACGCAGAATTGGAGCCAATTTTTCTTAGAAGATTGTAACTCATGTCCTACTTGTGAACAAAAGGTTTTACCGATAAGCACTTGTGTCCATTGTGGGCTTCCAGTTCATAAAATATTTATTGAAAATGGTAAGTGGAAAAAAACGTCGAACCCTTTTGCGGATGATCCATCTGCTAAATTTTTGACATGGTTCAGTGATTGGGATGATGATGATTTTCTTGAAGATGGAAAGGAAGGAGAAGAGGCGACAGATGAGAGTGCAGGCCAGTTTGCCTATCTGTGTACATCCTGTGGCAGCTATAGTGAAAGTGAACTGCAAGAAGCTTGTTGTGAGACCAGCACAGTACATAGATTAAGAATAATTAACGAATATATAGCAGGAGAACATCTTAAAAAGTGTCCAAGGTGTAGTGGCAGCAGTGGTGGCTTTGATTCTGTTCTTAGGAATTTTGTCACTGCTGAAGATGCTCCTACGGCTGTTTTGGCCGAGGGCATCGTCAGAAATCTTCCTATAGATAGCAAAGATGATACACGGAGTGTTTTGCCGGCAAATGGAAGAAATTTACTCGTATTTTCTGATTCGAGGCAAAGGGCAGCATTCTTTAGTCCATATCTAACTCAAACTACTGCTGAATCAGCCTATTTAGGTCCATTACTTGCGGCAATCACCAAAATTGAAAAAAGTGAAGGAGAACCCATAGATTTTGTTGGAATAGCTGATCAATATGTCCGTGATATAGGCTCATTTCCTGTTGCAGTGCTTAGAAGTAAGGAGGATGATGAGGAGTACTATAAAATTATACCAAGGAGGGAAGTGCGCAGTAATCATAAAAGAGAAATTAAAAAAGAAGTTGAACTTGCTTTATATAAAAATTTTTGCTCTTCGAAAAAACAAAAGAAAAACTTAGAGGGAGTTGGTCTTGCAACCATTCTGGTCGATTTTAATGAGACTGATGAAGAGATATTTACTAAGAAAGTGCCAGAGTTGTTCAAAGATAACAAAAAATTTGGCAAGCAAGTTATACTATCGTTGCTCCAATTGTTTCTGGATCGTAAAGCGGTTGAATTTCCAGATCATATAACGGCGAGAGATATTTCACGACTCAGTGTTGGTCCAGATGCTTTTACTTTTCATCGGTCCCTGTCTGGGAAGATTGACAATAGGTTACGCTATAGATGGAATCCTTATAATGCTCCGACCAGTTCGAAAAAAAACGCTGTTAGGACTAGCCGTCAGCTAGCTATATTAGCTAAGGTTCTTAAAAAAGATAAGAATTCTGATCAATTATATCTTTCCACCTTGTTGGATAATATTTGGGACTGTTTGATTGAAGGGCTCTTGGCAAAAACCCAATGGCCGGGCGAATTCCGTTTAAACCCTGATTGCTTGCAAGTTTCACAAAACAACATTCAATGGAGGTTTTGTGATCAATGTGGAGTGATAAATTCTCTTGACGAGATATATTCTTGTCTAAATGGAGATTGTTTCGGTACGCCACGTCAGATAAGTGCAAAAGAGCTGCAAAAAAAATTCGAAATGGATCACTACAGACAGAGATATTTTCTATCTCCTCTCCCACTTGAGGTTCGAGAACATACAGCACAGTTGACTAATAAGTATAGCAAGCAGTATCAAAAGGATTTCATTGATGGCAAGGTAAATGTCCTTAGCAGCTCTACGACATTCGAAATGGGGATTGATGTCGGAAATTTGAAAGCGGTTTTGTTACGAAATGTTCCACCAACAACGAGTTCATATATACAGAGAGCAGGTCGTGCAGGCCGCCGTCATGATGGAATTTCAGCAGTATTTACATACTGTCGAAATCTCCCACATGATCAGTACAATTATCAAAAACCTACAGATATCATTCAGGGAAGAGTTGCAGCCCCATTTCTTAATGTTGCAAATACACCCCTTACACAAAGACATTGCAACTCACTACTACTTGGTAATTTTCTTAGATTCATTGCTCAAGATAAATTGATAGAACTCAAAGAGAGCATAACAGTTTATGATTTTTTCTTGGATGATAATCTGGGTATGACACTTGTTTCTCGTTTTGGCTCATGGGCAGAAGTTGTCTCCTCAAAGGATCAACAATTGCAAATTCTTAAAGAAGTCATCCCTCAAGAATTAATAACTGACCTACCACCTTCAGAGGCTCTTGATATATCTTTAAAGAGTCTCTGCATAAATGATGATTCTGTTTTTAAGTATAAAATACAAAACGTACTTGATCGTTTTGAAGAACAGATGGAAGACCTGAGCAACCAGCTCAAGAATGCAGAGAGGAGGGTGAGAGTAGGGATTGCCAGTGCACTTACTTCTCTTGAACGACTTAAGGATCAATTCATTAATCAGAGATTGATTGATTTTCTAAGTAGTAGTTCATGGCTTCCAGGATATGCTTTTCCTCAGGATAATGTGAAATTGCTGGTTCGGCACCCAGAATATATGGAGCGGATGAGGCTTGATAGAGATCGCGAAATTGGTATCTCTGAATACGCTCCAGGAGCTGAAGTGGTTGCAGACGGTAAACTATTTGCTTCGGAAGGTGTTTGGTTTAACTCACGGGAACCAGATATTCGTTGGTATGTGCGATGTCCCCAATGTAGAAAGATAGAAACTGGTCGTTCTGTTGCTAGGCCGCCCTCTGCATGTTCGTCCTGTGGCACCCAGCTTATTGGTCGGTATTCTTCTCGAAGATATTTGAAACCAGATGGGTTCACGACAATGGTAAGCGCGTCCCCTCAAATGCCACAACTATTCAGGAAAAGACCTCCACGTGCTTCAGAAGTTTTTCTCCTCGAAGGCGCGAGTGAATTCAAGGATCATAAAATTCAGGGAATTAGCTACGGTATTAAAAAAGATGGGAAATTGTTCCGGGCCAACAGTAATCATGGATTTCGTGGATATATGATTTGTAAGAAGTGCGGACTAGAGACTTCAAAAAGTAGAAACCGCAACCATGAAACTCCTTGGGGATCCACGTGTGCTGGCACTTCAATTCAGTTAGACTTAGCGCATGAAATTGTAACCGATATTCTTCAACTACGCTTTCAAGGATGCACAGTATCACCGCCCACGGTCGATGATGTTGAGTTTTGGCAATCTTTATTAGCGGCTTTTTTGAATGGAGCGTCTGATACCTTGGGGATTTCTATTAATGATCTCGGCGGGACCTATCATGGATGGACGGAGGAGAGTCACATCGGTGAGCTGGTTATTTATGATCGAATACCGGGTGGCGCTGGATACATTGAAAGAATTGTGGAGAGTTTGGATAAGGTTATGGAGGGAGTGTTGCAGAGGGTTCGTGACTGTAAATGTGCCGACATCACTGCTAGCTGCTATGCTTGCCTTAGAAGTTACTCAAACCAATTTTATTGGGAGCAGCTGAGCCGAAAGCCAATCATAGAGTGGTTGACGAAAGTTTTATAATTCTTCCAAGGTTACAAGATGGCTTTGATGTACCCACAACAACCAAGTCCCGAAACTAAGAGCAATGGAGAGAGAAGAGTCTTTTACGCTTTAAAGGATCAACTCCCAGATGAATATACTGTTTTGCATAGCTTGCCTGTCTATAAGCGTACGAAGAAAAATGGTCCTTTGCTGGATGGGGAGATTGACTTCTTGATTTTACATCCAACTAAGGGGATGCTTGGTGTAGAGGTTAAAGGCGGTGGCATTGAGATTAACGCGGAGACTGGACAATGGACCACCACAAATTTTGAAGGTGTAAAGGCCAGAATAAAAAATCCATATGAGCAAGTAAAAGAACACATTCACACACTTGCAAATGAGGTCGGAAGTAATACCAACTTACTCCGTTTTTCTTATCCCTATGGGCACGCAGTTTGGTTCCCAGATCTGGATTTACTAGGTATAGACCTTGGGCTATCAGTCGAATTGAAAGGGATAACTCTTGATGCCTCTGATCTTAAAAGGGTTTCGAATGCGGTGTCACAATTGTTTAAGAATAGCATCGGTCTGAACCCAAGAAAGGCACCAGGCCAGGATGGCATAAAAGAATTTAGAAAATTTTATGCACCATCTAGAAAAATCAATATCAGTCTTGCACGAAGAATTTCTGCCGAAAAAAAAGAGTTTTTTGAGGCAACCAAATCTCAATACAAAACCCTTTCGCTTATAGAACGATTTAACCGTGTTGCAATAAGTGGGGGAGCTGGTTCTGGAAAAACGTTCCTGGCATTGGAAAAGGCTCGACGAATTATTGATAGAGAGCCTGATAAAAAGGTTCTTATTGTTTGTTATAACAAGGTGCTTGCCAAGTTCCTCCGCAGTATTTCACCATTTCCAGAGGCAACGAGTATTCATCATTTTCATGGGTTATGTTCTTTGTTTTGCAATAAAGCTAGTATTGAACTGCCTCAGCCAGATCCTCATGCTAACAGGGATCGGTATTTTGAAAATGATTTGCCCGACGCCCTCTTGGATTCAATAGAGATAGTCGAGGAACGGTATGACGCGATAATTGTCGATGAAGGTCAAGATTTTCACAGGAGCTGGTGGCTACCCTTGCTTGAGTTGTTAGATGATCCTGAGGAAGGAATGGTTTACATTTTCTTTGATGATAATCAAACGATATACAGGAAGGAAAGTAATTTTCCTTTTCAGATCCCTCCTGTTTCGTTAGATGAAAATTGTCGAAATACAAGACAAATCCACAGCGAGGTTATGAAATACTACAAAGGTGTGACTGAGCCTCATCCGTTAGGCCCAGAAGGTCGAAGACCGGAATCGGTTACTTTTGAATCTAATGAACTTGAACCCCAAGTTGTTGCGGACATATTAAAGAGACTTATCAAAAAAGACAGTGTATCAGTTCAGGACATCACAATTCTTACTCCCTTTCAAGAGCAAAAATCTAAATGGAAAACGGGGAATGTTCTGGCCAATCATTTGATTACCTGGAATCTGGACGACCCAGATATCCAAAGTAAAATCTTTTGTTCAACTATTCATTCGTTTAAAGGTCTCGAAAGCCCTGTTGTCTTTTTAACAGAGACATCCGGTATCTGGGGATCGAATAAAGACGAATTGCTCTATGTGGCTACCTCTAGAGCTAATTCGTACCTAGTAGTTTTTTCTATCGAATAGCTATGAGTTTTTCTGTGAATTTAAGTATTACTCATTGCTCTTTTGAAAATTTCGACAAGGAATGCCGCTCAATAACGTAACCAGTTTAGTTGGACAGCCTCAACAGATTGAGATCGACGTAGATAATAAAGAAATTGTTCTAAATTACAGACCGCGACATTGCTTGACTTTGGGGGTGATCGTACAGATTCTTCATTTAGATTTTATTGAGTTTATCGTGTTCTTTCGGCAAGCCTGCCTATCTC